>Ga0257108_1000547_pt1 | contig 10943 bp, 22 predicted proteins | sample LP_taG_FD_190181 | JGI IMG/M metagenome (GOLD analysis project Ga0257108, IMG submission 190181) | Marine microbial communities from Northeast Subartic Pacific Ocean, Canada - LP_J_2011_P26_1000m | ecosystem: Environmental > Aquatic > Marine > Oceanic | place: Canada: Northeast Subartic Pacific...
AGACACTCTACTCTATCCTCACAGATGCCCTCAGAGAGCTCCTCAGTGGTCTCTAATGCGACGAATGGGATAGAACCACCTAGAGACTACATAAGTGTTAAGAAGAGTAAAAAAGGAACCCTTAAACAGGTGGTTCCTCAATACTCCTACTTGAAGAATTTTTATACATTACTATGGGATATGAAAGATAATGAAGGGTATATCAAAGTGGTTGCAGTAATGCAAAAGTTCTTTGATCAATCCATCAGTGGAAATTGGTCATACAATCCTGAGAATTATCCCGATAATGAAGTCCCAATTTCTGTCATGGCAAGAGACTTATTGACTACATATAAATACGGATGGAAGACTGCATATTATCAAAATACAATGGACGGAAAAATAGAAGATGTAATGTTAGAACCAGTGACATTTGAGAATGAGGAAAATGATGACGATGAAGACTGCGACGCTTGCTCGATTTGACAAAAAGATAACTCAGAAATTCAAAGACGATTTTACCAAAGGTAAAGAAACACCTTATGTTGGTAAGACTGATCAAAATACCATCGATTTTGTAGAAAATCGTTATATTGTATTAAGAGATTTCATACCTAAAGAAATTATCACTATGACTATGGACGCATGGAAAGTCATAGAGAGAAATCCCGAACAACATAAACTCTATTTTGAATTAGAAGGTGATATAATTCATGATTCACCTAAATCCACATTACAAAAATCATACGGTTCCTATTGTTTCCCACCAGCAGTTGCACTTCACCACTGGTTAAGAAATGCTTTAAGGGATGTATTGGATTTAAGATTAAAAGAAACCTATTCTTACACAAGAAAATATCAAAGAGGTGCATATCTAAAAGCACACACAGATCGACCATCTTGTGAAGTATCAACTACCATTTGTTTGGATTATAAGACAGATGATAACACTCCATGGAAAATATGGGGAAATGGAAAACAGAATTGGATTCTTAGAAAACAGGATCAAGAAGATATTTGGAATGAAGTTCAGAATATACCTCACCGAGAAAGATTAAAAAACGGTTCAGTGCGAATTGCATTAGAGGTAGGTGATGTTCTCGTTTACCAAGGGCCCAATATGGTTCATTGGAGAGATTACTTATTGGGTGAACATAGTTATCACATGTTTCTTCATTTTCATAATGCAAATTCAGAGATAAGAAAAATGAAGGATGCAACTTATGAAATGGGTTGGAGTGAATACGCTGGCCCGAATAAAGATAGATACGGAACCAAATTAGAGGACACTTCGGGAGTCGTAGGTGAACCTAGAAGTGCATTAGATTATGATGGAAGACGAAACCGTTATGACACTACCGCAGATAAGGATAAGATTTTTGAGAAGAAAATGTTTGAGAGATTTACAGACTCTTACGATGATTATTCGTCTGAGGAATTAGCAGAACATGTAAATAATTATAAGTGGGAACAGGAATGACTGTATTTAATAAAAAGAACATAGATTTTACAAAAGAGAAGATGTTTTTTGGTGAACCATTAAATGTCCAAAGATTTGACAATTTTAAATATCCAACTTTTGACAAACTCACACAGAAACAACTAGGATTTTTTTGGAGACCCGAAGAAATATCCTTACAGAAAGATAGAAGTGATTATCAAACACTCAACGAAGCACAGAAACATATATTTACCTCGAATTTGAGGTATCAAACTTTGCTCGACTCGGTTCAAGGAAGGGCTCCAAGCATAGCATTCCTACCATTTGTGAGCCTCCCTGAGCTCGAGTCGTGCATCATTGTTTGGGACTTTATGGAATCTATCCATTCAAGGTCTTACACTCACATTATTAAAAACATTTATGCTGACCCAAGTGATGTGTTTGACACCATATTAACTGAACCAGCAATCATCAAAAGAGCCGAAATGGTGACTGATAAGTATGATGAGTTTATTACACTAGGAAGAAGAAAACTGTTGGGCTTAAAAGTAGATAAATACGAATTATATAAGGCATTATACCTTGCCCTAGTATCAGTGAACATCTTAGAAGGCATTAGATTCTTTGTTTCTTTCGCATGTTCATTCGCTTTTGGGGAGCTGAAACTCATGGAAGGATCGGCAAAGATCATTTCTCTGATTGCTCGAGATGAGTCTCAGCACCTCGCTATTACTCAACACATCATTAAGAATTATCAGAAGTTTGAGAAGAATAAACTCATGAAAAAGGTTATGAAGGATTGTGAGAAGGAAGTGTATGAACTGTATGAAGAAGGTGTCCAAACTGAAAAAGAGTGGGCAGAGTTTCTATTCAAAGAAGGAAGTATGATTGGACTGTCAACACTTTTATTAGGAAATTACATTGAGTTTATTGCAAATAAGAGATTAAGAGCAATCGGATTAGACCCACTATACGATGTCCCTTCAACCAATAATCCATTACCATGGACACAACATTGGTTTACCAGTAGAGGACTTCAAAATGCACCACAAGAGACAGAGATAGAATCTTATATTGTTGGTGGAATTAAACAAGATGTCGATGATGACACATTTGAAGGATTTAAATTATGAGTCCTATTATATTACCCAGTCAAGAAGAACTAAAGAAATCTAATAGATGGTTTAAATCAGCGACACCTAAGTATACCTTTGATTGGTATCTTAAATGGATAGCAAGTATATTTGTTCTTGTGGCAATGTCAATGCGTGGCGTAGAAGGATTACAATTATATGATTTAATTTTTTCAATTATTGGAATCACTGGTTGGTTAGTGGTCTCAGCAATATGGGAAGACAGGGCATTAATTATGTTAAACTCTTTTGGTCTATTATTATTACTTAAAAACTTAGTCACCATGCTGATGGCTGCATCATGATAAGGTGGATGAAAGAACACCCAGTAGAGATTGTTTTTATTGGATTTATTGTCATTATACTTCTTAAAGAATTATTCGGATGATACATATTTACGGAAAACCACAATGTCCTTATTGCACCAAGGCAAAATCATTAGCTGAGAGGGCAGGGTTTGCCTACACTTATTATGAATTGGGCAAAGAATTTGAATTACCCGACTTAATGGGACTATTCCCTAATGCAAAAACCTTTCCTCAAATCCATGAGGATGGATATATTATTGGTGGGTGTGATCAATTTCAGATTTACCTAGATAATGGAGCACCTTATACAAATTTAAAAGAATTTCCATATGGTTATGATACGAAATTGGATTAAAGCATATCGTTTAAAACGACAATACATCAAGGACATGAGAAAGTTCTATAAGGGACTTGAGGTGCCTAAAGGTGGATGGTGGTATTGGTGAGAAAATATAAATTATACTTGCCAATGAAAATAGATCAAGACATTATTTGTCAAAGATGGATTCATTTATTCAAGGAGATTGATGTCGAATATCAAGAAGTTCGAATCTTGACTGCGGGAGAGGATTTTCAAAAGACAGATGCAAAACACCCACTTCCCTATGCAGTAATGATCGATCATGGCCATGTAACAGGAAAAAAGAAGTCTTATGAAAGCATGTATAAACATATATTAATTGACAGTGGAATATCAGAAGATGGTTATATACCAACAGATTATGATTGATGCAGTTAGGATAAAGATACACTGTGACGGATGTCATTCAACAAGCATTGTTAAACACGAAATGGAAGAAATCTATGCAATACATAATTGTCCGTTTTGTGGGAAAGATATTGATCAAGAAATGGAATGTGAGGAGTTGTTTGAGGATGACTACAAGTAAAGGATTTAACATAAATGTCGAATTTATTGGACAGATAGCACAGAAGAAACGCATTACTCAATTCGTTAAAGACACTATAATAAACTTCATGCCTAAAATGATGAGACCTATTGATATTGAAATTACAACTGTCAATAGGTGTCCTCATGACTATTTTGCCCTATGTTGGGGTAATAGAAATACCGTTGAAATCGAAATTGCAAGGGGTTCAGAAGACGAAGAATTTGACATTAATGAAATGATGTTAAATCTTGCACATGAATTAATCCATGCAAAACAGTTTTTAAGGGGGGATTTAACATCGACTCTCAGATGGGGTGATAAACATGCAGATATACAAGCTGCATATTTTAGTCAACCATGGGAAAGAGAGGCGTATAGTAAAGAAGGAGATATTTACGCAAAATACTGGGAAAAGGCTTGACAATGCCTGGCATAATTTCATATAATATATGAATTGGTTTTGAGAGTTCAATCTGACCGTCAAAGCTTTGACTAGAAGCAGATTGGTAGCAGAACATCCGCGGATGAAGAAGCCTCTGAGAATAAGGATCGCAAACCTCTCACTCTCAAACACCATATTCCACTTGACAATGCGTAGCATAATTTGCTATAATAGGTATGTAAAATGAGTAAAAGTGAAGTAAAAAGAATATTTGTAGACATGGATGGAGTCCTAGCAGACTTCCTTACTGGTTGTAGTAAAATGATAGGACAACCTTTAACGAATGATGCTAAAGGTCATTCAGAATACGACAAAAGAAAAACCGAATTAACCAATAAGAGATTGTTCAGAAATCTACCACCGATGGTGGATATGTATGAGCTCATCGCTTATATCAAACACACCCACTTACCGTGGGAAATCTTATCTGCAGCCGGTTCCGTAAATAGAGAATTGGTGGTTTATGATAAGGTCAAATGGATCGGACAATATGTTGATCCATCCCTCGTAGTCACTTGCACCTTTAACGGAAGACAAAAGGCAATGTTTGCTAAGAAAGGCAATGTCCTGATTGATGATGTTAAGGGTAATATCGACGCATGGGAAGAAGCAGGTGGAATTGGTATTCTACACGTTAGTGCAGCGAATACCATCGAGACTCTCAAAGCTTTGAGAAACCCACAGTAAAAATCCCCTAAATAGTAATATGAAGAAGTTTTTGAAAAGACTATGGAATTTTATAGTATCTCTCTTTACGCGTGAATATGAAATAACGATTTATCGTCAATCAAATTTGAGTGGTAATATGTTTAAATCCATATACAGTGCGAAGAGAATTATGATTAGAAAAGATAAACACTTAAAATTCCGTGATTGGAACACCAAGAAAGTAGTCGAAGTTCGATCCTCAAGTGGATTGGAATATAAAATAGAGGAAAAATAATGCAACAGATATTAATAGGGTTATTGGTTGCACTCGGTATTTTTAGTTATTTCATATATCAGGATAATCAAACTCTGAAAGCAAATAACTATAAATTAGAGATAGCAGTCGAAGAACAGAAAGTTGCCATGTTGGCAATAAAAGAATCTTATGAAAAGCAAGGTCAATCCTTGATGCAAATGACAGCTCAGAATGCTCTCATTGAAGAGGAAAAGAACAAATACTTGGATATTTTTCGTAGACATAATTTAAATCAGTTGGCAGAGGCAAAGCCAGGCTTGATCGAAACCCGAATAAATAAGGGAACAGCTGATGTATTTAAGAGTATAGAAGATGATAGCAAAGAGCTTAGCAGCCTTAATAGCAGTAACACTCCTTAGTTCGTGTTCCCTAATGGGAACCAAGGAAGTAGAGATAATCTCTAAACCCATAGAGATTGAGATCATGCAACCACAATTACCAAGGGCAATCAATTTGATTGAACCACAATGGTATGTTGTATCAGAAGCGGTTATTACAAATCCTTGTCTCAAAAACGAGGAAGGTAAAAGAGTAAGGAATGAAGACAAATCTTGTAAACTGGGTAAAGAGAATCCCGACTGGCCAGTAGGTTACACTTATCTTGACAGATTCTTAGATGATATTAAAGATAAGAATGGTGGAAGCATCGTATTTGTTGCAACCACGATTGGTGACTATGAAGCAATGTCTGCAAATATGCAAGAATTAAGACGATACATCAAACAGATGGGTGAAGTCATAATATATTATAGAAATGTCACCATTAAAGGTGAACCTGCTATGGCAGCAGGAGTGAAATTAGAGAATGAATCGAAGAGACCGTCAATCGGACTCTTCCCGCGAAATAAAGATGGCAAGACCGATAAGTAATAGATACGAACCAGCAAGATATGAATCGTTAGGGGTATTTTCCACTCCATTTGGGAGAGGGATTCTTGATATTGAATTAGACCAAGTAATCGAGGATTGTCGAAGTCTAGTAGCTCAGGTTAAAGAAAGATGTCCTGATAATACTGGTCAAAATTACACTACCTATTTTGATCAAGACCTCAGAACTGCAATGTATGAGTATGACTGGTTCAAAGAATTTTCAGACCGAATTAAAGACACTTATGTTAATTTCATATCAGATGTTTTTGAAACCCCAATAGACCATTTAAGTCGAAATAGTATACACCTATACTCATGGGTTAATCGTTACGAAGGACATCATTATCATGAAGTTCATAATCATGTTGATTCCTTTATAAGTGGAACATGGTATATCAAAGTAGGGGATACTGTTCCTATCAAATTCTTTAGTCCAAATCTTATGGCAACTTTTTCACATAGAACCCAAGATCGGACAATCTCTAGAGAGGGATTTCCGAATGTAGAATTTAATGGAGTCAACGGAGTTGATCAAGAATTTTGTCTCTTTCCAAAGGATGGAGAATTTCTTCTGTGGCCTTCCTATCTCCAACATGCGGTTCCTGCTAATCAACTCCCTGTAGATGATAAATATGAGAGAATCTCTTTGAGTTTTAATCTAAAACACAACGAGGTGTTAACCGATAACGAAACAGGACACGATTTGTCCTATGGGAAATTAAATGAGAGTAAGAAATAAAGAACATCAATCTTTAGGATTGAGAGAGCTTGAACAACTATGTATTGACAACGCAAACGACTCTTCTCTAGGTTTGGCAATAAGAAAGATAGTTAAAGATGCACGGATAAATGGATACATGAATGAAGAAGGAAAATATGCAGATTGGAGAAAGGACACTATTTGGGAAAAGAAGAGTGAAGGATAAAAAACTCTTGCAAGAGTTTGAATACTTGCACAACAAAGTAGAACAAATGGAAGATGAACGACAACTAGATAGAAGTTGGGAAGGACATAAAATACTTAAAGATTTTAAGAAAATGAAATTGCAAATGAAAGACAGATTAAGGAAAAGAAAGATTAATGGATAAACATTTCGCACTGGATGATATGTTTAAATTCTCATCGAAGCTGGATGCAAGTTATGATGGATTTGCACTCATCATTGACAATTTTTACGAAGACCCTGAGAGACTATACGAGTGGATAGATTCTCAATCGTATCCCTATTGGAAATACAATCCCGAAAGAGGAGAGAGTTCTAACAGTAAAGTATATAATGATTGTCGCTTAGTGTATACGGTGGCACACCCAACAAGAACCTATTACACTGAAATGGATAGAGTCCTTAATTTATGCAGAGAGCATTGGTGGAAACACGAATACACTTGGGAAAGAATATATGAAGTTAATTGTTTTCAAACCATCACTGAGTTTGACTCAAAAATGCAACACTACCCACACATCGATTCTGAGTTCAATACACCCGATAACAGATCGACCCTAAATATGTTAGTCTATTTGGATAAAGAAGAAAATGGTGGAACAGCAGTTTATGATGGAGAGTGGATTTCTAACGATGAAAGGTTTGATATGTTATATCCAGTAGAAGAAAGATTTACTATAGAAAGGATAATCCCTTCTAAGTTTAACCGATGTGTCATTTTTCCCGGCAATAGATTGCACGGTGGATACATCGAAGATTATAAGAAATACAGTGGTGATAAATGGAGATTTACACAAGTCCAATTTTTTACCCCGAATTAGAATAATACTATGGAAGCAATTGATTCATTATTTGTATTTGAAAGGGCTCTAGCCGAAGATGATTGTCGCTTAATCATTGAACGGTTTGAACGGAGACCTTTCACCGATGTAACCCAAGGACTTGGGGAACACGGAGAACAGGCAGTTGCTGTGAATGAGGAAGACGAGAGCAGGTTAAAATATGCCGATCAATTCGGTAAAATCAACTACAACTTGAATCATCCTGACAATGAGGACTTTGATTATATTATGGACAAGGTTGATCCCTTCTTGCCAAAGAACGATCTTTTTGGCACTATCAATTTTGCATCAATTATCAAATACCCAACCGATACTTTAATGCCTCCACATAAAGATATGGCTGACCTCAATGACACGGCAACTGCTTTAGTTCTATTAAATGACAATTATGAGGGTGGTCGAATGATTGTTGACGGACACCTAATTTACCCAAGACTAGGAAGTGTAATAGGGTTTACCCATTCCACGAATAGGTGGCATTCAGTAGAACCCATATACGAAGGGGAAAGATATGTATTAGCACTGTGGTTTGGTTTATCCCATGAAGCAGCGGAATTACTGGATGCAGAAGAATTAGAGGGAGAGGAAGATACTGAACAATTTAAGACACTTCATCTTCCAAAGGAAAGTGATGCCGATTAAATTTGGTAAAGATATTAAAAAGTTCCCGACAAGGGGATCAAACAAATACACTATGGAACACGACTACATGAAATGTAAGTCGAAGGATGACCTCATTGAGGCATTTAATAAGGAGAACACGACACGAAAACTGAGAGCTAAGGTTCGTAAAGAATTGGAAAGAAGAGGTGGTGTTGTGTTTGTGAATAAAGACGAGGAAGAAGCAAATGGCTAAGAAAGATAGCAAAGCAGGATACTGGTCTCTTGGAATGAGTAGCTGGTTCAAGAAAGCACTGGGCATAGGTGGCACAGGTTTGAGAGCAAGAAATAAGAAAGGACATTATAAAAAAGATGATCTTTCAACTACGGATGTCAATGAGGCTTATGTAGACGGAAGAACTCCCGCGGAAAGAAACAAAAGAGCAAGAGGTGCTAAAGGTAAATTCAAGGCAGATGATAAATCTACCAAGAAAAAGAATGAAGCCTATAAAGGTGGCAAAGCTCCGAAGAAGAAACGCGGAAGACCTAGGAAAAAGAAATAACTAATTGGGGGCTGTAGCTCAGTAGGGAGAGCGATTCCCTTGCACGGAATAGGTCGTAGGTTCGATTCCTATCAGCTCCACCATTAGAAAGTCACTATGACAATAGTGTCTTCTATGGTATAATAGTAGTATGGATAATAATTATGATTGAATTAGGTAAACTTTTGACTAGGCTTCTTGTAGTGAAACGTGAAATCACCAGTAGTCAATATGATCATCAAGCTATGCTGAATGGAAATGCAGTAGAAGTTTTAGATGAGTGTATTGATGAGGTGGAAAAAGCATTTCGAATAAGAGAAGAGTTTGAGTCAGAATGCGGTTAATTAAATTCCGAAGAAGAATGGAAGGGAAGTTTCAGACTTTTCTCAGGGATGTCTCGCTTGAGGAAGGTGGTGGTGAATATCATCGACTGGCACAATGTATTAGAAGTGACCAACTCTCAGCTAGACAAGTTGTTGAACATTTTAAAGACAAGGATTTTTATGAATATTATAAGAAGAACTTTTACGATACTCTGTTTATTGATCCTAGTTAGTGGATGCAGTCCTTTAGAGGTATTGCCAGGCTTGTGTTATAAGGATAAGACAGGCACATATCTATGTCCACCCGAAAAGAGTCCACTCGATGAAGAAGAAAGACAATCAACAACCAGCGGTTAACCCTGATTGGAAGAATTTAGAAAATATTCCAGTTGAACTAATTTCATCAGACCACCGAGAGTGTGGCACTTGCACAAAATGTTGTGAAGGGTGGTTAATAGCAGACATTGAACCTGAGCTACCCAAAAACCGTGCTGATGGTTCTATTGGTGATTTTGATGAAGCACATATTGGTGGTGGTTGCACCATGCAGCCAGGCAGACCTTGTAAGTTTTTAAACATGGACAAGGACTTCAATGAAGGAAGAGGATGTCTCATCCATGAATATAGTCCTCAAGAACCTTGTAAACGATTTGTATGCGCATGGTTAGGTGACGATAAATATGAGATACCCGAATGGATGAAACCGAGTTTATCAGATGTTATTATTTCACCAAAGGTTTATGGAGAACAGAAGAAACCCTATTGGAGTGTTTGTGAAACAGGTCAGACGATTCGAGGTGAAATATTAAATTGGTTAATGATTCACTGTGAAACTCATGACATACCAGTTGAATACATGGTTGGTGGTGGTCTCAATTATCGTGGGCCTCAAGACTTCCATGATGCTATGAAAGATAAAACAAAAATTAAAACGGTCAAATACGAAGGCCGAAGTAGAATGTAAGGAAATATAGAATGAACGAAGAAATAAATGAATTTACAGGTGATCCAGTAGACACGCACGGAAAAAGTTGTGTCAATATAGTGACGGTGAAAATAGGGGATGATCCTAAAGACACCAAGAAAGTGAATGACATCATGTTACACTTTCTAAAGTTAAAAGTTCCTCAAATGACAGGTGGACATAACATCATCAGATACTTTGTCTACACTGATTATCCCGAAGACCCTGAGTTGGATACGGACTTGGGAATCATTCCGATTCCTCTTGAAATCAAAGATGGAATCACCAACCCCGATTATTACAAATTGGACATGTTCGATAATAAAATAGAGAATGATATAGGCAAAGTCCTAGACGATAAATGTATTATTTGGGATATAGACCTGATGCCTCTCAATGCTTGTCAAATGCAAATTATTGACTCCTTACCATATCCCGGCGAAGTAGACGATACATTCTTGGAAGGGGACATTGACACTGACCTGATTAAAGAAATAAAGAAGAACAAATACATTTCTATCAGAATGAGTAGTAATTGGCATAATCAGGACAAGGCATTCAATCCTTGGTATATTGAATTTTGTAATTGGGACAGCAGGAATCTTGCCCAAGATAAAGAGAAGCTCATCGAAGACCCGAATGATTTTGACTTATGTCAATATATCCTAGACAACCATAAAGGTCTTGTTCTTGCAAGT
>Ga0257108_1000548_pt1 | contig 10942 bp, 6 predicted proteins | sample LP_taG_FD_190181 | JGI IMG/M metagenome (GOLD analysis project Ga0257108, IMG submission 190181) | Marine microbial communities from Northeast Subartic Pacific Ocean, Canada - LP_J_2011_P26_1000m | ecosystem: Environmental > Aquatic > Marine > Oceanic | place: Canada: Northeast Subartic Pacific...
AACCATCCGAAAGTAGAGGAGGAAAATCAGGTGAAGAATTGAAAGCTGAAGAGAAATGAAGGCGGAATCAAGACGGGCATTCACGCTCATTGAGCTACTGGTGGTGATCGCCATCATTGCCATTCTTGCTGCCCTGCTGTTGCCCGCCCTGGCCAAGGCGCAGTATTCCGGCAAACGAACCGTCTGCATCAACAACATCAAGCAGCAATACCTTTCGCAGGTGATGTACAGCGCCGACAACGACGGAAAGTTCCCCAAGCGTGCCAACCAGATCAGCCCGGATTATCATCGGTGGAACGGGAACCCGGCCAGCATTGTCAATGTCATGCGCGGCACCTATGTGCCCAACCGCTGGGTTCTAATCTGCCCGATCACGTCCAAGTCGTTTGGTGACGAGTGGCCAACCTATGCCCATCCGGCCGGCGGAGAACCCGGTGGATACGGAGGCTGGGACACCGGCATGGATCTTAAGCCACCCAGGCCTGCGGCTCATGTTTACATGGCCTACATGTGGCTGGCCAACTTCCACATGCCGACGTATTTCAACGGAGAGAAGCCATGGCCCAAAAATGATTCCGAGTGCGACAGCGACCGTGCCTTCATTACTCACCGCATCAGCGACACGCCCGGAAGCATTGTTTGGGATGTCGGGCACATGGGCGCATTTAACGCGGGAGCCAATGGCAGACCCTTCTTCTCCTTTTCGCTTGCCCCGGATCAACCGGTCGGCATGGCCGATGGCAGCCTGGTGATCCATAACCGTCACCAGGTCAAGAAACGGGCGTATGGCGCCCACGGAGGAAGCACAACCTACTATTATTGATCTGCATTACGCCAATGTTCGGCGTCAAAACGCGCGTGGAATCTTAGGCCAAAAAAGGGTAACTTTCTCTTATGGATTCATCCGAAAAGTTGAACGTGGCGCTGCTTGGCCTTGGCCGGGCCGGGCGGTTTCATATCCAGAGCATCCAGTCGATACCGGGGATCAACCTCCGCTGCGTCGTCGATGTGGACGAACCCTTGGCCAGGCGTTTGGCCAAGGAGTTGGAGTGCGACTACTCGACCGACGCCGATGGGCCGCTTGGCCAAGCGGACGTTGACGCGGTGATCGTCGCGTCACCGACGCATGAGCATTACGCGCAAATCCAGGCCGCGCTCGAGGCCGGCAAGCCGGTCTTCACCGAGAAACCGCTTGGCAGCAGCCTCGAGGAAATCGACACCTGCTTCGGCTTGGCCAAGCGCAGTGGGTTGCCGCTGTTCGTCGGCTTCAACCGCCGGTTCGACCCGTCCTTCTCCAGCCTGGCACGCGGAGTGAAGGAGGGAGAGGTCGGCGTGCTGCAGATGCTGCGCGTCACCTCCCGCGACTCGCCGATGCCGACCATGGATTACATCAGCACGTCGCATGGCATCTTTCACGATTGCATCGTTCACGACTTCGACATGCTGCGCTTCATCACCGGCGTGGATCCGGTGGAAATCTACTCGGTCGGCAGTAGTTTTGTGGAGGGAATCGGCGCGCTGGGCGACCTGGACAATGTTCTTGTCGCGCTCAGGTACGACAATGGGATGATTGCCAGCATCGACGTGAACCGGTTTGCATCCTACGGGTACGACCAGCGGATCGAGGCTTTTGGCAGCAAGGGAATGCTGCAGGCCGAGAACCGGTCGCCGGTCTCCACGGTGCTGTCGAGCGGCGATGGGCTGCTGCGGCCGACGATTGAGCACTCGTTCCCGACCCGCTACCGTGAGGCGTACCGGCAGGAACTGGTGGCCTTCAGCGACTGTTTGCGGGAGGGTGCGCCGATGCCGGTCACGCACGAGGATGTTCGGATAAGTTTCATCCTCTCGGAGTTGGGGGAACAATCCCACCGTGAAGCCAAGCCGCTCCGCGTGACTGATCATCCTGCGCTGAAGCATTCGCCAATGGAAGATCCTGAAAAATGAAATATCTTCTCCTCGCAACAACCGCAACTGCGCTGTTGAGTATCACGGTCTCTGCCGCCAAGGTTAAAGACACCAAGTTCAAGCATGGTCGTGGATTTTTTGATGCGCCATTTGATGAAGTAATCACTACTGAAACATCTGGAGCGACAATCATCTATACCCTCGACGGAAGTGATCCGCGTTATTCAGAAAATACAATTAGTGGCACAAGTCCGCTTGCGGTGGCCATCGACCCGGACAGTATCATAAAACGCCCCAAAACCCCGGGTGTGATCGTGCGCGCCTATGCCCAAAAAGAGGGATGGAAGGAGACGAATGTGGATACCCAAACCTATATTTTTGTTGAAAGTGTCAAGCGTCAAGATTCAGCAAGCCCGGGTGGCGGTTGGCCGGTTGACGCCAGGGTGAATCGGCAGGTAATGATCTATGGAATAAATCAGAGCGTGGTCAACGACGCCCGGTGGAAAGACAAAATGTCTGACGCATTGAAGGCGATACCCAGCATGTCACTGGTCGCATCCCTTGACGACTGGTTTGATCCGTCAGACGGATTATATGCCAATCCGCGTGAACAGGGAAAAAAGACGGAAATTCCAGGTTCCCTTGAACTGATCAATCAGAATGGGACAGAGGGGTTCCAGGTGAACGCCGGCATTCGGATTCGAGGCGGGTATAGTTCGACCTCCAGAAACCCGAAACACTCATATCGGCTTTTCTTCCGGAGTGAGTATGGGGATGCAAAGTTGAAATACCCGTTGTTTGGCAACGAAGGAGTGGATGAATTTGACAAAATCGATTTGCGAACCTCTCAAAACCACTCATGGGCGTTTGAGAACAGCAGGAGGAACACATTTTTGCGGGACATTTTTTGCCGGGATTTACAGGGCAAAAGCGGACATCATTTTACCAAAAGCCGCTATTACCACATTTACATGAATGGGATGTATTGGGGAATCTTTATGACCCAGGAACGGGCGGAAGGGCGTTTCGGTGCCTCCTATTTTGGCGGCAAATCCGAAGACTATGATGTGATTAAAGCCATGGGGTGGATGAAGCCCACTGAAGTGACTGATGGAAATTTGGACCTCTATCGTGAGTTGTTTGAAAGGACGTTGGATTGGTCGGGCGACAATAGCGACTACTTCGCCCTGCTCGGCCTTAAACCGGATGGCTTGGTGGATCCCAACGGAAAAACCCTGGTTGATGCGGATAACCTGATCGACTACATGCTGGGTATTTTTTACACGGGGAGCAACGATGAAGCGGCGGCTTGGGGCGGACGCTCAACGAACAATTTTTTCTGCATGATAGATCACGACAACCCCGCCGGGTTCAAATTTTTCCGTCACGACGCTGAGCATTCCATGGATGCGGGATGGGAAGACAGGACCGCGCCTGCGAACGATAAAAAATTCAGGGAACTTCAGTGGTTTAACGGGCAAACACTTCACGAGCGCCTTTCGAAGAATGAGGAATACAGGATGCGTTTTGCGGATCATGTTTATCGTCATTTCTACAATGGCGGTTCGATGACCCCCGGGAATTCAATCGAACTGATGTCAACGCGGGTCAATGAGTTGCAAGCCGCCATCCCCGCTGAGGCGGCCCGCTGGGGAAACACCACGAGTCAGTCACCGGAGATGTGGCAAAGAAACGTCGACTATTTACTCAGGCGTTGGCTCCCTACGAGAAGGGATAAGGTGACTCAACAACTCAGGAATCGGTCCTTGTACCCGGATATCGCCCCTCCCGTCGTGAAATCCAACGGCGCCGTCATCGCTCAACGCAAATGGGGAGCGGCACCGGGAACCATGATTACCCTTGAAAACAGTGACAACGAAAGGGGAACGATATTCTATACAACCAACAGTACCGATCCCAGGGCCATTGGCGGGGATATTTCTGGAGATGCCATCGATGGGGGAGACAAGGAGACTGTCATTGTATCAGGAACTGTACTGAAAGCCCGGGTCAAAGACGGCAACAGGTGGAGCCCATTGCGTGAGATCCTTTACATACAGAACATCGGGAAATCTTCGCTTAAGATTTCAGAGATTCAATACCATACGTACGGCGATGATTCTGGTCCGGATACATTTGACGCCGGAGAGTATGAATTCCTGGAGATAAGGAATTGCAGCAACAAAACGATCCATCTGACAGGCGCGGCCTTTACCAAGGGCATTCACTACGCTTTCCCTGATAATGCGACCATTGGGCCTGGCAGGCATATTGTGCTTTCTGCAAATCCCAAGGCTTTTAGGGAGCGTTACGGTTTTCAACCCTTTGGCAAGTACCTCAGGGGGCTCGATAACAGCGGTGAAACAGTGGTTTTAAGGGATACCCAAGGCAATGTGGTAGACGCCGTCACTTATGACGATAAGGATCCATGGCCGGAAACGGCTGACGGAACCGGTAAATCACTAACAAGAAAAAACCTTGATAATAACACTGACAGCGATGACCCGGGTAATTGGGACGCCTCCCCTCAAAAGGATGGGACTCCCGGTGGAGAGAATAGACTTAAGATGGACGATTCCGGCGATGATGAAACCGCCTCCGCCAACGCGGCGGCTGGACGGGTGAAGAATTGAAAGCTGAAGAGAAATGAAACAACTACTTATCACAACAATCGCAGCCGCGCTGTTTGGCGTTGGCAACACGACCCGTGCCCAGGGCGACGCACCGGAGCCGTTGAAGCGGCACCTGTATGTGGCCGAGCCGGGCATTCGCAACTATACCCAGTACGGGGGGCACGGGGTCATCGTGTTTGACATCGACGACAACTATCGCTTCGTGAAACGGATTCCCACGGGTGGCCTGACTGATGCCGGCAAGCCGCTCAACGTGAAGGGAATCTGCGGCAACGCTGCGACCGCCCGGCTGTATGTCAGCACCATCCGGCACCTGATCTGCATTGACCTGCATACGGACAAGGTGCTTTGGGAACGAACCTATCCGCTTGGCTGCGACCGGATGTCGATGTCGCCGGATGGCGGGATCATTTACCAGCCGTCGTTTGAGAAGGACATCTGGTATGTGCTGGATGCCGACAGCGGCGATGAAATCACCCGCGTGACGCCAAAGTCAGGGGCGCACAACACGGTTTACGGCAACGACGGCAAGGAAGCCTATCTTGCCGGGTTGAGATCCAACCTATTGACCGTCACGGAAACCACGACGCACACAGTCAAAAAACGGATCGGACCGTTCAGCAACCGGATTCGACCCTTCACCGTCAATGGCGCGCAGACGTTGTGTTTCGTAAACATCAACGGCTTGCTGGGATTCGAAATCGGGGACCTTGTAACGGGGAGGAAACTTCACCGTGTTGAGGTGAAGGGGTACAAGATGGGGTTAGTCAAGCGTCACGGCTGTCCGAGCCACGGCATCGCCATGACGCCCGATGAAAAGGAACTCTGGGTGACCGATGGCCACAACGAGTCGCTGCATATTTTCGACGCCACAAAAATGCCGCCGGTGCAGGTGCAAAGCATCAAGCTCCGTGAGCAACCTGGCTGGATCACGTTCAGCCTGGACGGAAAAATCTGCTGGCCATCGACCGGCGATGTCATCGACGTCAAGACGCGCAAAATTGTCACGACATTGACGGACGAAAAAGGCCGCATGGTGATGAGCGAAAAACTGCTGGAGGTCGATTTTGTGGGAGGCAAGGTCAGCGCAGTGGGCGACCAGTTTGGCAAGGGATACAAAAATTGAGAACTTTCAACACTGAAAACCACTTGGCCAAGCGGATAGTTGACAATCAGCGGTAATGTGCGAGTTTCGCAGGTGGTCCACTGCAATTTCTGCTGGTGAGTTATCTCTTGAGGATGCGGACATGAAAACGAAGCCAAGCCGGGCGTTTACGCTCATTGAACTGTTGGTGGTGATTGCAATCATCGCCATTCTTGCGGGGATGCTGTTGCCGGCCCTGGCCAAGGCCAAGTCCAAGGCACAGATCACCTTCTGCCTGAACAACATGAAGCAACTCCAGTTGGCTTTCACCCTGTACGCCGACGACAACGATGGGCGCTACTTCATCAACGCCTATGGCTGGGGCAATATGGACTGGGTGCGCGGCAGCGTGAATTTCGACGGTAACAACCGTAACAACTGGGATCCGCAGACGCTGCTCGACCCGAAGATAGCGGTACTCGGCCCGTACACGCAGAGCATCGGTATCTACAAGTGCCCGGCCGACAAGAGCACGGTGAAGAAGCCAAAGACGAAGGATTCGCCGGCCGGGGTGGTGTCGCGCATTCGCAGCGTGGCGGCCAGCCAGGCAGTCGGCACCTGGCACGACGGCGTACACCCGACCAAGGGCTACTGGCTCGACGCCGCAATGCAGGGCGGGTCGCTGAAAACCCCCGGCGGCAAGTGGCGTGTTTACGCGAAGGACTCCGACTGCAACCGGCCGGGGCCGTCACAGATCTGGGTGTTCACCACCGAGCATCCCGCCACCATCAACGACGGCGGCTTCGGCTTCCGGATGCCGGACACGCCGCAGGCCACGGCGAGCGTGGGGTGGATTGATTTCCCGGCGGCGTTTCACAACGGCGCGTTGAGCCTCTCATTCATCGACGGGCACTCGGAGAACCACAAATGGGTCGAGCCGACCACCCTGCAAAACGGTGACTCGATGAACTGGCGCTCGCTCATCCGGGGAAAAAAAGCCGCCAACCGGGACATCCTCTGGATGGCGGAGCGAACCTCCGCCCGGGATTAACCGCGCCCGCTTGGCCAAGCACTTGGCCAAGCTGTAAGTCTTCTGACATGATGTTTGATTTGTTTTTCCGCCGTTGGCCAAGGGTTTCGCTTGACTAAGGTTGTGGATGGCGTGGTTCTTTCGTACGATTTCCAGCCGACACTTATGAGGAACTGGATTAAAGTTTTTGTTTTGGCACTGGCTTGCTTTTCGTCTGTTGATGCTGCCAAGCGACCGAACATTGTCCTGATCATGGCCGACGATTTGGGCTTTGCCGATCTCGGTTGCTACGGGTCAGAAATTCAAACACCCAATCTCGACACCTTGGCAGGGGAGGGACTGCGGTTTTCGCAATTTTACAATACGGCCAAGTGCCACTCGTCTCGCGTGTCACTGTTGACCGGCCTTTACTGTGACCAGGCGGGTGGGGCGAAGCTCGATCGTGGGGCGACAATCGCCGAGGTGCTTGGCCAAGCGGACTACTTCACTGCAATGGTCGGCAAGTGGCATCTGAGCAAGGAACCGACTGACTTTGGTTTTCAGCGATATTGGGGGCACCTGTCCGGGGCGACGAGTTTCTTTAAGGGAGACAACACATTTCGTTTCAACGGGGAAAAGTATGAGGTGCCAGAGACGCTGAATGGCCGGCCGTTTTACACCACCCATGCCAATGGCGACTTCGCGCTGAATTTTCTCGACGAAGCGACGCAGCAAAAGAATCCGTTCCTGCTCTATGTGGCGTTCAATGCGCCGCATTATCCGCTGCATGCGCCGGAGGCGGACGTAAAGAAGTACGATGGCATGTATGACGGTGGCTGGGACAAGTTGCGCAAGACGCGTTATGCGAAGCAGTTGAAGAGCGGGCTCATCCCGAAAAAATTCAAGCTCAGCCCGCGGCCGACGCACGTTCCGGCGTGGGACGGCCTCAGCGTGAAGGAGCGCGAGTGGGAGGCGGACCGCATGGAGGTGTTTGCCGCGATGGTGGATGTGCTGGACCAAAACGTAGGCCGTATCGTGGCCAAGCTGAAGGAGAAGGGTGTTTGGGATAACACGCTATTTCTTTTCTGCTCGGACAACGGCGCTTGTCCCTTTGAGCGCACGCGCGGTCGCTACCTTAAGCCGTGGGATCCCCAGTCGTACTGGACTTATGATGCCAGTTGGGCGCACGCGGGCAACACGCCGTTTCGGTTCTACAAACAAAACCAGCACGAAGGCGGTATTAGTTCGCCACTCATTGTGCATTGGCCGAAGGGATTGAAGACCGAACCCGGCAGTATCACGAGGCAACCAGGGCATCTCATAGATTTCATGGGCACGTTCATCGATGTGGCCGGTGCGAAATACCCCAAACAAATCGGCGATCGCAAGATTGACCCTCTGATGGGCAAGTCGTTGCTGCCGATTCTCGAGGGTAATGAGCGTGAACCGCATGAGAATCTATATTTCCACTTCGGGACCGACCGCGCCCTTCGGCAGGGTCCGTGGAAGCTGGTCTCGGCCAAGCTCGGCCGCTGGGAGTTGTACAACCTCGGGGAGGACCGCACGGAAACGCAAGATTTGGCAGCGAAGAATCCAAAACGAGTAGAAGCGATGGCCAAGGAATGGTTCCGCCTGGCCAAGGATGTGGATCGCTTGAAAGGACGACACTTGAACCCGGTGAAGGACAAATTGGCCAAACTCAATTTTCGAAAGGACACCAGCAGAGGTCGTGCCCAGAAATACAATAACAAGAACTGACCTCTTCACAGTTCCTCCCCAACTCCACCCACTAAAATGTCTGATGAGCCAAAAATCGACTCTTAAAGAATCGACGCGAGTTTGGACGCCTACGCCCAAAGCCAAAAGATTCCTTGGAAGAATCGTTAATAGTCAACCAATGATCCTGCTGCTTTCAATGGCGATGCAGAGTGCGACTGCCCATATGGCTGCGGACGCGGTCGCCGCAAAGCGGCCCATGATTTCAGGCACATTGATCGGGCGTGACGGACTGCTGGCGGTGCCTGTCATGGGAGGCGATTCCATGCCCAAGCCGATCATGGGGGTTGGGATCAGTTCCGACGGTACGGTCTACGTCACCGAGACTGTTCGGCAGCAGCGTGAGGAGATCAGCCTTATTCAATCGCCGTTCCTACACGAACAGGACATGGAACTGATATCCACAAAAGCAAAGCGCCAGTGGATAATGGAGAATTACTCACGACAAATCGCCGCTCGCCAGGGAGTGGGCGACTACAACGGTGACGGCAAGGTGGACGTCAAGGACTTGTCGGTGCGCAGCGAGAAGATCTACACACTGCAAGACGAGAACGCCGATGGGGTGTTTGACAAGGCGACACTTTTTGCCGACGGCTTCAACAAAGTCCTGACTGGGGTTGCCCACAGCGTCACGCCGATCGACGGACACGTCTACACCACGATTATTCCCGATCTCTGGAAGTTGACCGATACAGATGGCGACGGGGTGTCGGACCGCAGGGAGAGCATTGCCCATGGCTTCGCCCCCCACATCGGCTACGGCAATCATGACCTCCACAGCATTGTCCAAGGCTATGACGGCAAGCTCTATTGGAGCATGGGCGATCGTGGTGTGGATGTCCTGACAAAAAAGGGGACGCGTGTCAGTAACCCGCATTCCGGCTGCATCTTGCGCTGCAACCCTGACGGAAGCGAGTTCGAGGTTTTTGCCAGTGGTCTGCGCAACTGCCAGTACTTCGATTTTGATAACCATGGCAATATCTTTTCCGTCGACCATGACGCTGATTTCCAAGGGGAGCGGGAGCGCCTTGTCTATCTGCCTGAAGGTTCGGACTCGGGATGGCGCATGTATTATCAATATCGGAACACCACCCTGGTTCGGGCTGCGCGGGAGGACCTCTATAACCCATGGCTGGCAGAGAAGATGTGGGTTCCATTTCACAAGGGTCAGCCTTCTCACCTCCTGCCTGCCATTGAGAACAGCTGGAACGCCCCGGCAGCATTCTCGTTTCAGCCGGGCACGGCACTGGGCGGCGCCTACAGGGATCATTTTTTCCTGGGTGGAAAAGGTGATATTCGTGCCTTCAGGATGATTGCCGACGGGGCCGGTTTCAAAAGACAGGGCGATCACATCCTCATCCAAGGACTTGCCTGGCAGGTGTTAACGTCGACTTTTGGACCGGATGGACGCCTCTATTTCACCCTCTGGAGGCCGAGTGGCGGGATGAGCCAACTGTGGACCCTGCAGGCAGGCACCGATACGCAAAAGATGGTCCAGGTAAAGGCGATCCTGGCCGAAGGCTTCAACAAGCAGACCGTTGTTGAACTGCTTGCACTTCTTGGCCACACCGATCGCCGAATCCGCCAGCAAGCGCAGTTTGCACTTGTCGCCCGTCGTGAGATCAAGGCCCTGCGCGTCTTGGCAGCGGATCGCAAGGCCGAGTTTTTCCCTCGACTGCACAGTTTGTGGGGACTGGGTCAACTTAAGCACAGGGATCGGGACTTACTTGCGGTTCTGTGTGCCGACGACAGTGATGAACTGCGTGCCCAGACCGCCCGCTGGGCAGGCGAGCTTGGCTTTGATCCCGACAACCGAATACCTGTCCTGCTTCGCGATCCGTCGCCGCGCGTGCGTCTGATGGCCGGCATTGCCTGCGGCAAGCTCAAGAGCAAGAATGCGTTGGGCGCCCTCACCGAACTGATCGTTGCGGCTGACAACAAGCAACCCGTTTTGCGCCATGCCGGCGTCACCGGCCTGGTCGGCGTTGCCACACCAAGAGAGCTGGAAGCCTACGCCGGATACCCTTCGGAGGCCATGCGTATTGCTGCCGTCGTCGCCCTCAGGCGACTACGGGCCGTCAAGGAATTGACGGCCTTTGTCAACGATGCTTCACCACAAGTCATGAGCGACGCCGTCCGAGCCATCTACGACGAAGCCGCACCTCAAACCTTTGTGGAGCACCCAAAGGCCCTTGCCGCAGTTGCGGCGGCGCTCGATCCGCAACATTCGGCCCCGGTTAACGTCCGTGCAATTGCCGCCAATCGTCGCCTCGGCACCATCGCCTCCGCCAAGCGCATCTCCGGTTTCCTGGCCACTCCAAATCTGAGTCGCGCTCTACGTGTTGAAGCGCTTTACGCCCTCCAATCCTGGCCTCAGGCATCGACACTGGATCCAATAGACGGGCGTTATTTTCCCATTCCAGCGGGTGACCTGGACACGCTCAGTGCGGCTATTGGCCCTGAAATCTGGTCTTTGGCAAATGACGCTGACGACAAGGTTTCGCGGCGAGCCATCGCGGTATTACAAAGCATCAA
>Ga0257108_1000550_pt1 | contig 10927 bp, 23 predicted proteins | sample LP_taG_FD_190181 | JGI IMG/M metagenome (GOLD analysis project Ga0257108, IMG submission 190181) | Marine microbial communities from Northeast Subartic Pacific Ocean, Canada - LP_J_2011_P26_1000m | ecosystem: Environmental > Aquatic > Marine > Oceanic | place: Canada: Northeast Subartic Pacific...
TTACATTTCTCCTGTATTATTTTAATTTTTCAATCACACTAGCTTTTGGTTGTACACCAACAAACCTAGTTACTTCTGTTCCATTTTCTTCAATTACAACGGTAGGTACGGAGCGCACTCCATATTGCACCGCAATATCTTGCTGACTATCCACATCTATAAACTGTACTGAATAACCTTCTCCTGATATTTCATTCATAACTGGTTTAAAAGATTGGCATGGTCCACACCACGTGGCTGTAAAATACTTTGCTGTTTTCATATTAATACTCCTCTCCATATAACGAATACTTTTTAATAGGTTCTGGTTTCTCTTTACCATCTTCAGCATGAACTTCACCATTTTGTGCATCAATATAAAATTGTGTTAGTCCAGTATCCATAAAAATTTGATTTAATGCTTCAGTTAAAGATGAATATATTTGTTCACCATTATCTACGAGCGCCCACCTATCGCCAGGAGGTACTCTGTTTGCTTTTAATTCTTTCATATCTATGCTCCAAATACTTCTCTAAAAGATTTCCATCTAATAGCGTTTTTTGTTTTTCTTTTAACTGCTCTCCCAGTAGATTCTCTGCCTGATTTTTCATGATGACATGAGTAACATAAAGTTTGTAAATTATCTAACTCCCAATATGTAAAATCTAACTCCTCTATAGATTTTCCTTTTTGTTCCACCAAAGGCCTTATATGATCTACTTGCCATCCACCATGTTTCTTATTACACCAATTACAAACTCCATTATCTCTTTGAAACACAACTTTTCTAGTTTCTCCTGGATGGTAAATAAACATATACTTATCTAAACATCTTGGATGCCAATGCCTCTTATGTATTATAGTACCATCTTTATTAACTATAATTTTACCACACCATCTACATTTACCAGTTTGTTCAGTATAATAATGTTCTGGCTTTGGTGGTTGTCTAAAATTTTCATTCCAATTTTTTTCTTTTCGACCAAAAGTTTTTTTAAATCTTTTGCTCCATCTAGTAAACGCCATTATGATATTCCTACAATAATTCCTTCAAAATGCATTACTTCTTCTGGATCCCATTCCCAGATGCCTATTAATAGTAGCTCTAAAGTTTCATCATCCATTTGAAACGCAGTACCGTTTACCATATCACTTCTAATATGATTAAATAACTCTCTATCTAATTCTCTCATTAAAGTCTCAACACTAAATGGGTCTTTTGGTATTCTCATATATTAACTTCCATTAATTTTTCAACAGTATGAAATGTTCCAAACTCATCAGTTGCATCTTGCATAGTTTGTACATTATCAATACTTGGATACTGCTTATTACTATTTCTACAAATTTCTTTATACGTATCCAATTTACTATTCCATTTATAAATATCAACACATTGAATACACTCACAATTTTCAGTACCAAATTTTGGATAATTTTTTTTCATACGATATATTGCTTCTACCGCAGACTCTACATAATAAATTTCACCATCTTTACGAAATGGCATAACTTTAATAAAAACTGATTCATCTTTTACATAAAGAGGTGTTTTATGCATTCTTATTGGTATTTTATGCACATCCATATGATGAATATAAACTTTATGCATCAATTTATTTACACCAATTTTACCAACTTTAATTTTACCTAGTATTTCTTTTTCACAAAAAAAACATTTTGTATCATAAATATCGTCTATACCTTCAGTATCCTCTACCCACCAAGAAATTTTATCTAAATCTGGTACAAATAGTGGGTAAAAATCTTCACACCCAAACGCAACTTCATGTAAATTTATATCATTCATCCAATTTATCTATTGCCGCTTGTCTAAATTCTGGTAATAACATTTCTACTAACTCTAAGTATAAAGAATTATATTCTTTATGTTTTTTTATTGCATCTAAAAGACTAATAACATACTCTGTTGGTATATATGGTAAATCATTTTCTTCAACCATTATAGTAGCTTCTATAAATGTATTTATAGCTATCTGAATATCTTCTGGCAACCAGGGTTCTGGTTTCAATTTTTTTATATGCTTAATGTATTCTGTATCTTTCATATTATTTTGGTCTAGCGTGCCAATGAAAATGGTCTGGTATCTTTCGTTGCTCTTTAGATATACTATACTCCTTACCATCATAAAAAGTCTTTGCACATTCTATCAAAAAAGCTTCCATAATATATTGATCACTCTCGTGAACATCCATAGTATGTTCTTTCCATACAATCATTGGCACTTTACAATCCTTACAATCAAGAATTATAAAATGATCCATCTCCATATAGACATTTGTTTTTATTTTTAATTTACAAAGATCACAATCCTTCATTTCGTAACTCTCTACCTTTTATCTTCGATATATCTTTTGGAGGCTTGTGTTCAATAATATCATACCCAACGTCTCTACCATAATTTACGGACTCTATGTCAGGTATAATAATAACCTTAACCATATTTAATTTGATAAATTCTTTTAAAAGTGGTTCTTCATGTAAATTATCATAAACTTCTTCACAAGTATATGGATTAAGTTTATCAGGCATCACATCTCGAATACAAATTAAAACTGGCTTACCATTTTTTAATTGTTGATCAATTAACCATTGGTGTCCTTTATGCCACGCTTGCCATCTCCCGATAAACATCGAGTACTTCATCTAAACACTCCTCTATTGTTTTGTTTGTATCCATATCTACAAAGTTATGTAATGGTGCTTCGTAATTATCTACAAAATAATTTTCCTTACCACGTATCTCCGTTGTGTGAAGATAAAACTCTGCTATATTTCTTTCCATTTTTAATTCTTCTCGTTGGTCTCTATATGGTGATACCAAAGATACTATAACTGTAAATCTTTTATCATCTAAAAATCTTGCTATATTCATAGCCAATTTTATATTTTCTCTACGACCTTCTTCTGAATAATCTTTATTATGAATACTCTCTCGTAAATCATCACCGTCAATGTGAATAATATCTCTTCGATTCATTCTCATAAACCAAAGCAATTTATCATTTATAAATTTTTCAGCTAAAGTAGTTTTACCACTACCAGGCTGTCCTGTAAACCATAATATCATTTTATACTTTCTCTATTTACTGAAGTCTCAGGTCTGTCCATACATAGGGTTTTCTCCATTACTGAACTAAGCATGTTAGTTGATACAATTCAAGGAACCACCTTGAACAATCAACAAACCTGAGATTTCATATTGGTGGAGCTGACAGGATTCGAACCTGCGACTTCTTCCGTGCAAGGGAAGCACTCTCCCAGACTGAGTTACAGCCCCATAATTATTCTTCATCTTCTATCCACATATTTTTCTTCCAAGTCTCCGACCATTCTGAATGGCCTTCTTTTATTTTGTATTGTTGAATATAATACTCTAATTCATCAGCAGATGGAACTTTAATTAAATGAAAAGTAGTGTTTACTTCATCACCACTTTCCATTCTTCTATGTATATACTGACCTAAAGTTTCTTTCCTTTTAAATTTACGTTGTTCAAAAGTTTTATGTTCAAAAATAATTTTCTTTTTCATAACAAAGAGCGGGTGGACGGAATCGAACCGACAGCATCAGCTTGGAAGGCTGAGGTATTACCACTATACGACACCCGCAAAACTAATTCACCTTAGTTATTTTTTCATACCAGGGACTAAACCAATCTAATACTTCTCTCTGACTTCCATACACTTTTAATAAATCTCTTTTCGCAATTGTCAATTTAGTAGATAATCTTTTTTTACCTTTATCAAATTGCCATAATATATCTGGCCTTAAATGATTTAATATATCGTGTAAAGCCCTATGTCTTGGATGACCGTATTCACCTTGTTTATTATGTGTTACTATCTTTATATATTCTCTTTCTCTCAATACTCTAAGTAATTCATAGATAAGTTTCTCTCTATGATAATCTTCTCCACCTTTATAACCTGTCCAATGTTCAAATTCTTTTATCCCTATAAATTTCATAGAGGCTATAAGTTCTCTTTTTCTAACTTCATTATGACATTCATCTACTACTACAACTTTATATTCATCTGCGTGAGTTAATAATTCAGCTCCACCAAATAGTGCTTCGTCATCTGGATGTGCCGTAATCATTAACTTATTAATCATTCTAATCCTTTACTAATTCATGAACTTTTCGTCCATTAACTATATAATGTCCATCTAGACACGCCATACAAGGATTGTCTATATGATGATCTCCCCTTCTAGTTACTGCTTCAACTAAATCTTCTATCTCTTGATACATCAATATATCAACTCCTAAAATTTCTTTAATACTATCTACAGTTTTCTTACTCGCTATAAGTTCTTCAGTTGTAGGCATATCCACACCATAATAACATGGATGTTGTATTGGTGGACAAGCACTTACAAAGTAAACTTCCTTCGCTCCAAAATCTTTTACCATTCTAACTATCTCTTTACTTGTATTACCACGAACAATACTGTCGTCAACAATCAATACTTTCTTATCTCGTATCTCTGTATCTTGTGGTACAAGTTTATGTCTTACAGAACGTCTACGTTCTTCCTGTCCTGGCATAATAAATGTTCTACCTATAAAATGATTCTTATATAATCCTTCAGAATACCTAACTCCTATCTCATGTGCAAATGCTAATGCTGATGTATTTGCTGTAGAAGGCGCTGGAATAACTATATCTGGTTTAACGTCTGGATACTTTTCCTTCCAAGCAAATGCTAAGTTCTGACCCATTCTTAACCTTGAACGATACACACCTACATCATTTAATATGGCATCTGGTCTTGCAAAATAAACATACTCAAAAATACAGGGGTTAAATTGTTCCTTAACTAATCTCTTACTAAATAACTTACCATCATTATCTACATAGATAAGTTCTCCAGGTAATACATTACCCTTTGATTCATATCCCATAGAATAGAACATAGTGTTTTCTGATGCGAAAATGTAATCTGTTCCACCCATATTATATGAGTTATTTCTTTCACCTCTAACCAATGGACGAATACCTCGAGGATCTCTAAAGGCTATTAATCCTTTTCCAATAATAATACCTGTAACAGAGTATGCTCCCCTCACCTTATTAAATATAGTACCAACTGCTTCACATAAATGATTAAAAAATTCTTCTGAAGTGTTGGGTACTCCGTTCTTATCTAATTCTTTTGCTAATATGTGTAATAAAACTTCGGTATCACTTGTAGTATTGAGATATCGTTTTTCTTTTTTTGTAACTTCTTCTACAAGTTCATCATAATTAATTATTTGCCCATTGTGTGCTATTGATATTCCATAAGGTACAGAAGTCCACATAGGTTGTATTTCACCATGACCAAACTCTCCATGAGTTGGATATCTATTATGTGATATACCAACATTACCTTTAAGTAAAGACATATTATTTTCTGTAAATACATCTCTAGCTAATCCCAATCCTTTATGTTTGTGCATTCTATCGTCATATGTCATTATTCCTGCAGCATCTGTACCACGATGTTGTAGATGAACTACACTTTCATAAAGTTCAGAAGCTACTGGCTTATGACTATAAATCCCTGTTATTCCACACATATCTTAATTATCATACTTTCTTTTCATTACAATTAAACTAGAAGTCATTACACAAGTAAGACTACTAGTAAGTATAACGGGTAATACATTAGTTAACATTCCAAATGTAAACCATAATAACTGTGATATGAAAGTAAGTAATAACCACTTCATAGATAAATCTTTAGAATGTTTTGTTGTATATGTTTTCCAAACTTGTGGTATATATGCAACAATACTCAAAGTTCCTGCCGTTAATCCTATTAATGTTATATAATCAATCACTCCTCTTTCTCATCCTTATAATATCCTACTACTGCTTTCTTTCCATCTTTATCCCAATAAGTCCATTCACCAATTTCTATTCCACCTTTGTAATACCCTTCCATTCTTTTATTACCATTCTTATACCAATTAGTATATAATCCTTCTTTATTCCCATCTTTGTAAGTTTTTTCAGATTTCTTCTGTCGTCCGTTTTTATACCATTTAGTCCATTTACCTTCTAGTTTATCATTCTTGAAAGTACCTTGTGTCTTTTTCTGTCCATTATCATACCATGTTGTCCGCAATCCATCTCTTACTCCATTCTTCCAAGGCCTTATTTGTTTTAATTGACCACTTATATACCAACCTCTAGATTCTCCATCTACATATTTACCATCTTTATATTCCCATTCGTATCTTAATCCTACACCATCGTCTGGGTTTAATGTTGCACCGCCATCTTTTGTCCAGTAAACTTTATATATCCCATTATCAGGACGATTTTCTTCAATCCAAGCTTCTGATGGTGTTCCTTCTATATATGTCATATCCTAATCACAATAAAATACCTTTACATTTTTATGATTTTGTAATATAGATGCGGGTACTGTTTCGGTTACTTCACCATTCATAGCAACATTTAAAATAGTTAATTTATTCGTACCATTAACCATTAACACTATCTTCTTTGATTCCATTATAGTTCCCAATCCCATAGTAATTGCTTGTTTAGGTACATCTTCCGCCGAATTAAAAAATCTTGAATTGTCCTGTATAGTTTGTAAGGATAAATTCACCACTCTTGTTCTTGACTTAAATGAAGAACCAGGTTCGTTAAACGCAATATGACCATTACTACCTATACCTAATATACATAAATCAATTCCCATACTTTCAGTTATCTTGTCTTCAAATGCTGAAGTAGGTCTAAATGGAAAGTGGGTATGGTCAGGATAAATATTAGTTCTATCAAATAAATTCTTTCTCATATAACTCTGATAACTTTCTGGATGATCTATATTCATAAGATAGACATCAAGGTTAAATGTTATTGCATGACTCCAATCTAATTCTTTTTTAACAAGTTCACTATACATACCGAGTGGTGTTGAACCAGTAGGAAGAATCAATTTAGATAGTGGTTGTTTTTTAAGTTGTCTTTTTACTATATCAGCAACAGTAGAACTTAATTCTTTATAATTTTTTAATACTTTTACTTTTATCATAATGTAGCCCCTAGCAGAATCGAACTGCTGTTGCCAGAATGAAAGCCTGGAGTCCTAACCACTAGACGAAGGGGCCAAATAAACGGGGGGCGGGTAGAAAGGAGGAAACACCTCGCCCCCCAGCGTACTAACATGTACGCAAATCTAATCATTCAAATAACTTTCTAATTTTTCTATATCTTTAGCATTAATATTCTTATCATCTATAAATAAGTCATACATTGGTTTTCCCATTCGTAATTCGTGATATTCACATCCCCACTCTATTAATTGGTTTATAGTAAGATGAAACCAATCTGCTCCCGTACCTGTTCCTCTAGAAGTCCAATATACAATTCTATGTCCTTTTTCATGTAGAGCATTTATTATATCAATATTATTCTGAATAGGTTTTGATGAAGTATAATCTCTATCACTATTTGTTATACAAATTGTTTCGTCTATATCTACAAATATAATCATGAGCTTAATTTCTGTTTCCAAAGTGGATCTTTATTTACTTTTATTATAACATTATAACGCTCTAACGCGCCACAACACTTTTTCCAAATAGGGTTAACTGTATGTCTATAATCTGTGCCCCTCTCGCAATATTCTTTTACTAACCTACGATCTTCTCTATTCTTTTTCATTAATCCCCCCATAGGTCTTTCAGATGGATCATATCCACATACTTTACATTTTTTTGGCTTCTTAACTTTTTCTAATGTCATTTTATCTTAACCCACCCAAAGTAATTATTAAATCCCCAAATAGCCAGTAAAAAGAACATACCAACAGGTATCTCTGATGGAATCGTTCTTAATATATGTTCTGGTAAAGTAGCGGCGCATAACCACATAAGTCCATACCAATACATAACTGGTAATGTAGACTTAAATCTTAGTATTTGTTTTTGTTCAAATTTCTTAGTATACTTAATACCTCTACGTTTAGCTTTCGCTTTAATGTTTGGTAGAGATAGCTTTATAAATAAGTCAGTTAGTTTGTTTATGTATTTCATTTGCTCTCCCAAAATTCATTTTCTTTTTTTTGTTTTAATCTCTTTCTTTCAGCATACGTTTTACCAGTTAACTTATGCAATTTCTTTTCATTATCCAATACACTTCTCTCAGATTCAAATCCATCTATTCTATCTTGTGCTTTTTTAATATAATTCTCTGATATATCTATACCTACATAATCACTCCCGAGTAATTTAGAAGCTACCGCAGTTGTACCACTTCCCATATATGGATCCAATACTAATCCCTTTTCCTCATTAAGTACTGACAATATAATTCTTAATGGTAATACTAATGGAAATGGTGCTGGATGTTCATTCTTTCTATCAGGTGGAAATCTCCATACAGACGATAATTTAGCATGCCAAGATTTCATCTCATTTGATATCTTATCATCTTTGAGTTTATATAACCAATAAATTCTTTCATCAGATTGCCAAAAATGATATCCCCTTATATTCAGTGCAGTAGTTCTATCCCACACTATTTCCTGTTTAATAGCCCATTCTGTTTTAGTTAACCATTCAATAGGATGTATAGTTTTATTCATAGTATGACGAATTTTATGATTATAAAAAAATGAGCCACCTGGTTTTGTACTTCTATAAATCTCATTTAATATATTTACCTGTTGATTCTGATATTCTTCTTCTGGTAAAGTATCATCAAAACTATCATATACTATAGGTCCGAAAATCTGTCCTTTACCACCACCAGCTTGTTTCTTATTGTATGGTGGTGAAGTTACTCCTAAATCAAAAATATCATCATCTAAAGATTTAAGAACCTCTAATACATCTCCACAAATTATTTTATTAACTTCCATCAATACGCCTAGCATAAGTTGAGGTTGTATCAATTGGTAATTCATCTTGTATTGGTGGTATATAGTATGGTGGTTCTTCGTATTCAGTAGTATCTGGTTCTGTATATAACCCAATCTTCTTTTCGAATCTATCTAACGATTCCTCTAATGTACCATTATAATCTTTTACTAATATAACCAATGCTAATACGCAATGGAAATAAAACCAATTTAAATTCATCTTAACATCCCTCTATAATGTACGGGTTACCAGCCTTACTATATGGTAGATAATGAATATCACCTTCTATAGCTATAACTATTTGTTCTACACTTGTCGTACCAAGTAATCTATCGATTTCTACACCATCTTCTTCTATAATACATAATGGAGATCCTTTTGGATTATATTCCTTTAATGCATTAGGTGTATTATCCCAATTAATATATTCAATTGAATAATCATTTGGAAGTTTATTCATAACATCTTTGATGTGGTCTTTTGACATACCACCATCATCTCTATATAGATACTTTATAACTTTCATTTTACTTCCTCTGAAAATATATTATCTGTTCTTACAATCAAATGTTGTACAATCTCATTAAATAAACCGAGTGCCTTATTTTTGTCTTCACAATCTGGAAATAAATCAAAAAATTGTTCCTCCAAATTTGTGATATGTTCATCCCTACTTACGGGTATATCTCCAATATGTTTCCACATACTTTCTCCTATTTTTTAGTTTCATATTATTCCTTTATTATATTATTCCCAAAACTTTGATTTAAATTTCTTCATTCTAGGATTTACTAATTCTTTCATATAAGTTTCATTTTTTTCAAAACCTATATATTTCCTACCTAATTCCAATGCGACATCACCTGTAGTACCACCGCCCATAAATGGATCTAATACAACATCATCTAATCCTGTTAAATATTTTATAAACCACATTGGTAAATCTGGATGAAATGGGGCAGGATGTTTCGCTCCTTTTAATACACCAGCATTATCAAACCTAAAAACTCCAGTTGGTTTAGATCCTAATGGATTTATATTCATTATTTTATCTTTACCAAATTCAGCTATACCAGATTCAGTTGCTGATTTTTGTGTCTTTACAGTAGCTTTAGCTCTAACTATACTACTTGGTGCGTATGGTACTCTAACTGCATTCATATTAGTTTTAAAATTTTTAGTATCTCTTACAAAATGAAATATATATTCCATTCTATCATTTAATCTTTTCTCACCACCCATAGGTAAACCATTCTTTTTATGCCAAATATACCTATCATATAATTTCAATCCAGATTTTTTAACAATCTTAATAACAGTTTCCATAACATATATAGACCTCTCACCTTTGACAATCTTATCATTTATATTTAAAATGAAAGACCCAGTAGGTTTTAGAAATCTATTGGATTCTACAAATAAAGGTAATATCCAATCAGGATAATTTTCAGGTGAAAATACATTTATATCTTTACCATACGAAACTGTATCTGCATACGGAGGTGAAGTAACTACCAAATCAATGTAATCATCAGGGAGTTGTTTTGACAACTCCATACAATCACCTATATAGGTTTTATTTAATTCCATTAACTCCTCTCAATAACATAAATTTTTTCCCACCTCCGACCCTCTTTAGATACCATCCATACACTAAATTTTATAGGTGAATTTACACCGACAGTTTCCTGGTACTGCTAAACCCTTATATTATATTTAGTGTGTGTGTATTATAGCATCGCGTTTCTCCTTATTTAGATGTTAGAGCTTTATACAAGTTACCTGATATATCTTGTGTATTACCATCAAACTTTTTTTCTAACCTTTTCAAGAAAGCAAAAAGACCTTTCTCACTATTCTTATTTAAACTACCATCTTTATTTCTTTTACCATACTCTTTACCACCAGGAATTATATCCTTGTAGTTATCTATACTTGGATCCATCCAAGCTAAGAAAGCTTCACTTTCATTTTCTTGGAGATCTGTCCAAGCTACTGGAACACACACTCTATTGATATCTTTGTTATTATAGTCTTCTTCTATTGTCCTTTTCAT
>Ga0257108_1000554_pt1 | contig 10904 bp, 24 predicted proteins | sample LP_taG_FD_190181 | JGI IMG/M metagenome (GOLD analysis project Ga0257108, IMG submission 190181) | Marine microbial communities from Northeast Subartic Pacific Ocean, Canada - LP_J_2011_P26_1000m | ecosystem: Environmental > Aquatic > Marine > Oceanic | place: Canada: Northeast Subartic Pacific...
AAGTAAATCATGGCGTAGACGAATACCAAAATGTTGTCTTTGTACTCCACATAGATGGATGGGAAATACAAAAGAACGATTTAATTTTTCAACTCGAAGACAAATGTTAAAAGGAACATAATACAAAGATGAATGATAAATCAGTTCCAATGGTACGGAACTATACAGCCGCTGAAAAATATGTTCGGACTTGTCGTTTAGAAGATTATTGGGCAAGAAAACTAGAAGCAGGTGGTGCTAAGATAGATATGGAAGGCGATCCTACAGATATAGATTGGGGTAATCCGCCTTTGGATGCGGAACTACAAATATATAAAATGCGGCATAACATGTAATGAAACAAAAATGGGAAATAATTCATTGGCCTAATAATAAAAGGGTAGAATTATGCGAAACTAAAGAAGTCGCAAAAAGATTACTTCCATATTACGGAAAAAGTCATATAGTAAGAGAAGTATGGTTTTGGGACGACGGAACACTATATAAAGGAGCAAAATGTTAATAAAAGTTAGAAAAAAATCTACAAAACCTAAACGAACTAGTATAGGTAAATCAAGGAACACAAGACCTTTAAACAAGCACAAAAGGAAAAATTGGAAACGATATCGTGGCCAAGGTACTTAAAGAATATGAATCAATTAAAATAATAAAACATTTAATGTACCGGCCGTTGAAAAATGAAATAGAACTAAAAACCTTATTAACATATACCCCACCTGACGGAGGCAAAGGATGGATAATACAGATATCAACGAAGAAGTAGAGTTATGTATTAATTGCGGTAAAGAAACACAATATAAACAAAGTGATCATATTGATTACAGAATGGGTTACATCGAAGGTGCAGGGCAGTTATGTTCTCGGTGCAATTATAATGAAATTTTCATAAAAAACACAAAATAATGAAAAAAATGGTTGACAATGACCTAGAATTCCTGTATAATAGTATAAAACAGTTAGAAGATGAACTATTTAGACAAGAAATCATGTCAGAACGGGCAATTGTTAGGCAGGATATTTGGGCTATTAAAGAAAAAATAAACAGGCTATTACAGGAGAAACAAAATGTCGAAAATCAATCTTAGAAAATCGTCAGCTATTCAAAAGGAACTATTTCAAAGAGCAAGTAATGTTGAGTTTAACACTAGTGTTGAGCTTGACGAGTTTAATGACCCTAAAAATGTAATCGAAACACAACTTAAAGAAGTAATAGAAAACATTGCTCATAAACAAACTTTATTGAGTGTTTTATATTCTTTGCGAGCAAAAACAGGATCATTAAATGCAAAATGGGACGTTAATAAAATGCTTGCAGAACAAGAACGTCTTAAGGCTTGTATTCGTATGTATACAGAACTTTCTACAGGTAAACCTAGACCAGAGTTACTTGAAATTAGACAACGAATTGAAAAAATGACAAAGTTGTCTGAGAAAGAAAACGAAGGATTTGGTAGATACCATAAAGATCATATTAGCAGTAATGTTTTTGATAAAGATAAACTTACTGAATTTAAGGATACTGTTAAGCGACTTAAGAAACAGTATCAAGAATTAAATGATTCAATCCTCGAAGTAAATGTTAAACGAACGATTGAACTTTCAACCGAGGAGGAGAAGTTGCTCAGCAATGAGGGACTACTTTAAATCGGCCGGGCGAGCGGGGACAGAACTAACACCGTATGTTGTACACATACTCCTTTGGCTCGAAACCAATTAATGAATTAACGACATAAGGTTGATACTAGGTTACCAAATTTAAATTGCTTGTTGTTGGTTGCTCCTGGTCCAGTCGTTGTTTGTTGTTTATTGTTAATTGTTTGTTGTCTAAGTTAGCAATTAACTGTTCGCCCTTTTTTAGTTAATCTCAATAATAGAAATAAAATGAAAGCACTGGCAATAGGAATATTGATGTGGATGCAAGCAAATTGTAATGCACCTGGCGTTCATCCTGAACATAATTATTGTAATTTAAATTGGAATCATTCTGTTCCTGAAATAATAATACTGCCCCAAAGACAATTAGTTGAAGAATTTAGAAAAAATCGAGGGCAAGTACCTGGTGGATATAATACTATAAGAGGATTTTATGTACATGAAGGCAATGAAAGATTCACAATTTATATGTTAAATCAAGATTATTCACAAACAATATATCAAGCCGATCTGGTGCATGAGCTTTCACATTATATACAAGATAGAAATGGTCTTATAACTTATTGTCCTCCGGATTACGAAATACCTACATATCTAATGCAACTTCATTTTTATAGAAAGAAAACTGGCGGAGATGCAAGAGCAAGAATGATAGATGAATACAAGAAAAACACATGCAATACTTTATATTAGATGATTTATTATCTGAAACCCAAGCGACAAATGTTATAGAATATTTTAAAACTGCTCAATGGAGTTATGGTAATAAGCCAGACGATACTTGCCCGCCTTTTTGGAAATCCACATTAAAACATACTCCTATTTGGAATATATTTGAAGATAAAGTTCATTCTTTATGGGATGATGTTTATGTTTCTTCTATATTCGCCAATGGTCAAACAAAAGGATTAGATAGTACACCGCATTTTGATAAATCTAGTAAAGCAGAATTGGGTATATTATTAGGTGATACAGTAGATATAGATGAATATAAAGATTATACCTTTATGTATAGTGTATGTATGGAAAAGAAATGGGGACCTGCATGGGGAGGAGAAACTGTTTTATTAACAGATGATGATCATACAGGCAAAGCATTCATACCAAAATATAATAGAGCAATTGTAATAGATGGAAGTATTTTACATTATGGAAAAGGACCTAGTCACATATACTTTTCTATGCGAATAAACGTCGTATGCAGGCTTTTAATGAAAGAACAGGTTTTTAATAATATAAATAATTAACAGAGTATAATTAGAAAGGTTAACATGCTTACAATTTTAGGAAGTTTATTAGGCTTTGCCGGATCGGCAGTCCCTAGCCTAATAGATATGTTTAAAGAAAAAGAAGATAAAAAAGCCAAAATGGAGATGTTCAAACTCCAGTTGGAAGCAAAAGAAAAAGGCGTTGACTTAGATATAAAGTTAATGGAGACAAAAGCCGCTGTAGAAGAGCAGAAGTCTCTTATTGAGCATGATATAGCACTCGGTAAACAAGGCGGATTTATAAATTCATTGCGGGCATTTGTGAGACCGTTTATAACTTATGTTTTCTTTTGTACATTTATTGGTGTTAAAATTACATTAGTATGGGATACCATTAGTAAGGGCGGAGATCTAAACGCAACCCTTGATGTTATATGGGACGAGCAAACAGAAGCATTGTTTGCCGCTATTATTAGTTTTTGGTTTGGGTCTCGGGCAATGCCTAAGATTAGACAACTTAATAAATAATTTATGCCAATATACGTTTATCGATGTAAGAAATGCAACACTGAAATTGAAGAAATTCAAAAATTCAATGATCCACCTTTAGTTCAATGTACGGAAATCGACAAAGACGGTGCAATACCATATAGGTGTGACGGCGAATTAGTTAAACAAGTTGCTCAAAGAGGAGCATTTCATTTTGCAGGACCTGGATGGTTCAAAGACGGTTATCACAATCCTTGGGGTCGAGGCAACAAAACATTTGAAGATTCTACTTTAGATAAGTCGGCAGAACAAATGGGATTTGATCAAGGTCAACGTGATGATTTAAAGGGAGAAGCCATGGAAGTAGATGAACTTTACTTACCTGGTGTCCATAAAGCGGACAGAGATAAAAAAGGTCATTCAGACCAAACAGACTACGATAATTAGGAGAAAGTTATGTCAATACACGAACAAATTAACGAACAATACAACATGTATCTTGCAGAGCATGAAAAATGGGAAGATAAAGGTGTTAAAGCCGCCGCTACTCGAGCCCGTAAAGCATTAGGGGAATTAGGCAAATTATCTAAACATCGACGTGCTGAGATTCAAGATAAAAAGAATTCAATGTAATTATGAATTTATTTCAATCAATCAATTTTAAATCACATTCTGGATTAGATTTAGAATGGAAAATAGACATGGATGCTCTAGATGATCCTGATTGGTTTACTATTGCAAAAATGATAATGGAACGAACTCCGCCTTTTAAAGAAGCCGTTGGTATTCCCGAAGGCGGGGTTAAATTAGGCGATTTGCTTAATCAACATGCAACAGGAAACGAAAGTGATCCTATTTGTATAGTGGATGATGTTTTAACGACAGGCGGATCTATGGAATACTTTTTATCACAATACCAACGCAATCGTAGACCTTTTACTGCAATTGGTTGGGTAGTATTTGCAAGAAATCAATGTCCTTCATGGGTAAAAGCACTATTTCAAATGCCAGTATAGCGTTTGATATAATTATGTATCAAGATTTAGGTGAAGTAGGGTTTAGTCATTCGTTTACTCTTTTACATAAACGACCCGAATCCGAAAAAAGATTTTTTAAATATTTTTTTAAATACATGACAGAAGAATATGGGCCTGCAGATAACCGCTGGTCTTATTCTCGCGGGACATTGGGATACTTTACTTTGCGTTTTAGAGATTATAAAGATGCGGCACAATTTAAAATATTAATATAATATGGATCGAACCACCGTATTGCCCCGGTAGCTCAATGGATAGAGCAATGGCCTTCTAAGCCATTGATCTAGGTTCGATTCCTAGTCGGGGTACCACAAGAAAAACATGGAAACACATAAAATAGAATTTCATCCCAGTAGAGGGGGTACTGTTGAAGAAAAGAACCTTTATAAATTGTTAGGACAAGCATGGCCTATACAACCGGCAGTAGATTTTAAACCCGATTGGTACGCAAATTTAGGTAAAACATATCAACATGATCCTGAATCGTCTCCTCAACCTACAGCAAAAGCATGTCCGGGTATTTTTGATCATATGAGAGCAGGGTATATTTTGCCTATGTGGGCTGATATGTGTTTTAGATTTTATGACGATGGCAGGAGTGAAAGTAATCGAGGATGGGATTCACTGCTACCTGATTTAATTACCGATACCATAAAAAAACCAGCAGAAATGCACGACTATCAACAAATCGAAGGCGTACCGTTTTTAGAAGATGGATGTCCTAATTTAATAAAATTAAATACGCCTTGGTATGTTAATGTACCTAAAGGTGTTAGTTTATTTTATACAACCCCATTTTATCATATTAATAATGACTTTACAGTTGTACCGGGTATAATTGATGCAGATGTTGATCATTTACCAAATAAAGAACTTAATTGTTTTATTAAATTAAATAAACCAGATGTAACAATTAAATTACGGCAAGGCCAACCTTTGATGCAAATGATTCCTTTTGTAAGGGCAGATTATGAATTTGAAAATAATGTACCAAATAAATTTGAAGGCGAAGAAGAATTAGATATACTTAATATAAAACACAGAACTCAAATAATAGATCAAGATAAAGATCCTATAAAAAAATTACAAAATAACAGAATTCCTAAGAAATATAATGTCTAGAGATAGTGAAAAAAATTTAAGAGTAGACGAAGAACCTACGTTTTTCAATCGGCCGCCTATTATTTTTCATTTAGAGCAAATAGGTATAGGTATGTCTGTAACTACTTTGCCAGTAATACTAAATATCAAAGAAAGATACCAAGACGTTTTTATTAAATGTCATGAACATCATGTACCTATATTAAAGTATTTTATAAATGAATCTAACATTTATCCATATTACGATTCTAATACTGACAAACTTGAGACTGATCCTATATTTGTAGGTTCAATGGCAAAACAAGTAATAGCATATAATACTTCAGTAACAATTCACGCACCACATCAATGTCATCCAGTAGATCATTATTTTCATTTACTAGATGGAAGAATAAATGTGCCTATAGAAGAAAGAAATTATCCTAAGTTTCCAGTAGAAGAAATAAATTTATCTAGATTTAATTTACCTAAAAAATTTGTTGCTATAGGTCCTGGAACTACTAAATCTATTTGTCAATTACCGGCACATACAATAAACGACATTATAACTTACTGTAAAAATAAAGGGTATGAAGTAGTAATACTGGGTGGAAAATATTTTTTTAATATAACTGTAGGTGAAAAGACAATGTCAGTAGGACCACATTTTCATGAAGACTTAGATTTAACAGGTTGTATAGATCTTATACATAAAACAACATTAGATGAATGTACAGCAATATTAGATAAAGCCCATTGTTACATTGGACCCGAAGGCGGATTAATGCAATTTTGTGGCATGACAGATACACCTATGATTATTGGTATTAACGGGTGGTCACCTGAAATGCGAATGCCATACAGACACAATAAATTAGGATGGGAAGCATATCCTGTTGTACCTGACGAAACCCTAAAATGTCGATTTTGCATAGAAAATACCATTCATGCTAGAACAGTTAATATAATGATGCAATGTTTATACGATGATTTTAAATGTGTCGAAGAACATATGACGTTTAAAAATTTTAAACCTCAATTAGATAAAGTTATTTAAATAAAAGGAAACATAATGGATGAAAAAAAGAAAATATTAAAAGAATCATTACCAGAATATACAGTTGAAAATAAAGATTATACTACGATGCCAAAAAAATGGACAGTAGATAATAAAGACCTTTATATAGGGGAACAAGATAAAACTAAGAAACAATGGTATGAACATATATATCAGTTTGATAATGAAATTGAAGATGAATTACAAACACGAATATCAAAAATAATTACCTCACCAGGATGGCAATATGGTTGTATTGGTAATCATAGATACGAAGAATGGTCGTATAATCAAAAAGATGGTGAAGAAACTACAAAAGAACATGGAGTAAGATTTTTAGATCAATATTGGGAAATGTCATTTAATGATGATATGTATTCTTGGGAGCAAAATGATTTTGGTATACATGACTTATGGAAAGTAATTAGAAGTAAAATATCAGATAGTTTTGTTGATATGGATTTAGATATTCTCGATTGTAGAGCTCATGGCATTACAGAAAGTAGATTTGGATTACCACATTCAGATGACGATGACGGTAATATATGGAATGTAATATATTATGTTAATCCTATATGGAAACCAGAATGGGATGGGGCAACCGTATTTTATAAAGGAGTAGATACATTAAAAAACGAAGAACCAGAAATTATTAAATCTGTATATCCTAAACCAGGAAGATTTTTATTTTTAAACTCATTAATACCTAGAATGGGAACCCAACCAAATAAATTTTTTCCAGGATTGCGGACAACATTATTGTTTAAATGTATGAATGTAAAACAAGGAATAACAGATGTTTAAGTTTAAATTTTCTTTTGGGCGAAAAGAAAAGGATGTTATTTTTAACATAGATCCTAAATGGAAATACATTTATGATAGATATCCTATACAACCGGCGGCAAAGTATAAACATGAATATATTAAACATCCGCCGCCTGCTCGATGCCCGGGGTTTCAAGATTTATATAAACATGGTTATATTGTTCCTATGTGGTTTGATATGCAAATTGCACTTAGTCCTGCTGAGCGTTGGGAAGACCAAGAAGTTACTATTAATTCAAATGTTACTAAAGAATTTGTCTCGTGGCATTATCCAGAAGTTGCTACTGTTCGTCCGACTATGCCAGATAATTTTTTTCATAGTATATTAAAATTACATTGTCCTTGGCAATGTAAAACCAAAAAAGAAAATGCTATTATACAAACTCCGATATGGTTTCAATACGATAAAAATTATGAAGTTATACCTGGTGCGTTAAATACAAACTACCATCATGATTTAATATTTCCTTTATTTTTAAAACGAACAGCGCCACTTAACGAATTTAGTTATATAAACTTAAATGCAGGAGATCCGCTGGTTTGTCTTATTCCTGTAGAACGAGAAGAAAAAACAGTTGAACTTAGATTGGGTGATCCTGTTATGCAAGCACAACAGGCATATTATTCCCAAGCAGTTAATCTTAGAAAAGATTCACATATAATGTATCGAGAATTTGATGATAAGTGATATTTTTACAGATTGTTTTTTTGCAAATATAGCCTATTCTGATCACGAAAAACATAAGGATCAATTAATAACTTTTATTAAAGAATATGATGAACAAAACAAAATAAAAGAAACCGATCTCGTATCTCCTCATATAAAATATAACCTAGCAGAATCTGCTCCTACTTTAAGGTTTTTTGAAGAAGCAGATAACAATATAATAAATGATTTAAAAGTTTTTCTGGAAACAGCAATATATGATTTATATAAAACCAAATGTGCTCGATTAAAATATCATAAGTATCGACGAGGAAGATGTGAAATTACCGAAAGTTGGTATCATATAACAAAAACTGGAGGATACCACGATAAACATGATCATACTCATTCTTCTTTTTCTGCTATTTATTTTTTAGATGTTACAGAATGCGGATATAAAGATGGTAGCATAAGATTTTATAAGCCATTTAAAACTACAATGCCTATAGATGATATAGGATTAAATTGGGTTCAAAATGATATGGTAGATTTTATGCCAAAGAATGGAGAAATAGTAATATTCCCTGGCTTTTTAGAACATTCAGCAATTCCTTATCATGGTAAATTAGATAGATATGTTATAGCAGTTAACGCAAAAATAACACCATGATAATACCCGATCAAAAACGAATTCAACCAGAAATATATCTTACACATGATTTTTTAGATACAGCATGTTTAGAATATATTAATCATCTTATTGACACAGAAAAATGGGAATATTCTTGGATAGGTGATAATAAAAAACCAAAAGAAACATCGGTACGAAACACCCAAAATATTATTATAGATCATGATAATGATTCAGATTATTTGTATAAATCGTTGGGACAAAAATTTATAACTGTTAATGAAAAATACTTTCATTATCATGTTTCGTCTATGATTGACGTGTTTATTTTAAAGTATGAAATAGGTTGTTTTTACAAAGCACATCTTGATATAGGCGGGCAAGCATCTAATAGAAAAATATCCTTAATTGCACAATTGTCGGATCCAAATAATTATACAGGATGTGACACAATTTTACATCGTAGTCACGACCCAATTGTCTTAGACAAAACATTTAACGGAGGTACATTTTTCCCCTCGTATCTTCTACACGAAGCAACCCCATTACTTACCGGAACTAGATATGCGTTAGTCACCTGGGCCTGTGGTGAACCTTTTAGATAAAAAAAAGGTTGACATTTTCTGTAAAGATAGTATAATATATGTATAGGTTAAATTAGTTAATCCTTTCATAGGAGATTCCATGCTAAAGCAACTTCAAGAATACCACATTAGTTTCATCGAAAAAGAAATAAACCTTCGTCATTACGCAAGTTTTGGCGCACCGAGTGACTGGGCGAAGGAACGTGGAGCAACCCATTCCTTAGAGACCATAGATGGTCCTCGCCCAGCTCAAGTTTACAAAACATTTGCACTTATTGGTGTTGACGAATCCGACTTAGGAAACATTGTTTGGTCACGTTGGCAGATACATGGGTTACAATCTGAACAATATTTTCCACCATGTTAAGATATATTTTATTAGGAATTTTATTATGTTGGGGATTTACTTTTATTGATCCGACATGGAATACATTTATTCAATCACATGCATTTAGTTGGATGCGTTGGGCCAATGTGCCCGAAAGTGTTTGGGTGTTTATGGATAATCATATACCGTTTTTTAATGGGAGACTATAATGAATGAAAATAAACTAGGAAGAAAGTTTGCTACTTGTTGGAGCAAGCCAAGAAATAAAATTGCAAAGCGATTGTCTAGTAAGGGCCTCCGTAAAAGGGCAAAACTTTTGATACTAACCGGATAATGAATGTTAAACGAATGCAATTTAGAACGTGATTTAATTGATTGTCAACATATAAAAGATAAGGTAAGGAACGATGATAGATATGCTACAAGACTCTACGATGCTTTATGTAATACTAAGTGGTATCATGATAGTGATGTACATGGCGGCAGGACTAAAGGTGATGCTTGGTCTTGTAGCTGGCGTTATGCTGGGGATTTGGTCGCAAAACTCAGAGTTAGTCACGAAGATTACCTCGATTATTATTGCTCAGGTAACGAAGGACTTATCGCTCCTGATATAGCCAAAGATTTAAAACAAATAGGCTGGAGAGAAAAAAAATAAAATACAGCTCGTAATGAAAAAGCAACAATCTAAAAATTTAATAAACAAAATGGGTGAGTTTTTCAAGACTCTCTATGGTCTCTTTATGTTTGGCACAAAATCTATTTGGATTATATTAAAAGATGATATGAAGAAGGAATCACAGACATATAAAGAAGAACGTGAAGAGCAGAAGAGAATAAAGAATAAAAGAAAATAAAAAATTAATTAGTCTTTTAGGTTGACATCTAGAGCTCTAGGTAGTATAATATATGTATAGGTTAAATTAGTTAACATTTACTAGGAGATAAGATGGCTAAGAAAGTGTACAAAGACAGGTTAGGTGAGCAACTGAGACACTTAGAAAAAGTGTTAACAACTAAGGAAAACCAACCAATGTCAACGTTGAGTAAAGAGGTAATAGAACTAGACGGAGTTAAGTACAGAACAGTTATATTTGAATCCAAATAAGGAGACACAATGGCAGACTTAAATTATACACAATACGTAAAAGCACAAACAAACCGCAGTAACCGAGTTGATGAAATTATGGCATCCGGGCTGTACGATAAACAAAGGCATGAACTTGATTATGCCCAAAACAAATTTCTTGATATCCATATGCGAAACATTATAAGACTAGGACGAATACTAGATAACAACCATAAGCATTGGGATCAATGGTATAAAGAATACAAGTAGAATGGATATAATTATAAAAGAAACTGC
>Ga0257108_1000556_pt1 | contig 10887 bp, 9 predicted proteins | sample LP_taG_FD_190181 | JGI IMG/M metagenome (GOLD analysis project Ga0257108, IMG submission 190181) | Marine microbial communities from Northeast Subartic Pacific Ocean, Canada - LP_J_2011_P26_1000m | ecosystem: Environmental > Aquatic > Marine > Oceanic | place: Canada: Northeast Subartic Pacific...
ATAGTCGCATCCTTTTTTGCCATGAGATCTGTGGCCAATCCAGATGCTGCCCCTGTTCGAATCGCCGTAATGGATTCTCCATCCAAGGTCGCTACGTGGTTACCTTTTGAAGCATCAAAAACTTGAACCACGCCATGAATCAGAGGCAGACCTTTATGGGGATTTGAATAATTCACGGATACGATCTTCACGCAATAATAGGGACTCCCAATTGCATAAGCCGGCATAATCAGGGATGTGGTATTATTATCCGGGAGATCCAAACTCAAACGAGTAGGTACATGGGCATCACCGCTGCTTAACTGGATGAAAGCAGACTTCATAGCATGAATGGCCTCCTTCATGGAAACCATTTCTGAAATTTGTTTTTTATTTAAAGAAATCAATTTTCCATCCCTGTAATTTCCTTCTTATTTCTTTTGGACATTCCGATACCAATAAGTCTCTAATCCTTTTTTTCTACAGCTTTTAGTTTATTGCTGTGATCGGTAATTTTTCGCACAATCCACTTGTTTAGGAACATAAGAGTTGCAATAGCAATTGTCCATTGGAATAAAATGGTGCCTACATTGTAGATATTATCGGATGAAAATGGGTGAAGCCATGTTTCGGGAGCAGACTTATAGGAATCGTAGGTAAACCATCCCAGTAAAAAAATCATTTGTGAAGGAGCTAAAAATGCGATGATTACATCCCAATATCGGCCAATTTTTATATTTGATCCAGAATGATTTAAATTTTCTTCTCGGAATTTTTTTACGCCGTAGGGAATAACGGAGATGGCAAAAAATAATCCCGCCAACATAAGAGCGACTCCCCATACCCAATCCTGATTATCCAAAACGGGCATCCAGATAGCCGAAGGCACTCCTAATATGAATACACCCACACAAATTATTTTCACTGCTTTTGTGCGGCCCATCCCCGCATCCACAAATGCGCGAGTAGTAACTTCGACCTGGGCAATCATACTGGTAAAGGCGGCAAAAGCCAGGGCAGAAAAGAACAGGATCATAAAAAACTGACCCATAGCCATAGTCTTAAAAAGCTGTGGCATCCAAATAAAAGTGATGCCCTTATTGCCTTCGTTAAAAACAGTTTTTTGCATTAATTCGGTTGAAAATACAGCTCCATTTTCTACTGCTGTGCCAAGGGAACCCAATCCATTAAGAACAGATGGGTCTGTTTTGGCCTGTTCCATTAATTGAGGAACCGCAGAGAAAACTGTGCTGAATACCATAATGGCGGCCAATAGGGAAACAATGTTATTGGCTGTGGGAAGCATGATAGCATTCAAGGTGGTGTCTTCATTTTTTCGCATATAGGCAGCATAGCAAAGTACCAGGCCCCATCCGGCTCCTGTATCCCAGGCGTTTTGAATGAGAGCCTCTACCCATATTTTTGGATGTGCCAGGTTAGCCCAGTCTATGGTAAATAGAAACGATAAACCTTCCGATGCCCCCGGTAAAAACAAGGCTCTAACCGTTAAAACGAGTATAAGGAATATAAGTATGGGCATGAGGATGCTGGTTACTTTTTCTATAGATTTTATACCTTTAAGAACTATCCACGAGACAGAACCAATTATTAAAGCGTGAAATATAATGGGGGAATACGATGATGTAAACGAAACCCAAAAGGCCCCGGGAGAATTTTCGGGGATCTCTTTGAAGATAGCGGCTAGAGCATACCTGGCTGTCCACCCCGCTACAACACAGTAATAAAAAGTAATAGCAGTTGTAACAAAAACACAAAAAGCACCCATCCAGGCCCACCTGGGCCCCATCATTTCCATAAAGGCTTTAATAGGTCCAGATCTTGTTTTACGCCCCATGCCAAATTCCAGTAATATTATGGGTATAGACCATAAAAACAAAAAAGCTATCCAGGCGATTAAAAACTCACCTCCACCATTAGAGGCGGCAATGCGAGGGAATCGCCAAATGTTCCCTGTGCCAACAGCCATGCCGAGCATAGCCAACAACATGGTCCACCTGGAACTAAAAAAGGAATTTTCGCTTGAATCAATCATGAGATCCTCTTTTGTGTAGGTATGGGTACAACGTCTGTTACTTCTATTTCTATTTTACTGATTTTATGGTCTTGGTTCTGTTTTACCTAAATATTAGAAGGGTTATAATTCTTGAGATGTAAAAAAATTGACACTCTCATTACTATCGCAGGTAAAGTACGGATCGCCCAATACATCCATTTTAGCTGTGATGCCCAATCCGGGTCTTTGATTAATTGATAGACATCCATTTTGTCTCTGGGGGGCATCGTCGGCTATGCTTTGAGTAACATAGCTGTTGAAATCCGTGCTCGAAAATAAAAAGTTAGTCGGAGTACTGTGGGCTAAATGGGCTATGGCCGCAGTTACGATATCTCCCCCCCATGTGTCTTCAATTGTCATGGCAAGGCCAATGGATACGCACAAGTCTCTGGCTTGTCTGGCTTTTGTTAAACCACCAAATTTGCTGATTTTGATATTTACGACATCCATGGCTCTATCGTTATATCCCCTCAAAATTTGACTTATCCCATCAATATTTTCGTCTAATATAAAGGGCAGGGAGGTGCGTTGTCGAATGTTGAGGCATTCTTCGTAAGACAGGCAGGGTTGTTCAATATACACATTTAATTCTCTTACGGCAGCAACAACTTTGGCCGCGTCATGCATAAGCCAACCCGTATTGGCATCGGCTACCAGTGTGTCACCCTTCTCCATGATTTTAGCTACAGCATGTATTCGTTCTATATCGGTTTGATAATCTCCCCCAACTTTCAATTGAAATTTGGTGTAACCTTCATTTTTATATTTCTCAACCTTTTTAACCATTGCCTCGGGTGATTCCTGGGAAATAGCTCTGTAAAGTTTAAAATTGCTTCCATATTTACCCCCTAATAAAATGGCTACAGGCAGCCCGGCTTTTTGCCCGAGGATATCCCAGCAGGCAACATCAAGGGCCGACTTTACATAGGGGTGGCCCTTGAGGTTAATATCCATGTGTCTGTTTAATACTTCGAGGGCAGTGGGGTCCATGCCTATTAAAAGGGGTGATAATTCGGCCAACCCTGCCCTTGCCCCTCTGGCGAATGATGGCAAATAGACTGGTCCAAGAGGGCAAATTTCACCTACACCAGTGTATCCCTCATCTGTTTCGACTATTACGACAGTGGAGTCAAATACATCTACACTTTTTCCCCCCGACCAATTGTAATTTCCTTCGTGTAAAGGCAAATCAACCTGATAAGTTGTAATATTTGTGATTTTCATTTTCTACTCCCTTATTTGAGCCAGAGGCGTTTCATACAGGAAATTACACAGAAATCACCCAAAAATGTGGGTGTCTCTTTTATATACAAAAAAGCACACGAATATGAATAGAACATCTATAATTTCACATTCCAATTATGATTATATAAGGTATCATTATGATAAACATATCGAGAAGAAATAAAGATAAAATTATTCAAGACCTTCAAGAATGGTTTCAAGAAAATCTTGACCAAGAAATAGGTAGTTTAGACGCCGAATTCTTAACTGAATTTTTTACAGAAAATGTTGGAGGGCTCTATTATAACCAAGCTCTTTCTGATGTGCATGCTCTCATTTATGAAAAAACTGAATCATTAGCGGATAGTATCTACGACTTGAGCAAAGGTACATCATTTGAATAAGAGTTAACCACCCATCGGGTTATGGGCCTGTCCTTGGTATAAACAAAAAAGCCCCCTTACGATTAGCAAGAGGGCTTATAATGATCTTTAAATGGATCGTTTGGATTGACCCTTCAACCGATTTGGATTGTGCCAGGCTGAAAGCCGACCCAAATCCAAAGGATTTTCAGTCATTTGACTTTGCCGATAAGACCGTTTTAAACGATTCAATATCCGATTTTTCAATTTCATTGGAATGTGTCCCCGGAAATTCTGATTTCAAATAGCAACTTCATATTCAATATACCGATATATAATCAGTATAGATTTGCAAAGATGCGTGGGCGATGAGGGAGTCGAACCCCCGACTTCCTCCTTGTAAGGGAGGCACTCTGACCAGCTGAGTTAATCGCCCATAAAACCGGCGCGAAAGTTACGATTTCTTTTTTGCCTTTTCGGAAGACTTTCTGGGCTTTTTTCTGCCATTCAACCGCGGAAGTGCAATATCCATTACATCCATCATTTCTTTCGCAAAATGAAAGTCCAAATCCTTTTTAATATGGTCAGGAATTTCTTCTAAATCCTTGCGGTTATGATCCGGCAAAATGATCGTTTTAATTCCGGCGCGATGGGCCGCCGTTACTTTTTCTTTAACACCGCCGATGGGCAATACATTGCCGCGAAGGGTAATTTCACCCGTCATGGCAACTCGGTTTTTAACCGGAATGCCCGTGAGGAGAGAAACGATGGCTGTAAACATCCCTACACCAGCAGAAGGACCATCCTTGGGAATAGCGCCTGCAGGCACATGGACATGAATGTCGGTCTTTTCATTGAAATCTTCATCCAACCCCAAAATATCTGTATGAGATCGAACATAGGTCATGGCAGCTGTGGCCGATTCTTTCATTACATCTCCCAATTGTCCTGTGAGGGTGAGTCTGCCCTTCCCCTTCATTTTTGACGCTTCAATAAACAGGATATCACCTCCGGCAGCGGTCCAGGCAAGTCCCGTGACCACACCAGGCTTTGTGGTTCTTTCAGCCAGCTCAGAATAAAAACGCGGCGCACCTAAATATTCTGATACTTTCTTTTTATTTACTTTAATCTTTTTTGTATTTTTTTCAATCTTATCTCGGGCAACCTTTCGAAATACATTGGCAATCTCCCGTTCCAGGTTACGCACCCCTGCTTCACGGGTATAGGAATTAATTAATTCCTTTACGCCCTTATCATCAAGTGACACATCTTTTTTAGTCAGGGCATTTTCCTCCATTTGTTTTGGAATCAAATGCTGCTTCGCAATCTGCACTTTTTCATCCTCGATATAACCTGAAAATTCTATGATTTCCATACGGTCTCTCAATGCAGGTGGAATGGGATCTCGATAGTTTGCTGTGGAAATGAACATTACTTTACTTAAGTCAAAATCAACTTCTAGATAATGATCAGCAAATGTACAGTTTTGTTCCGGGTCTAATACTTCCAATAGTGCAGAGGAAGGGTCTCCTCTAAAATCACCCCCAAGCTTATCAATTTCATCCAGCATAAATACGGGATTATTTGTCCCCGCCTTTTTTAAGGACTGAATAATCCGTCCCGGCAATGCACCAATATAGGTTCGGCGATGACCCCGAATTTCTGCTTCATCTCTCACGCCTCCGAGAGAAATTCGTACAAATTCACGTCCCATGGATCTTGCGATTGAACGACCCAGCGATGTCTTTCCAACACCTGGAGGACCTGCAAAGCAAAGAAGCGGTCCCCGAAGGGCCCCTTCCGGATCTTTCTGCATTTTTAATGCACGAACAGCTAAGTATTCTATAATTCTTTCTTTGACTTTTTCTAACCCATAATGATCCTTATCCAAAATAGATTTTGCATCTTTCACATTGATTGAATCTTCAGATGTTTTGGACCATGGTAATTCTGTGAGCCAATCCAGATAGGTCCGGGAAACGGTATATTCCGGTGATTGAGATGGTATTTTGGACAGTCTATCCAGTTCTTTTAACGCCACTTTCTCCGCTTCTTCCGGCATCTTGGCCTCTTTAATGGCATCCTCAATATCTTTCAGTTCGACTTGGGATTCATCTTCACCTAATTCCCGTTTAATCGCCTTCATTTGTTCCCGGAGATAATATTCCCGCTGAGATTTGGAAATTTCATCATGAACTTCAGTTTGAATTTCTTCACCCAGCTTAATGCGCTGTATTTCTTTTGATAAAATTTTAATTGCTTTTTCTACTCGCTTTTTTACATCCAGCTCCTCCAACACCTCCTGTTTTTCAGGATTGGGGACGGTGAGGAGAGAAATGGTCCGGTCAGCCAATCGAGATGGTTTCTGAATATTGGATAACATACCCGTATGTTCTTCACTCAGGTTTGGTGCTACCTGAATCAGTTCACTGAATACCTGGCGCAAATTGTTACCTAATGCATCCAGTTCAATATCTTCCGAAGGAACATTGTCAGATAATCGCTGAATAACGGCGCGATAGTAAGGTTTTTTTTCTTTAAACGATAAAATTTTAACTCTGTCGATTCCCTGAACAATGGCGGACTTACTGTTGTCGGGCATATCAAATACTTTTAACACTACAGCCAGCGTACCGAATGAATACATTTCATCAGGATTTGGATCTTCAATCGATCCATCTTCCTGGGCCACCACCACAATATGCTTACTGGATGCTGGTAATTCATTAATTAATTTTAATGACTTCTCGCGTCCGATATAAATCGGAATGACTTGCTGTGGGAATAACACCGTATTCCGTAGAGGCATAACTGGGTAAGATTCACTTTCCTCAATTATATCTTCATTCATATCTTTTTCAAATTCGTCTTTCATGACATTCCTTTTTGTATGTTCGGCTTATGTTTGTCAAACATTATACCAAAAATATTAATTTGCTTTTATGTCGTAAAATGGTCCAATATTTTTCAGTTCTCTGCCAAATCGGTTCACTTTGGCAAAATATGGCAGGAGACACAATTTTCACGAAATTCATGGGGCATTTTTTTAACCATCATAGGTCCCGATCCAAAATTCATTTCCCGTTCAGTAGCATGGCACTTCAAACAGGTGCTTTCGTCAATATACTGCATGTGAGCCACAAAGTTCGATAATTTCGGTGGTACCTTTCCATCAACGAGTATGAGGGGTGTCTCATCCGTAGCAATTTCTGGTTTGGGATCGATTCCCTGATCTGCATAGATAATCCAAACCAATATGAATCCTGCAGCCACCACTAATCCATAAATTAAATTTTTCTGATGATTCATTTGTTACCCTTTACCATTCGTGCTTGTTCATCTGCATGATAAGAACTCCTGACTAATGCCCCCGATTCAACCGCCCTAAATCCCAGTTCCAACCCGATCTTTTTATAATCTTGAAATTCTTCATTTTCAACAAAGCGATCCACAGGAAGATGATGATTTGTGGGCTGTAAATATTGACCAATTGTAAAAATCTCTACACCCAAATCCACAACTTCTTTCATGGTTTCGATCACTTCCACTTTGGTTTCGCCCAGACCCACCATCATGCTTGTTTTGGTAAGTAAACCAAAATGGACAGAATGTTCTAACACATCTAAACTCCGGGACCAAATGGACTGAACTCGAACCTGACCACTGATACGTTCCACACATTCAACGTTGTGAGAAAAAATCTCCGGTGCCGCTTCAAAAACGGTTTCCAGTGCGGGACCATATCCCTGGAAATCTGGGGTTAACACTTCAACCGTACACCCGGGAACATTCCGGTGAATTTGACGGATCGTTTCCGCCCAGATTCTTGCCCCAAAGTCACCCTTTAAATCATCCCGATCTACGGATGTAATGACCACATGACGCAAATTCATTTTTTTCACTGCCATGGCTGTTCGTAAGGGTTCAAATTCATCCACGCTGTTCGGTTTCCCGGTATTCACGGAACAAAATCCACAGGATCGGGTGCAGGTATCCCCTAAAATCATTATTGTCGCCGTCCCCCGTCCCCAGCATTCGTAAATATTGGGGCAACGTGCTTCTTCGCATACCGTATTAAGTTTATTGGTGTGAACCACCTTTTGGACAAATTTGTATTCATCACCATATACTAAGCGGATTTTTGGTTTTCCCACCGGTATTTTATTCATGACAGCTGCCATCAATCCACCTTCTGAAACAGGTAAATCATGTATCGTTTATATTTCCGGAATTCATCACTTTCCAGCAACGAAAATTGTTTCATTTTTTTATCCACCTTATTACCAAATGCTTTCTTAATCACCTTTAGAATGAAGGGATAATTTTTATCCATATATTGAGATGAAAATTCCACCGTAGGATATATAAATCTTTCCATAAATGCTTTCACCCCATCCAGCGTTGGCATGGTGTTTTCCGTCTGATCATATTCCCGTATGAGTTTAAAACCATATTTCTCTGCCGTATCCATATATACTTTTTCATCATGCGCAGCTTTAATATGCCAATCTCCACTACCATCATTGTGATGAAGAAAATAATCGGAAGCCAATAAGTATCCACCATCCCGAATGGTTTTTCTTGCTGTTTCCCACCCCGGTTCAATCTGGATATAACAAGCACTTTCACTTTCCAACACCAGATCATATTTTTTCTCAGGTTTAAAATCTTCGAACTTTGACCGATGAAATTTTACTTCACCATTATACTTTTCAGCAAAAACGCTCTCCTGATATTCGTCCGGAGAAAGGGCTTCTACTTCATATCCTTTGGATAAAAGATAACTGGAATTCCCTCCGATCCCCGCGCCCACATCAAGCACTGTTTTCACATCTTCTGGTATAAACGAAACCAGATGCTCAATATAGCGGCCCTGAGCTTTCACCATTTCATTTAATGTGAACTCTGAGGCATTGACAGACTCGGGATTATCCCAAAATCCATAATGGAGATAAGGCGAGCGTACTGATTCTGAATAAAGCTTTAGGACATGATCAATGGGCATTAGACTAACCTATCTAAATTCATACTCTCAAGATTCTGCCTGACAGAATCAATAAATTGACTGCCGCCAGCACCATCAATCAAACGATGATCAAATCCCAGGGAGAGATTCATCATGCTCTTAATACCAATAGTATCCCCGGCGTCAGTTTCAATAACAACCGGTCTTTTCTTTATAGCCCCTACTCCCAGGATTCCAACATTGGGTTGATTAATAATTGGTGTTCCTATGGTTACATTAAAAACGCCAAAATTAGAAATGGAAAATGTGGATCCCTGAAGTTCATCCGGGTTCAATTGTTTATTGCGTGTTCTTAACGCCAAATCTCTCACTTTTCGGGTTAGTCCGAGGAAGTTCAATTCTTCGCATTTTGAAATAACCGGCACCATCAATCCCTTGTCCACAGCCACCGCCAACCCGATATTGATATTTTTACGAAATATAATTGTGGTGCCATCTAGAGATGCATTCATTTCAGGAAAACTGTTTAAAGCGATGACACATGCCTGGATAATGAATGGCGTATAGGTCAATGCAAATCCTTCTTTATTGTAAAAATCATTTTCACGCTCGTTTACATATTGTACGATAGCGCTCATATCAACCTCAGTCACCACATAAACATGGGCAGCAGTATCTATGCTTTTTCGCATATGGCCAGCAATCAGTTTTCGCATATGATCCATTTCAACCTGTTCCTCAACTCCGGAAGAAACGATCGGTTCTTTTCCTAAAGGAATATTCAGCGGTTTTTCCATGGATGGTTTTAAATGGGTTTTCAGATATTTAAGAATATCAACTTTGGTTACCCGGCCACCTTTACCGGAACCAGGGATTGCCATGCGTTCTTCAACCCCAATATTATTTTCAGCAGCAATTTTATTTACGACAGGTGTAAAAAATTTCTTTTCCCCAGATATTGCCGGTGGTGATGGGGATGGTGAGGGCGCTGGTTTTTGCGGTACAATGGGTTTTTCCTCAATAGGAATAGGTTCGGCCTCTGACATTTCTTTTTTAGGCGAAGTAACCACTGGTTTTGCTGCATCAGCATTTGTTTCAATTCGTGCAATCACGCTGCCAACATCTACAACATCATTCACCGCCGCAAGAATTTCTACAATGATGCCTGAATCCGTGGATGGGATTTCTGAATCAACCTTATCTGTCCCAATTGCAAGAAATAATTCATCTTTTTCAACGGAATCACCCACCTGCTTCCGCCATTCTATAATAGTGCCTTCCACAATGGATTCACCCATTTTTGGCATAATAACATCTATAATCATTAGTACTCCAGCAATTCTTTTAATGCAGTTTGAATGTTTTGTGTTTGGGCAAGGATTTCTTCTTCCAAAAACCAATTAAATGGAACATGGCTGTCCGCTGACCCCACCCTTTTAATCGGACCATCCAAATCCTCAAAGTGCCGGTCAGCAATGATTGCGGCGATTTCAGCCCCAGGGCCATTGGTTAAATTATCCTCATGTACCACCAACACCTTTCCTGTCTTTTTAATGGATGCACTTATGGTATCCACATCTAATGGATTGAGCGTACGGAGATCAATAATCTCTATTATGCCCAATTCGATTTTTTCCTTTTTCACTGCTTCAATGGATTTTTGTACCATAGCGCCCCAAGTTAAAATAGTCAAAACGGATCCTTCCTGGACGACCCGTGCCTGACCGAAGGGGAGGATATAATTCTCATCTGGTTCGGAGGTCGCTGCAAATCCCTGTCTGTATATTCCCTTATGTTCTAAAAACAGGACCGGATCATCCATCCGGCAAGCCGCTTTCAACAGGCCTTTGGCATCGGCCGCATTCGAAGGATAGGCGATACGAATTCCCGGCATATGCATAAAATAACCATCTATGGATTGACTGTGGCAAAGTCCACCGTGAATATAACCACCCACAGGCACACGCATTACAACGGGACAACTCCACGCATTATTGGAACGGTAACGCATGGAAACCAATTCATTTCGAATCTGCATCATGGCTGGCCAAATATAGTCGCCAAATTGAATTTCAATTACAGGCTTCCAACCGGAACAAGACATGCCAATAGACGTACCCACAATGGATGCCTCTGCCAGAGGTGAATTAAAAACACGGTCTTTCCCAAATTTATTGGATAATCCCCTAGTGGCTGTAAAAACGCCACCTTTGGGATCGGCCACATCTTCCCCAAATATCACCATTTTATTATTCCGATCCATCTCTTCAGATAGGGCATGA
>Ga0257108_1000557_pt1 | contig 10882 bp, 9 predicted proteins | sample LP_taG_FD_190181 | JGI IMG/M metagenome (GOLD analysis project Ga0257108, IMG submission 190181) | Marine microbial communities from Northeast Subartic Pacific Ocean, Canada - LP_J_2011_P26_1000m | ecosystem: Environmental > Aquatic > Marine > Oceanic | place: Canada: Northeast Subartic Pacific...
CAACGGGCAGAAATTCATTTTTGAAAAAATCATAGAATGGTATTCCCCACGGAAACTTTTTTCTTTTTACTATTTTCTCTGGTAATAACTCGGTGGCTAATTTTTGTAATATTATTTTTTTCCCCAATCCTAACGGTTCAATCTTTAACTGGGGAGGAATTGTAACGCAAAACTCTACTAATTTATGATCCAAAAACGGTTCTCGTAATTCTACTGCATGAGCTGAACCAGCTCTATCAATTCTCCATGTTTGTGCACCAGGTATCTCTGTTTTAATTTCAAAAAATAATGCCTTGTTTAATAGACTTACACTGGAAGATTTTACTATATTTCCGAACGCGTTTGATGGGTTGTTAGGACTATCATAATGGGCAGAGATCATTTTTGAAAAAAATTTTTCAATTGTATTTTTATCCTTAAAAAATCCTGATGGAATAGATTTGATTTTTTCATCTAAAGTGGATTTATTTTTTTCATGTGCGTAAATTAGGTATCTGTTATAACCTCCAAATAGTTCGTCAGAACCCTCTCCAGTATATGCAACAGTAACATATTTCTTGATATCCCTTGCTACCAGGAAATTTGATAATATGGATGGTCTTCCAAAAGGAAATTCCATATGCCAAAGAATACTCGGCATGGTTTTTACCAAATCTGAATAATCCAGCATGATTTCTTTATGATCTGTTTGACAATGTTCCGCAACTAATCTTGCCTCATCAAATTCATCCAAATTATGGCCAAAACCGGTTGTGAAAGTTTTTACCGGTTTGTCTGACAGTCTACTTAATATTGCTACCATAACACTCGAATCAAGTCCACCGGAAAGCAGTGCACCTATTGATGCATCGCTAACTTGTCTTTTGTCAACTGCATTCGTTAATAATTTTTTTAATATCTCCAAATTTTTCTTTTCATCAAATTTATTTTCATTCAACCCTAGATTCCAATATTGGCTAGTTTGAATTTTCTTATCTGAAAAATAATAAACAAGCTTATGACCAGGGGGTAACTCCTTAATATCATTAAACAAAGTTTGCCCATCTATAGTATACGCATAGATTAAAAGTTGGCATAAAGCATCATTATTAATCTCCCTTCGAATTTCCTGATTCTGCAAAATTGATTTTATTTCTGATGCAAAACTTAATCTTCCATTATTAAAATGATAATAGAGCGGTTTTACTCCTATTCTGTCCCTCGCAAGTAAGATTATTTTCTTTTTGGTGTCATAGATAGCAAAAGCAAACATTCCATCAAGTTTGTCAATACATACTTCACCGTATTCTTCATATGCGTGTAGAATTACCTCCGTATCAGAATTAGTGTAAAACTTGTGTTTTTTCTCTAATTGATTTCTAATTTCCTTAAAATTATAGATTTCACCATTAAGTACCACCCAAATCGTTCCATCTTCATTATGTAATGGTTGTTTTGCATTTTCAGAAAGATCTTGTATTTTGAGTCTTTCACAACAAAGTGAAACATGATCATCAACATAGAAACCTTCCTGCTCCGGTCCTCGGTGTTTGCACGCATGACCCATCACTCTGATAAGATTCTCATCGTTCCACGAAATACCGCATATTCCACACATTCAAAAGAATTTTTTTCTTAAGTAATTTAGGTATGTCTATTTAGTTGTCAATTATTGCGGGTCGAATAGATTTTTTAGAATTGAGAAATGTTAAAGCATCTTCAACGCCTTGAACTGAAAGCGGAAAATCTGGCCCAACTAATTTTTCATAGGGAAATTTTTTCTTACTTTCAACAACTAATTCTATTGCTTTCTTAAGATTAGTTGGATGATAGTTATGCATACCAAAAATTTCAATACACTTTAAGATGATCATCGATACATCTATTGTTATATTACTATTAGGATAAATTGCGCCAAGTATAACATACTTTCCACCAATCCTTAACATTTCAATACCTTGTTTAACTACAGTAGGATCACCCGTCATCTCAATTACAAAATCAGCACCTTGTTCAGAAGTGATTTTACGTACTTCTTTAACTGGATCAGGATTAGAATTTATGTTTATTCCAAAATCTGCACCAAATTGTTTTGCAAGTTCAAGCCTTTTGTCAATTTTATCAATAGCTATCACAGTTTTTGCTCCCAGTTGTTTTGTAAACGCACATGCATACAATCCGAATGCACCAACCCCTTGTATTACTACAAAATCACACGGTTGAAAATTGGAAGCTGATAGTCCACTGACTACTGTTGCTCCAACACACATTAACGGTGCTACTTCTTTATCAGACAATGTAGTAGGTATTTTGAAAATGTAAGTGCCTTTCTTAAGAACAATATATTGTGCAAAACCTCCAGTAAAGTGTGGGTGATCTTTACTTGAAACATGACCATACTTGAACATATCATGACATTTTTGCGGTAATCCTACATTACAAAAAAAGCAGTCATTACAACCTATTGTCATTGACCAAGTAATTCTATCACCTACAGTTAACTGGTTTCCTACATAATCTCCCTTCACTTTCTCACCAACATTGACAATCTTTCCTACAATTTCATGACCAAGTATACAGTTAGTGGGAAATGGCCGTTCTCCAAGCCAAGTATGAAGATCTGAACCACAAACTGTGCATAAAGATATTTTTACCAATATCTCATCAGGTTCTATTTTTTTTGGGATCTGATATACGACTTTTTCTAGCGGTTTTCCAGATCCTTGAAAAATTATTGCAGTACCATTTTCATCAAACATAAATCATTTTCTCGATATTCAAATAAAATTAAAACTTTACTAAGTAAATCTGTTTAAAACGCAGTCTATAATTTTCTTTTTTAGAATCTAATGATCATAAATTATTCTTAATGCATTAATATGCATAATTAACAAATTTATCGATGAGTAAATTACCAAATGTTCTTTTTCTTCTTATCGATGCACTTAGAGCCGATCAATGCTATGATAATAAAGCAAAGACTCCTACTATTAGCTCATTAATTGAAAACGGGATTTATTTCAAACAGGCAATATCATCCAACGATGGTACTTTTCTTTCTTTAAATACTCTATTTAGTGGCAAGTTTTCATTCAGGACCGGAAATAGAGTGCAAAAAATAATTCTAGCGAAAAATAATTTTTTAGAGATTTTAAAAACCAATGGTTATCATAATTACGGTTTAATACCCAATTTGACGTCATTTAATCCGTTAAGCAAAAATTTTGAAAATGAAAAAAATATGTATGAACATGGACCACCGACGGAAGTTTTATCCAAAGGTTTAGGCCAGAAAATTATAGAATTTTTAAATTCTAAAAAAATGGTAGAACCGTGGTTTTATTATGTGCATATTTCTGATTTACATCCATTTAGTGAACGAACATATGAAAAGATGGTTCAAACTGTGGATACCTGGTTAGAAAAAATTTTAAAAAATGTTAACAATTCAAAAACACTTATTGTTTTGACAGCAGACCATGGTGAAAGAATATCATTTGATGGTATGCGTGATGTTGATTTTGAACCAAAATTTAATTCATTAGTGAAATTTGGTAAAACAAATTTACCTAAATTTTCTCATAAAACTGGTGGTAAATTACTCGGTAAGGCGCGAAAAATAATTGGTAACTATAAAAAGGAAAAATCGAACAAAAGACTTACTTCATTTGAAAAACGTTCAAGGGAACCGGATCATAAACTATCATTATATGATGAGATACTTCATATCCCATTAATTTTTTCCGGATGTGAATTACTTCCAAAGATTATTGACAAACAAGTTTGTCTAGTGGATATATTTCCAACTATTTGTGATTTATGTAAACTAAATAATAATATGAAAACAGATGGGAGAAGTTTAATGCCAGCTATGGAAGAAAAAAATCTTGAGGAAAAACCAATTTACCTTCATACCATTCCATATGTTAAAGTTTCACCATATGATAGAGTAGGTTTAAGAACAGCCAAGTACAAATATTTCAGAAACAACGATGATCCAAAACAGGATGTGCATCTTTATGATTTAGACTTGGATCCTAAAGAAAACAACAACATTGCAAAAGAAAATCCTGACGTTGTCAATAATTTAGAAAATTCATTATTATCAATTCAGAATAACGGAGAACAAGAGACTGTTCAAGAAATTCCTGCCGATGAGCTTCGTAAGATTGAAGAGGAATTAAAAAAGTCAGGGTACATATAAAATAAATTAGTATCTTGCCTTTTTTTCTAATGTACCACAGAATCTTTTTCTTATTAATTTAGGTTCGATTTCAACTCGTTTACTGATGTATTTACTTTTTTTAATTTTAATCACAATCATAATTGGTCCAGAAAGGGTTTTTGTCTTAGTTAATATTTTAGTTAACCCACTCTTTGTACTAGTTTGAAAAACACGATAATTATTAGTTTGTGCAATTCTACCAATATTCACTTTTCTCGTGTGAGTAGGTTGTCCCCCGGTAGATTCGTGACTATTATTATCAAATATTATGTGAATAAGATTTTTTGGAGATAGTATACCTATAGTTGTAAGGGAACCCAAATTCATTAGAATATTTCCATCCCCATCAAAAACAAACACTCGAAATTTTGGATTTGATAATGCAATTCCCAATCCTATAGAGGATGCAAGCCCCATCGAGCCAAGCATGTAAAAATTTGTTTCTTTATCATCTGTTTCAAAGAGATCTCTGCTGATGTAACCATTTGCGGAAATTATATGGGCATTTCCAATTATCCGTGATGCCAGTTTAATAGCCTCTCTTCTAATCATGAAAGTCTCCTAATGATCAAGGCACACGGTATATCTTTTCTAATGTTTTGCAATGCCCATTTACAGTGTTTTTTCCAATTAGATTCACTTACAATTTTAAAACTTAAACCAAGTGATTTTATCAACTGAGGCTGAATTTTTCCAATTTTATAATGTTCAGGCGCATCATCCTTGAGATAACCTCGCCATCCTATCAAAAAAATTAATGGAATTTCATAGAGTTGGATTAAAGAAGAAATAGTAGATATTGAATTTGCAAATCCGGCATTTTGCATAAACACCAAGGAAGTTTGTTTTGATAAAACCATGCCAGCAGCGATACCAATCGCTTCTTCTTCTCTAGTAGATATTATAATTTTATTTTTCTTAAGACCATGGGATAAAAAATACTTAAATGTAGAATCTGGCACTCCAACAAAATTTTTGACTCCATTTGTTAAAAGATAGTCAAACATTTGGCGCTGAATTAATTCTTTCAACTTATGTATCCAAGTTTTTTTAATTCTTCCTCAATTTCCTTTTCTTTAGATTTGATATCATACATTTCCTGGATTTCAAATATATCCTCCATAGATGACATTGGTTCTTTAATATCACGCAAACTATTTGTTTTATTCATTTTTTCCAAAAATTTTGACATATAATAATGTGCAACTCTTAAGGTTTGGTTTGCATGGATTACTACCTTAATTTTATGAGCAATTAATTCATCAATTCCAACTGAATCGTAAGTTGTTGGCACAACAACTATTGGAACATTCCCATTCCATCTTTCAGAAAACTCAAAAATTTCTTCTGGAGTTTTTTTCTTAGAATGTATCAGAATTGCGTCAGCACCGGATTCTTCATATGCAGTAGCACGCTTCATGGCTTCAGTCATTCCTTTTCCTGAAATAAGAGCCTCAACTCTAGCTATTATCATGAAGTCATTATTTTGTTTAGCTTTTTTACCAGCAATAATTTTTGAGACAAAGTCCTTTTCAGATAACAACTCATTATTTCCATTTTCAAGTAGACTATTTTGTTTTGGAAAAGTTTTATCTTCAATACATATTGCAGCTATTCCTGCGTTTTCATATTTTTTAACCATATGGCTGACATTATTAGGACCACCATATCCTGTATCACAATCAGCTATTACAGGAATTTGACAAGTTTCAGTCATATTTGATGCAGCATCAAAAAATTCAGTCATTGTTAAAATACTTGCATCTGGAACAGCTCGAGTTGCAGATATTGCAAAACTCCCAGCCCAAACTGCATCAAAACCGTGCATTTCAACTAATTTGGCTGACATCGAGTCAAATGCTCCTCCCACTCTCACAATAGATTTAGATTCTATTTTTTTCCTCAAAATCTCAGATTGCAGCATTACTCTTAATCGAAACTATTCAACTTATAAAAAATATACTACAAACTATGACTATTTTCCATATAAGAAATAATGAATATGTTAGAATGAAAATCTTCTATAAACAATCTATTTTTTCCCTAATTTACACAGATATGATTATTTTGTTTGTTTACCCTCTATAATGTTCATACTATTTAGGATATTTCAAATGAATTCTTGTTCATGATAGGAATTCAATAGTTATAGTAATGCCGCAATAATTTTTTCAATATTCTCATCAGACAATGATGGATAGATTGGTAATGAAATGGTATTGTGTACCATATTTAATGAATTTGGGAATTTTGTAGGGTTTTGAGAAAGTATCCATTCATTATTAAGAATTTCAGTAATTATACCATCATCTTTTAATGATTTTATAGTTTTAATCTGGTTTTTGGTTTTCATTACAGCTCTATATCTAACAGGCTGTAAAACTTGGCTATCCTCTGTTGGCACATCCAAAATATCAAGACCAGCATCTTTGTATTTCCTGAAAATCTTTTCTCTCCTTTCAAGAAAATTTGGTAATTTACGAAGTTGCTCTCTACCTATCGCAGCTTGCAAATCACCCATTTGAAAATTAAATCTTCTATTGCTATCATTCTTTTTGTCATATACAATATAGTCTATCACCTCATCAACATGTTTTTTGTTTTTTGAAATTAACATACCACCAAAACCACCAGATGTTATCATTTTTGTTGCATAAAATGAAAAAATACCAAACTCACCCTCTAACCCAACAGGTTTTCCATTTACTCTTGCACCCAAAGCATGAGCACAGTCCTCAATAATTGGAATTTTTTTCAAATTAGAAATATTTATCGGAATACCAAACATATGTGGAACTATGGCAATTTGAGGATTTTCTTCAGAAAGCTTTCCAAGATCAATATTAGGGGAATTATGTCCAACATCAACTAAGACATTTTTACCCTCTGACATATTCACAGCATTTCTAAGCGCTGAGCAAACATATCCGGGTGATCCAACATTTTTTCCTGATCCTCCTAACATAACTAATGCTAAAAAAAGCGCTGCGGTCCCACTTGAAACCGCAGCTGCATGACCTTTTGGTAAGCCCATAAATTCACAAAATTCATTTTCAAATGATTCTACTTCTTTTCCTTTAGCAACCCAACCGGACCGAATTACTCTCAATGCTGCCGCCTCTTCTTCTAAACCTAAAGTTGGTCTGTTGTGAGGAATCAATACGATTGTTTTTGAAGTACAGTTAATTAAGCTCACTACATATTTTTAAAATCTAATGGCAGAAGATGAAATCGTAAAAGATTTTTTTAACAAATTGGTAGAAAAGTACGGTTATAGTCCAAAATCGCTTGCTTACAGCGGTGAAAAAAGTCAAAAAATAAAATTTAACATTGTTACTGAAGTTGGAATTGAAGATAATTGTTCTGTGTTGGATGTAGGATGTGGCTTTGGCGACTATTTTAATTACTTAAAACAACGAGGGATAAAAAATGTAAAATATTGTGGGATTGATATATCAAATAAGATAGTAGACTTTGCTAAAGAAAAAAATTCTTCGGTTAATGTTATACAAGGTAATGTTTTAGATTTGTCTGATGATGAAAAATATGATTATGTTATTTCTTTAGGATTTAATTGTGTTAAAACTGGTAGTAACTGGGAAACTTTAACGCAAGTATTAGACAAGATGTGGAAACTTTCTAAAAAGGGCATTGCTTACAATGCAGTTTCCACATTCTCTGAAGACTCACCCAGAAAAATTTATTTCGTATCTCCAGCAAAAGTAATAGATTACATAATGAATAATCTTACCTACAAAGTGGTATTTAGGCACGATTACATGCCACATGACTTTACAATATTTGCTTACAAATGATTTTCAAGTCGAAAACGATGGTTTACTTAAAATGATTGTAACTATTCATCAGCCAAATTATTTTCCATATTTTGGATTATTTCATAAAATTAATCAAGCCGATGTTTTTGTAGTTCAAGATGACGTTAAATTTGACGAAAGAGTAACTAACAGAAATAAAATAATATCTTCTACTGGTTATACACGGTTAAACGTCCCGATCATAAAAGGCCATAAATTTTTCGAAATTAAAGATGTAAAAATAAATAATCTTATTCACTGGCGTAAAATTCATTGGAAGAAAATCACTAGTGGATATAACAATGCTGAATACTTTCATTTGTATAAAGACTATTTTGAAAAATTGTATGAAAAAGAATGGGAATTTCTTTTTGAATTAAACTTTGAAACTCTAAAGAAATGTATAGAATGGCTGGGAATAAAAACCGAGATTATCATAGAATCAGAATTAAACGTAAGCGGGACGTCAACTGAAAGACTTGTGAATGTTTGTAAAGCAGTTGGTGCTGACATTTATCTGTCTGGAATTGTTGGTAAAGATTATCTTAATGAAGCATTATTTGAAAAAAATAATATTAATTTGAAATATAAAAATTATAAAAGCGTTACATATACTCAAAACCTGTCTAAAACTTTCATACCAAATTTATCTATAATTGATGTATTAGCAAATAACGGTCCAAAAACCCATGAATTTCTTAAAAGTTAAGTAAGAATGTTAGGAGAAATAACAAAAATTCAACCTACATGCGTATAATTTCTTATATAGAAATTTCTCTATTATCGAGAATTTTTAGGTACATTATCATAAAGCGTTTGTCCCGTTTTGTAGCGATCATAACCTAACACTAGTTTTTTTATTTTTGAAGCATAAAGTCTATTTGTGATTAAAAAGCTAATCATTCGAAGTTTTACTCTTAATGGAGATGAATTCCTTCTGATTGATCCACATTCCCTTGCATAATTTTCAAAAAGTTTATCCCACCATTCTGCACATTTTACAGGATCAGCAATTTTTTTAACAAATTCAAGTTCATCCTCAAATAACTTTTGTCTAAATTCACTATTTTCAACAATCTTGTCTATCACTTCTGCTATTGATTTTGGATCATTACGTACTGGCAAAAAAGGTGATTTGATTTCTTTTTCATCAACAATTATTTTTTTTCTATGATTTGTGTATTGAATTACAGGAGTTCCACACATAACACTTTCCAAGCCTACCAGTTCAAAAGTACCTATGAATAAGTTTGCAATCACTGCATCTGCAAATGTGTAGTATTTTGCAATCTCAGATCTTTTTATTGGTGGAATTAGTTTAATTTGTGATGGCATTTCGTTGATTAGCTTCTTCTTGAACGATCTTTCTTCCTCTGTCTTTTCTCCAAACCAATCAATACCCAAAATTTCGAAATCAGATTTACATAACTTTATAGCTTGCCAGAGTAAATCTGTGCCTTTAAAACGCTCCATTCTCATTGGACTAAAAAAGGTAAATTTTGTTTTTGTTCTTTCAATAGGTTTAACGTTCGGGTTAAATTCATCAGTATCTACTGGTAATGCAGCGTTGTTAATTCCATTTTTTGTATACTTTGTTAAAAGTTCAAAGCGCCATAATCCAGCAACATGTACAGCAGCATTTTTGAACGCATTCCAGTAAAATTTTCTTTCAAAAAAATTGCGAGTATGTAATGCATCAGTTCCATTATATGTCATATCCCTGGAATTTTTTTCAAATCGTGGGGACTCAATGTCACCTCCCAATAAATAAGCAATATAGTTAAGATCAGCAAGATACGCGATTCTTTCGGATGCAGTAGTCAGACAAATATCATAATTATCTTTAATCTCATTAATTTTTTTTACATGTTCTGATACCTTCCACGTTTTGAACAATTCAACATCATCAGATGCAGTAAAAACACCTGAACCATCCTGGGGATAATTTATTAGGTAAATTTCTGATTTTTTTGCATATTTTCGTATAGTCCTAACTATACTCCCAATATCACCGATGGCAAGCACCTTGATAACCATTTAATTATTTTGGAAAATTCTTTACTAATTATTCTTTTTAATGATTTATACGTTATAAAACAAAAAATATGGATATTATTCTGTCAAATGAGTCCAAGAGATTAAAAAGCGATTCGTGTATTTTGGAATGATGAAATTACTTTTTATCTCACCCAGATTTTCTGGAGGAATTGGTGGTCATGCCGCTATGTTGGCAGAGCAATTGACCAAACATGGATTTGAAGTGGAAAAACTAGAAGTTCCTCATATTCCAATTAAAAATTTAAAAAATCCTAGCTTTGCAGTTTTTAGTAGCATTAGGGGAATATTGAGCAGAGGTGATTTTGATATTGTACATGGTTTTAACATACCATCAGCATATGCAATGAAATTTGCAAAAGGTAAAAAGAAGGTACTAACACTGCATGGAGTTTTTGGCGTTCATGTAAGTATGCTACATTCTAAACCCGTAAGCTCTGTGGCAAAAATAGCAGAATCACAAGTATTAAAATGGCCTGATAAACTTACAACCGATTCGAAGGCAACGCAAAGGGCTTACAAGGAACAGACAGGACTAGATTTTGAAATTTTACCTAGCGCAATAGATCCTAACAAATTTCTTAATATTCCATCGGTGGAGAAAATTGAGAAGCAGGTTGCATTTGTTGGCAGAGAAACTTATGAAAAGGGTATTGACATACTAAAAGCCGCAGAACCTAAAATTAATGGCAAAGTGGTATACTGTACTAATCTTCCTTGGAATGATGCAATGAAAATAATGAAATCCTCGCAAGTACTTGTGGTTCCATCAAGGAAAGACAGTCTACCAACTTCAATAAAAGAAGCA
>Ga0257108_1000568_pt1 | contig 10790 bp, 12 predicted proteins | sample LP_taG_FD_190181 | JGI IMG/M metagenome (GOLD analysis project Ga0257108, IMG submission 190181) | Marine microbial communities from Northeast Subartic Pacific Ocean, Canada - LP_J_2011_P26_1000m | ecosystem: Environmental > Aquatic > Marine > Oceanic | place: Canada: Northeast Subartic Pacific...
TATATATAACTAATAAGTCAGACGCTAATAATGGTTTTGTAGATGTAAAAGTTACAGTAGATGGTGGAACAACATTTAGATATATTGCTAACAAAGCACAAATACCACCTAATAATACTTTAGTTTTAGATAAACCTATAAATTTAGAATCAAATGATATATTGAGAGTAGTGGCACACCCATTACCAGATTCGTCAACAACTGATTTAGAAGTGTATGCTAGTGTACTGGAGATAAGCTAATGGCAATTTCAATTACTCATAATATAAATCCACAAGAACAAAAATTTAATGGTCTTCGTAGAACAAAAGAAGGTATGCTTTATTTGACATCTGTTAACCCTAATGAAGGTGGTGAAATTTGTTTTTCAACATATGTGGAAGAAGGAAAATCAGATAAAGTACCAAAAGATGGTACAGATTATGTGGAAGAAAGAGATGAAATATTTAATTGTCACGAATTTACTGGTGATGGTTCTACAGCAGCTTTCACATTAAACGTAAATATGGGTACTCTTGGACATAGATTATATGTGGTTGTTGATGGTGTAAGATTAGATGGAAATATAGATTATACGGTATCTGGAACAATATTAACCTTTACGTTTGCTCCTTTGAGTGGAAAAGCTATACAGATAGCACAGTTGAATAAAAGATATTTTAATAATGATTCAGATACTTTTCAACAATTTGTATTTGACGCAAATACCACAACTACTTACCTTATAAATAGTATTGGAGAGTTGGTAAAAAGAGTAAATCATACAGCTAATCAAGATCCAACAGGTGACGATTTTCTCTCTTTTGAAAGTACAACAGCGAGTGTAAATTCATCAACTTATCAAGATGGTATATAAATATAGAAAAACGGATTAACAAATGGCAGATTTCAAACTAGGTAGACTTAAATTTAAATGGAGAGGTGATTGGGGTGTAAGCACTGCTTATACTGTAGATGATATTGTTAAATATGGTGGAAATGTTTATGTTTGTGTTGAGAACCATACATCACAAGCTACAAGTGCAGGTTTTGCTACAGATTTAACAGCTGTTAAATGGAACATACAAACAGAAGGACTTTTCTTTAAAGGTGCTTGGGCATTTGATACTGTTTATAAAGTAAATGATGTTGTTAAATATGGCGGTAGACAATATCGTGTTATCACAGCTCACACATCCGCTTCATCTGGAGGTTTAAATCAAAGTAATTTTGAAGTATATACAGATGGTTTAGAATTTTTAGGGGATTGGGTAGCTTCAACATTATATAAATTAAATGATGTTGTTAAGTATGGTTCATATCAATATAAAACTATAACAGAACATACAGCAACAGCTACATTTGACGAAACAAAATTTAATGTATATTCTGAAGGTTTACAATGGGAAGATAGTTATAACGCTGGAACAACTTACCAAAATGGTGATGTAGTAACTTACGGTGGTTACACTTATGTTTATGTTAATGTTACTGCTTCAGCTGGTAATACACCAACAGACGATACTTATTGGGATGTTATAACAACAGGTTTCAAAGCATTAGGAACATATACACACGGAACAGCATATAAAACTGGAGATACTATTCAATATGGTGGAAATAATTATGTATCTCAATCAAATAATACTAACGAATATCCAGCAAATACAGACGGAACTACTAATTCATCTCATTGGACATTAAACCTTCAAGGTTTTAAATACGAAGGTACGTATAATGCTAGTACAACTTACCAAGTAGGTGATACTGTTAGTTATGCTTCAACTGCTTATGTAATGCTTCAAGATAGAGTTGTAGGTGTTACTCCAGGATCAGACGCTAGTAGGTGGGATATATTATCACAAGGAGATTCAGCTGCTGTATTAGCAACTAGAGGTGACATAATAGTTCGGGACAGTTCACAAGCAAACAGATTAGCACTTGGAGTTTCAGGCGCTTATTTAAAATCTGATGGAACAGATGTCAGCTGGGATGCTACAACTGCCACAGGTCATTTTGTACCACCAGTAGGAACAACAGCTCAAAGACCAGGATCACCAACAGATGGTGGAATAAGATATAATACATCTTTAACAGGTTTTGAAGGTTATAATGGATCACAATGGATGACTTTAGGTGCAGGTAATCCTTGGTCTACAGAAAGTGCAAGTTTTAACGTAGCTGCTAACGATAGAGTTTTAATAGATACATCTAGTGCCGCTGTAACAGTTACTTTACCAGGTACTCCATTATTAGGAGATACTATTAGATTTCAAGATTTAAATGGAACATTTGCAACAAATAATTTAACTGTTGCTAGAAATGGTAAAGATATTATGAATTTAGCAGAAGATATGACAGTGGATACAAATCACGCTGGATTTGGTGTTGTCTTTACTGGCGATACTAATGGGTGGAAAATAATAGAAGTAGCATAATTATTTAATATAAATATTATAAATAGTATAAAAAGGATAGAACATTAATGAGTAATTTATCAAATATTTTTGGGGGAGGTACAACAACTGATCCACGAAAAGAAGGAATGCCATTATTCGGTTTATGGGGAGAAGAAGGTGGTGGTAATACAGTAAGTACCTACCGAGTTTTTGACTCTGGTTTTAAAAACGTAGGGTCACCGTGGGCTACAACTTCAACAACTACTACAAATTATAGAGGTGGGATGTTAGCAGACGCTAGTTTCGCTTATACTAAAAATGACCACGGTCAAGATTTTAATGTTGACTTCACTACTCAAACTTACAGTTCTTACAATCATTATTGTAAAAGTATGTACCAAATTGACCAGTACCCACATTGTTTTTACTATTCCGCTTCACGTGATGGAATGGTATCGTGGCAAAGTTTGCACCAAATAACTTCTTCTTTTGAATATACAGTAGGTTGGACAAAATTAAATATGGTTTTACCTGAAGGAATTAGACCTAGACGGATGTTTTGTAATAGACGTTATTCAATGAGGGAAAAAACTGGAAACAATTCTTTAGGGTCCATTGACCATTACGATTACAGTTCTCATATGCTTAATACTGATAATGATTATTGCGTTAGTACTGGATACAACGAAAAAACTAAAACGTTAGTGATGGTCCATTCTGCTAACGAAGGAGATAATTCTGCTAAAACTGTTCATATTTTTAAAGGTTCTAAAGACTTAAATTTAGTTGGAAAAATTAAAGAATTTTTTGATAACTTGGAATCTACTGAATATTTTTTAGATTCTTGGTCTTTAGATAATAACAAAAATTGGTGTACTGTTGTTGGTAATAATGATTGGGTTGGTTTTGGTGGTAAAAATGGTAACACTAAAAAATATTGTGCATTTGATTGCAGTGTTAAAGGAGTAGGACAAAGTTTAACTGGTGCAAGCAGACGATACCTTGATTGGCAAAATTTCGCAGGATCAGTAACTACATCTTATGGGGCAGCTAATGGAAACCAATATTACACAAGATTTAACACAACTTGGGATGGAACTTGGGGAATGATTTTTTCTCCATATTATTATTATGGTGTTGGTATCAATGCATTTTGTATGAGTTTAGAAAACCCACGTAAGTTTATTTCTATAAATCAAACAAAATCAAGTAGAGGTAATCCTTATACGGCTTGGGGTCGTACTGGATTCCACGGTGGTGATGATGATAATACAGATGGTACATCTTGGCAAACATATGGTTTTTCATTTGATCCAACGGATTCTGACCATACAGTAGATACTACAGTCTTTATGGGTAGTACTTCTGGAGAAGCAACTGTGCCAGATAATAATTCCCACGTAGGTGGAACATATACAAACAAAACTGGAAATTGCAGTATAAGTCAATGCTACACACAACTACACGGAGGTTATTATTCAACTTGTTATCCAATGTTGTTAGGTATTAACTGGTGGGGTGCATATGGAAGTGCTGACTCAAGTTATGGAGGCAAATAATTAATGGCAATATATTATTTTACAAATTCTGGCGAACCTGCTACACCAATAGAAGAAACTGGTGAAGACCTTATGAAAAAAGGTTTGGCAATTAAAGCTACTGTTCCTGATGGAATTGAGGCTTGGAGATTATCTTATGACATAGCTGCTAAAGCAGTAGTTGTGTACGCTGAAGGTCAAGATGAAGCAGGCGCTATTGCACAAAAAGTAACAGACGGTGCTGCTCAGGCAGTAAAAGATAAAGAAAAACAGGATGCTGATACTGCAGCTTCAGAAGCATAATAATGGAAAAATTAATAGGAGAAAACATTAATGAGTAATTTATCAACAATTTTTGGTGGCGGTACGGTAACTGATCCACGAAAAGAAGGACTACCATTATTTGGACTATTTGGAGCTTCTTCAGATATGAATACCCAAATGCAGTTCCGAGTTTTTGATTCTAATTTTAGATGTACAGGTTCACCTTGGGGTGCCGTTGATGGTACTACAACAAATTATAGATTTGGAATATTAGCGGATGCTTCTCACGCTTATGCTATGAAAGACCACGGTACTGATTTCCATTCTAACCTTACTACTGAAGGTTATAGTTCTTGGACTAATTATCAAAAAAGTATGTACCAAGTTGACCAGTACCCACATTGTTTTCATTACACTGCTTCAAGGGATGGATTTGTTACGTGGCAAAGTTATCACCAATTCACATCTTCATTTGAGTATCAAGTTGGTTGGACAAAATTAAATATGGTTTTACCTGAAGGTTGCAGACCTAGACGAACATTTACTAACAGACGCCATACTATGAGAGAATTTATGGGAAATAGTGATTGTAATTGTGATTTTTATGATTATAGTTCTCACTTAATTGATCCTTCTCCACTTAATTACTCAACTGGTACTGGATACAATGAAAAACAAAAAATGTTAGTGATGATTCACTCTGGAGACGAGAGTGGAAATACTTCAAAATCTATTCATATATTCAGGTCTTCTGTTGATTTAAATACAGGTACAACTAGAATTAAAGATTTCTTTGATAATTTGGAATCTACCGAATATTTTACTGACACTTGGACTAATCAGAATAACAAAGATTGGTGCGTTGTTGTTGGTAATAATGGTTGGGTTGGTTTCGGACTTAAACAAAGTAACAGTAAAAGATATGGAGTATTTGATTGTAATGTTAAAGGCGCAGGAGTAGATATAACTGGTGCAAGCAGACAATGGAGCACTTGGCAAGACTTTGCAGGATCAACAACTACATCTTATGGTGCTTCTTCAGGACACCAATACTACACAAAATTTCAAACAACTTGGGATGGAACTTGGGGAATGATTTATTCTCCATATTACTATTATGGTGTTGGTATCAATGCATTTTGTATGAGTTTAGAAAACCCTAGAAAATTTATTAATATAAATCAAACAAAAAGTGGCAGGGCTAATCCTTATATAGCTTGGGGACGTACTGGATTTCACGGTGGTTGGAGTGATAACTGCGATAGTGAAGTTTGGCAAACATACGCTTTTGCATTTGATCCACAAGATTCTGACCATACTATAGATACTAGAGTTTATAAAGGAAGTACTTCTGGAGAAGGTGCAATGCCAGATAATAATTCTCTAGTAGGTGGAGATTTTACTAACAAAACTGGTGTTTGTAGTTTAGACGCTATGCGTACAGGATTACACGGAGGCACTCACACAACAAATTATCCAATGCTTATGGGTATTAATTGGTGGGGCTCATATGGTTCTGCTGACCAAAGTTATGGAGGAAAATAATGGCTACATACTATTTCAATAATAAAGGCGAACCTGCTACACCATTTACAGTTTCAGGTGAAGAACTTGTTTCAAAAGGTATGGGAATTAAAGCAATTGCTCCTGATGGAATTGAGGCTTGGAGATTATCTTATAATCTATCTACTAAAGCAGTTGATGTTGCTTATGAAGGTTTGTCTGAAGAAGACGCTATAGCAAAAAGACTTGAAGATGATACTACTGAAGCAGCAGCTACTTTACAAAAAGAAAAAGACGCAAGAACAGCACAAGAAGCAGAATAATGAGTAATTTAACAGATTTTACAAATACATTTTTAGAACAATCCGAATTTTATGGATTTAAAAAATTAGCAAATGGATCACTAGAGCTGACTTATAGCAATGGTGTAGATGATATAAACGCTTCTGTACAATCATCAGCAACTTATATAGACAATTTTGATGATAGTTTTATTGCAAAAAGAGGTTTAGTATTTGCTATTAATAGTGATGGTGAATTAACATTAACATTACAGCCGGCAGCTTAATTATAATATTAACTTGAATAGAAAACTATTATAAATATAACGTAAGGGATAAAAAAGTAAGGGATATAAAAAATTATGGCCACAATAAATTTAGGTAGAATAAAACCAGTATTTAGGGGTGCATATGATGGAGCAACAGCTTATGTGATAGATGATATTGTCACATTTGGTGCTTCTACAGTTGTTGAAACTTTCATTTGTATTTTGGCTTCAACAGGCAACGCTACATCTGATACTACCTATTGGACAAAATTAGCGGCTAAAGGTGGAGATGTTACACAGTTAACAACTCACGGAGATTTAATCATAAGGGATGCTGCTGGAGTTGCAAGATTACCAGCAGGAACTTCTGGTCAAGTATTACAAACACAAGGAACTTCAGGTGACCCACAATGGGTAGATGATGGAGTTGAAATAGCGTCAACACAAGGAGACATTCTTTATAGGGATGGTTCTGGAGTTGTACGTTTAGGAGCAGGTACTTCAGGACAAGTATTAGTAACTGGCGGAGCAGCTGCAAACCCTAGTTGGGGTGCAGGAACTTTCATAGATTGGCAAGTAAAAAGTGCAAGTTTTACTGCTGTAACTGGCGGTGCTTATATGTGTGATACAACAGCAGGTATATTTACTTTAACTTTACCTGATGGTCCAGCAAATAATGACCACATTTTAATTAATGACAGTCACGGAAAATTCAATACAAATAATTTAACAATAGCAAGAGCCGCAAATAGGGAGAATATTGCAGGATCGGCTTCAGATTTGATTGCTGATACTGATTATGCTTCTTTCAGACTTACATACAAGTTTGATTCAGCAACATCTACAAATTACGGCTGGATATTAACATAGAATTGATATAGGAGATAAATGAGTAATTTATCAAAAATACTAGGCAGTGGTGGGGCAACTGATCCAAGAAAAGAAGGACTTCCTTTATTCGGTCTTTTTGGCCAAAATGGTGACCAAAATCACCATTTGAATTATAGAGTTTTTGATTCTAATTTCAAACAAGTAAACTCACCTTGGGGTGCAGTTTGTAATTCCACAACAAATTATAGATTTGGGATGATGGGAGACGCTTCTCACGCTTATTCATACAATGACCACGGTACTAATATTGGACACGCAAACCTTACTACTGAAACTTACAGTTCTTGGGGTGCTTGGAATAAAAGTGTTTACCAAGTAGACCAGTATCCACATTGTTTCTATTATACTGCTTCACGGAATGGTGCAATTTCTTGGCATTGTTATCACAATATAACTTCTTCATTTGAGTATCAAGTTGGTTGGACTAAAATTAATCAGGTTCTTCCTGAAGGATGTAGACCTAGACGGATATTTACTAACAGACGACATTCTATGAGAGAAATATCTGGATTGCAAGGCACTGCTAATTTTGACCATTACGATTACAGTTCACACTTAATAGATCCATCAATTAATAATTACGCAACTGGTACTGGATACAACGAAAAAACTAAAACGTTGGTAATGATTCACTCTACTAATGAAAGTAGCAGTACTGCCAAGTCTATTCACATATTTAAGTCTTCTAAAGATTTAAATTCTGTTAAAAGAATTAAAGAATACTTTGATAATTTAGAATCTACAGAATACTTTACTGACACTTGGACTAATCAAAATGTTAAGGATTGGTGTGTTGTTGTTGGTAATAATGATTGGGTTGGTTTTGGCTTAAAACAAAGTAACAGCAAAAGATATTGTGCATTTGATTGCAGTGTTAAAGGTGCAGGAATAGATATAACTGGTGCAAGTAGAAGATACCTTGATTGGAAAGATTATGCAGGATCAACAACTACATCTTATGGTGCTAATTCAGGACATCAATACTATACTAAATTCCAAACAACTTGGGATGGTACTTGGGGAATGATTTATTCTCCTTACTACTACTATGGTTGTGGTATTAATGCATTTTGTATGAGTCTTGAAAACCCTAGAAAATTTATTAACGTAGGTCAAACACATACAGATTACCCTAATCCTTATATAGCTTGGGGACGTACTGGATTTCACGGTGGTTGCAGTCATAATACAGATAGTACAACTTGGCGTACACACGCTTTTTCATTTGATCCAACGGATTCTGACCATACTGTGGACACTAAAGTTTATATGGGTGGATCTTCTGGAGACGGAATTAATCCAGATAATAATTCCCACGTAGGTGGAACATACGCCAATAGAGATGGTCATTGTGGTTTAAGTGAATGCTATACAAATTTAACTGGTGGTTATTATTCAACTTGCTACCCAGGAATGTTTGGGATTAATTGGTGGGGCGCATACGGCGCTGGTGCTGATTCAAGTTATGGAGGTTCAGGAATAAATTCCTAGAAAGAAAATTATGATACATTATTTCAATTCACAAACCGGTCTACCTGTAACGCCAAACGTTGACGCAGGTGAAGCGCTTGTTAAACAAGGTTTGGCAATTAAAAAAGAAGATGTTCCAGCAGATGTTGAAACTTGGAGATTAAAAGTAGATGTTGATACTGGAGCACTTTCTGTATTTGCTGAAGGCAAGCAAGAAGCTGACGCTTTGTTGGATAAAGCAGCAGCGGACATAGCGCAAGCAGAAGCAGATGAAGTGAAAAACCAAGCGGATATGAAAGCTCAAGCGGATGCACAAAAAGCTGCTGGTACTCCGTAAGTATTAAATATACTTTCCATTATATAATGATATGTATGACATTAAAGAATTAACAAAAGACATCTATCAAATCGCTGAAGAACAAGAGTTTATCAAAACTCTTATGTCTACCAAAATCAACCCCAACACTTACGCAATATATCTTTACAATCAGTTACTTTGTTATTCTGAAGTAGAGAAATATGGATTAGAAAATTCATTGTTTAGAACAACAACTGGATTACCTAGAGCTGAGCATATACATTATGATTTTAAAGCTTTATGGACAGGTGATTCAACTCCTATTCCTACACCAAGTACAGTAGATTATATTAAACATATTCAAACTATAAAAGAAGAACCCGAAAAATTGTATGCACATATATATGTAAGACATTTAAGAGATATAAATGAAGGTCAATTGATGATGAAAAATACACCAGGACCTAATCGTTATTATAAATTTAGACACCGTGAGATAAAAGATTATAAAAGGATAGTAAGTGAAACAATAAATAGTTATTTAAATGTCTATCAAATTAATATTCTCAATGAAGCGAAGTTTGCTTATGCAACTATTACACAATTATATAAAGAAATGGATGAGATAGAAAAGGAATAAAAAAGATGATATGGGATCACTTAATAAAGTGTAAAGACGAAATACTATCTATACTGGATAGAGATTGTGAAGAATACAGTGAAGCCGGTATGGAAAAATTTAATAAAGAATCTTGGACTAATCGTACTTGGAAAAATAAAAAAGTTAGACGAGTACATTTTGAGATAGTGGACGCTAGAGATACAAGAGGTCAGTATATGTTACACTTATCTTTATTTCCAAATTTAACAAATAGTGGTCCAATTTATGGATGGGTTGCTATTGCAGGTAAAAATAAAGTTAGATACTTTCACGATTATTCTCCATTACTTGTAAAAGAACATTCGTTATCAAAATATTTTATAGAAGAATCAATTTGGTTTAAACCATCAAAACCGAGAAAGAGAGCAGCTTGGGCAACTGAAATTTTTAGTGAAGGTGTAATTTCAGGTGGAAATATTAAAGATGAAAAAGAAATAAATCAAATTTGTACACTTGCTACATCTAATTTAGAATCATACCTAGATAAAATATCTGATTTTGATGGTGATTCAAAGAAAGAAGATGTTATAAAAGGTCAAAATTTTTATTGTGAGAGCTTCCAAAACCAACAACAAAATCCACACACCCCTAGCGTATTACAGTCCCTTGGATTGCCTGAAGAAGATGTTACGACATTTTGTGCTGATAATCTCTTTCCGAAGATATAATTACTATTATAAATATACCTAAAAGGGACTATAAGGGACAAAAATGGCAGAACCAGCTTCAAGGGAAAATTTAAAACAATACGCTTTAAGAGCATTAGGCAAACCAGTCATTGAGATAAATGTTGATGATGACCAGTTAGAGGACAGAATGGATGAAGCATTGCAATATTTTTCTCAATATCACTTTGACGGTGTTAAAAGAACCTATTTAAAGTACGAATATACTCAAGCAGACCACGATAGAATTTTACAAGATACTCCTGAATCTATATCAAAGACGTATGGTGATTCAACTGTAGTTACTACAAATTGGAAAGAAGGTAATAGCTTTATTGTTATGCCTGAATCTGTTATATCTGTAATTAATATGTTCCCTTTTTCAAATAAAGGTAATTTAAATATGTTTGATGTTAGATATCAATTAAGATTAAATGACCTATACGATTTTTCTTCAACGTCTGTTATTAACTATGATGTTGTATTAAGACATTTAGATTTCCTAGACCATATATTAGTTGGTGAAAAACCATTAAGATTTAACCAATTAGATAATAGACTTTATGTTGATA
>Ga0257108_1000570_pt1 | contig 10780 bp, 10 predicted proteins | sample LP_taG_FD_190181 | JGI IMG/M metagenome (GOLD analysis project Ga0257108, IMG submission 190181) | Marine microbial communities from Northeast Subartic Pacific Ocean, Canada - LP_J_2011_P26_1000m | ecosystem: Environmental > Aquatic > Marine > Oceanic | place: Canada: Northeast Subartic Pacific...
AGTGCTTGCAAAAAAAAAACAGGCGGCGTTAATTTGCGTTTCAGCAATCAGGTACAGGGTGGAACCCCGCCAGAATTATGGAGCAGAATCTGAATAATTTGAGATCGCGCCTCAGGCAATGTGGTGCCTATCATTATCTCACGCTTGACTGCGGTCGATTCGTGGGTAGGCGAGACGGTCGAACTGTTCAAGGCTTTCATCGAAAGACCGGAGGATGCGTACTCACAGCTAAGATCAGGGGAATTACCCCCTGATACTCAAAACAAGGTAGTCCTATGTATCAGAGATTCTTTGTCGTTTCAACCATTGTACTGCTTGTAGCTACGGGTGTCAGCAAGGTCTTTAGTGCTTCACAACCCACATTGATTCTGGAGTATCGCGATCCCGTGTTTTATTTTATAAACAGCCGCCACATTATGTGGTTGGCAGGTGGACTCGAAGTTGCGTTGGCTGTTTTTTTGTGGTGTCGTCGAAACTCCGAAATTGTTTTCCCTGTCATAGGAACACTTGCTGCCGTCCTGATTATCTACCGTTTGGGAGCTTATTGGACAGGGCACAAGAGCGGCGGCGACTGTGGCTGTCTTGGAAATGCTGCTCAATGGTTGGTTGGTGACCCGGCGTACCTCAACAAGCTTTCGCTCGGGATTCTGGCTTATTGGGTTTCAGGACTGGTTCTTTGGGCCGCAGGCAAATGGCGGCGGACAGCGAATCTAAAGGCGGCGGCCTTAGGCTTGGCTCTACTGCTGGCCATGAGTGGCGTGGAGAGGGGGTTGGCAGGCCAACTTTGTAAGAACCCTGTGATCGGGGCGTTTAATGTCTTGTCGATTACCCCATACCCCTTGGCTCTTAAGCAATCTCAATTTCTCAAATCCGCCACGAGTGCTCGTTGGCGGTCGGAAAACAAAAACAAAACCTATAAACCATGAAAAGAATGAACGATGTTATAATGAAGAAAATAATGCTATTGTTTGTCGGAGTAACCGCTCGCTTGGCGGTTGTCGCAGCCCTTCTTCTTACGGCTGGCTACCCGCTTCACGTGGGGGCTCAAACCCAAGACCGTAAATGCACACCTGAGCCTACGGAAAACGATGATTGCAAGGGCGATGCTTCGTGTATAGGCTTTTGTGAAGGATACGACTATTCTGGGCCATGTGCCAATTGCCGCATAAGCGAGGGATTGGTGTGTTACATGTACTCTCCCACCACATATGTTACGAAGACTACCTATCGGGGGAATTGTGAGATCGCATATGGCACAAACCTATGTCATTGTGATTTCGATGTCAAAACCTCTCCGAATCTTGGCACTATAACCATTGCTTGTCGCTGCAATCCATGATGGAGGTTAAGGCGAGACAAAGCGGCGCTTACAGCACGGAAGTGCAAGGGGCCGCTTGTATCGGCTTACATTTTGTGTGAAGGGATTTTACCTTTATACCTACTTACGAAACTAGGAGCCTCGCATGCCGTTAGGCAGCTTATATAAAAAATTATTAAATTTGTAGATTTAAATTCTTACGTGTCTTTCTGGAAGAAGGGCTGCTGTCGTCTGCTCCTTGCAGTGGGACCGTTTGTTGGCATAGCAGCGCTGGCTCCAGGAGCCCGCGCTGAGTACATTTCGCTACAGGGGAAAATGGACCTGACATACCTCAACCAAAGGAGTGAAATGCAAGTGAAGCAAACTCGACAATTTAAGGTCTCACTGGACAAGAACCAGTGGTTCATGCGAGTTCGTTTTGATCCTGATACTTATACGGAAATATGGGGGTACGATGGGGATACTTATTCTGCTACGTATGCACCGTATGGTGAGGACAAGGATCTAAATAGAGATGACCTGCCGGTCGGGGTGAGAAATGGTGGCCCGGCATCCGTTTGGCCCTATCAATTTCCTCCGGATGAAGGAGGGGGCTTTATGGTGCCTTGGTTAGCATTCTGTTCGTTCTCCTTTTCTGCGGAGAATCCTGATGAGGATATTCCGGAGCCTGGGGCTCCAGCCAGCATGTATCCCGTAGCTCACATTTGTGAGGCGAGGGCGCGTTTTCTGCCTGGGCGCCTTAAATTGCCTTCCAGCGTGACCTTTACCACGGAAACCGAACGCCTCCGTGTGGCAGGCCAGCATCCGATGTTGCGCAAGGAAATTATGTCCACCCGAGAGGTGAATTCCCGATTGAAGGATTATCGGAGAATTTATCCCCCGGGACTGGTGATGGGGGAGTACAATGCGCTGACTACAACTAATCTTTCAGGGGTTGTGATTCCTTTAACGTTTGAATACAAAAATTACTCCCTGCTAAAATCGCCCGTTAAGGCTGGGGAAACTCAAGTTGGGAACACGAACACTTATTTGTCTGTGCATTATCAGGGCACCGTTAGTCGGGTCGAAACTGTTGCCGGAGAGTTCCCGGCAGTTGAATTCAAACGTTGGATGTCGGTCGCCGACCACCGGCTCAATGACAGAGAGTTGAATATCGACTTGGTAAATTACTGGATCACCAATGGGGTGTGGCAAACAGAGGTTACGGATGACATGCGCGTCTTGCTGGAGGCGCGTCGGGCCGAGGCTCGAAAAAAGCGGCGCAAATTACTAGCCAAACGTGTGGGTATCATGCTGGCCATGGCCACTGTCGCCCTCGCCCCTGTAATCATCTATTTGCGTCGACGGAAAAAGGCCACCCAAGCTGCCGTCGCGTGAGATTCCAGTAACGCTTGTTTAGTTGGAGGAGCTTTTGGCAGTCTTTCATCGCTTTGAGTTGATCCTCTGTGGGAGTGAAAGTCCATTTTTATCGATTGTCGTGGATTCAGTGGGTCTGTTTACACAGGCTTGCATCGGCGTTTTTGCTTCTCTTCGTTTTGTCCGGCTCCACTCTGTTTGACCCCTTGCTGGCGCTTGGCGGAAGCGGCCAAGTGCCGCACGCCTCCTCCGGGATTGCATGGGACAACCCATTAATGGGCTGGGATGCCTTCCACTACCTGCATTTGGCGAGGGAGGGGTATACCCCGAACCACCGTTCCAATGCGTTTTATCCACTCTGGCCGTTATTAATTCGCTTAGGTAGCTTTTTCACCTTTGGCGATTTGGCGGCTTCCGGTTGGCTCTTGGCCAATTTATTCTCAGTATTGGGCGCGATGGCTTTTTACCATTTGGTGGCTCGGTTGCGCGGGGAGAAAGTGGCCTTTTGGGCGGTGGCCGTGTGGTTGGCGTTTCCGGGGGCGGTGTTCCTTACGTTTATTTATACCGAACCACTTTTTTTTCTGCTATCAATGGTGTTTTTTGATGGGATCTATCGGAAAAGGCCGTGGCAAATTGTGGTAGCTGGATTATTCCTGCCGATGACCCGGGCAGTAGGCATCTTCTGTCTGGCTCCACTGGGCTGGATGCTTTTGAGGGGGCGATTGCCCCGTTGCCAATGGCCGCTGATCCTCGCGCCGCTATGCGGCTATGCTGCCTATTTCGGAATCATGTATGCCTATACGGGCAATCCTTTCGCTGGTTTTGAAGCTCAGCAGCATTATCCCAATAAGCCTTCCATCGCGAATATTTTCGATATTCCCGCCATCTGGAATGCGTTTTTAAATGTAGGACAATTTCATGGGCTGACTGACTCGGCACTTGATCGTGTGTTGTTTCTGATTTTTATCGCTTGTTTGCCTTTTATTTGGCGCCTGGATCAGTCGTTGTTTTTTTATAGTGTGGGGGTTGGCTTGATACCGGCCATGTCCAATTGGTTTTTTTCCTATACCCGGTTTATTATGATGTGCTTTCCGGTTTTTATAATACTGGGAATCGGCATTAGTAGGTTGGAGAGGGGGTGGTTGCGATGGGGCGTGTTGGCGATCTTCGGGATACTGCAATTTGTTTTGTTGTGGCGTTACGCTAACTTTCGATGGGCGGGGTAGATTAGTTTCAAGTTTTCAGTTTCAAGTTTTTGAACCGCGAATGGAGGCGAATGAAAAACAGACACGGATCACACGGATGAACATGGGTTTTTAACCACGAAGGGCACGAAGGAGGAGAAGGGCCGACCGCGAATGGATGCGAAGTGTTTTTTTGAAAATGAATGAGTTTGGGTTATTTTTGGTGGCGGGGACGGCGACGACAATGCTGGATTTGTTAGTCTTTAATGGGCTGGCGGGGCGCTTGGCTTGGCGGCGTGTTCCGGCGAGCTGTGTCTCGACCAGTGTCGCGATGACGTTCAGTTTCAGTGTCAACCGGCTATGGGTGTTTGGGGCCGGGGCCGGCTCGTTGGGACCGCAGCTTGGGCTTTTTCTGCTGGTCACTGGCAGTTCGTCGTATCTGCTGCAAAACGGGATCATCCATTGGCTGAGCCATCGTTGGTTGTGGCCGGGGCGGGTGATGTGCCAACTCGCCGGGAAGACCGAGCGGCTGCGCGGGTTGGGGCGCGATTTCGTGGAGCGCAACACGGCCAAGGCCATCGCGATCGGCGCTGGGCTGTTGTGGAATTTTTTCGGCTACAAATATTTTGTGTTTGAATGAGGGGCAGAGGCGCATGAAGTTGAACATCACATTGCCGGTCTTGAATGAGGAACGCCAGTTACCCTGCGCGGTGGCGGAGTTGACGACGCTTTTGCGGGCAAACATCGACGGCTCGTTCGAGGTCGTGATTGTCGATAACGGATCGACCGATGGGACATGGGCCGTGGCGGAACGCTTGGCGGCGCGGCATCCGGAAGTGCGGGCGATGCGCTTGGCCAAGCGGGGCCGGCATACAAAGCCATGAAATTGACGCAAAATTTATTTGAAAAAATTTGACAAAAGTGCTGTCAAAAAAAAACAGGCGGCGTTAATTTGCGTTTCAGCAATCAGGTACAGGGTGGAACCCCGCCAGAATTATGGAGCAGAATCTGAATAATTTGAGATCGCGCCTCAGGCAATGCAGTAAAGCTGGGGTGTTATGCGTGCTTGCTCTGTTCCTGTTGGTGGAGGGAAGAACCGAGGAACCGCCAGAGGGCAAGTATCTCGCCACTGCTGATGTTGAAGAGGATCAGGGGGGTTCAGTAATACAGAACCAACCCACACTCCGGGAACTGCTTTCCTCCCCGCCGTGGATCAAGAAGATCGTGTTTAAGCGGTCCGGAAACTACTTCCCAATTGTGAAACCAATGAATCCTCCAAATGCAACTGAACATATCATTGTTACGACTCCTGGATATCCCACATTCGAAGGGGCACTGCAGATGTCGGGTTTTTATTTGAGACACTTCTCTGGCTGCGCGCACTATTACAGAGACTTAACTCCGGAAGGGAAAGTCATTTTTGATAATCCGGAAAAAGGCTTGGAATTAATTTTCGGAGAGTCCAAGGAACAATATTGGTCATTGGCCAGCGGGCATGATAGAATCAGTTTTTGCTATAAGGATCCCAAGCTGGGAGGAAGCCCTAAAAACGGCAGGCAGGCAATCGCCGGTTGGAAGCTTAAGGTGCTGAATGAGATCCGGCAGTTTGGGCTGGAACATGCGGGGAGGTGCGACTTGACATGGATCGGCAGGGAGCAATTCAGGGGGAGATCTGAAAAGCTAGGGGCCATTTCTGGAAAAATCGTGTTAAGGGATGATCAGGAGCGCCCAGTGGAACTCCACTATTGGCCTGACGACAACTCAGATGGCGTAGTGAGGGTCAACTATTCATACCGCTCCAATGGAAGCATACCGCATGTGTTTACAATTCGGGGAGCGGATGAATATATAAACAACGACTTTATTAACTCCCTGAACCCAAACAGAAAGACGCCTAAGAAGATACTGACCAACATTATTGAGTACATAGAATTGGGATTTGATGAATCGCATCCCCAAGGCTACAAGCCCAGCGATTTTCGGAAGATCACCGGCCCATTGAAATCGCTCGCCGTCAGTTCCAACGGCTTAGTATACCTGATTCAACAAAATGGAGACTGGGCGAAACTGGATCAAGATCCGCCCAACTGGGATAAATTGCGGGAAGCTAGTGACAACTCGCCCTACCGTTGGACATTAGTTGTTGTTGGTTTTTTTTGTCTTTCCGCCGTTGTCATTATTAGGATGAGGTGGCGAAAAAAAACGGTATCACGTAGTAATAAACCATAGTAATGAAAAAACATGTAAATACAATGATCGCAGCCATTATGGCTATGTTTGCAACCACAGCAATCGGAACAGTGTGCTGGAAAAACTCCACCATTCCTTGCCCTGGTTCAATCGAAATTGCAGGAGCCACATGCACCTTATCGGGGGACAGTGTTATAAAATACCCCTTTGTAGATCAAGCCTCACAAGCGGAGTATGGAAGAATAGGTTATCAGTCAACGACCAATAGGTATTGTGATTATATTTGTAATGGCAGTCCGTATGGCCCTGTGTATTATGGTGCTCAGAACTCAGGAGCCACATGTAGGGGTACTTCCGGCAGTAGCTAGAGGAAGAGCGACGACTGTTGAGAGTGTCTCCTGTTGGAGACACTCTTTTTTCGACCGAACTACAACCATCATCCAAGTTGTTATGTACCATATGAGTTGGCAAACGATCGCCGCAGTTCTCCTATTGTCACTGGGTTCGCTCAAGATGGTAGGTGTGATTATGGGCTGGGTGAATCCAAAGGCTCCCGGGTTCTTGCTCGACCCGGTGATGCTCGCTTGGGTAATGGGTGTGCTGGAGGTGTCCCTCGCTGTTCTCATTCGCTTCTGCTTGCCGAGAGTAGCAGGGGCCGCTGTCTTGGCTGGCCTTGGATTTGTTTTCATATTCTACCGAGGTGTTGAGGGCATCTTCGTGCAGCCCGGCGGCGGGTGTCCCTGTTTGGGAGGGATTACCTCGGTGGCACCTTGGCTGCGGGCTTTTGAACAGCCGCTGTTGACGGCGCTTGCATTATTTCTGCTGCTCTTTGGAGCTTGGGCTTACTTGTGGGAGTCATCATTCATCAAGAAATCAAGCGCCTAGTTCGCTGGCGGGGCTGGCCCTTGACAGCAAGTCTGGGATTGCTTTTGGTCATCGCCTTGGTGGCACCCTTGGAGGAGGGAATCGCGATTGGCGGAGACGACAGCTTCGAGTTGGGCAAATCTCTGCTTTTGGCTCGCGATCCGGGGCTGGCGGATCGGATGTGGAATGACCAGCCTTGGCTTCACACATTGCTGACGGCTCGCCTGTTCCGCCTGTTGGGGGAGCATGCGGCCATTCCACGGGTGTTCACCCTGCTTTCTACCGCTGCGCTTCTATGGGCGCTGTGGTGGCTGGCGGGCTTGGCTTTTCACCGGGATCGTGGGCTGGGCGCTTTGGCAGGAGGCGTGGCGGGTGTCTTATATTTGACGGCTCCTGAGTCCTCCATCCTCGCTTGCTCGGCAATGATCGGCCCGCCCGCCTTATGTTGGGCAATGGTCGCGGCAGCGATTGGCTTGGGAACAAGTCCGAACCGCCAGCACCGGCAAACCCTTCTTTGGGTTGGGGTTGGGGGCATCCTGGCCTGTGCTGCACACGTCAAACTGACGGCATTGATCGTTTCTCCCGCCTTAGTAGCCAGCCTATTTGTGGGGCGCCCCGGGAAAAGCACGCTGACATTCCTAGCCGCCTTGTGGGGTGGGTTTGTTACTGTGTTTGTTGTGATTGCTCTCTCCTCCCCATCATTTTCTTTTCAGGACTTGTGGGGGTCCCATCAACAGGCGCGTTCGGAATACCTGCAAGCGAGCGGGCAGGAGAATGGGTTTGAGTTGCGCTGGTTGTTTCAGGTGCCGGCCCTGCTGGCAGCGGCCTTGGCGGGATTGGTGGTGTCCGTGCGACGAGGGTTTTCGGTGTTTACTGTGTTTACCATCTGCTTGCTGATGACTGCGGTCTGTATTGCATTCTTTCAGCGGCCATACTGGCAGTTTTATCTGTTGCAATTATACGTGCCATTGAGCCTGCTTGGTGGGGTGGGGATGGTGGTCTTGCTGCGGAGTGCCCTGAAGCCGCTACGGCTGGGAGCCAGCCAAAATGGCCATTCGGTCTCCGGAGGGCACGCTCCGCTTGTGGGTGCAGCGGCCTGCGCGATGGTGGCGCTGTGTCTGGCATTCATCCCACCCTCTTTCACAAAAGACCTGCGACTTTTACGTTCTGCACCACTGGCTTCCGAGGACTCAGCGAGTCTAGTGATGCGAGAGTACGCATCACGGACCCAATGGTGTTATGCAAGGGGTTATAATCTGGCGAGGGCATTCCATGCGGGATTGATGATTCCGCCGGAATTGGCGGTTGTGAGTAAAAAGCGATTTATGATCGGGGGCATCACCGAGAAGGAAGTGCTGGAGACGGTAAAACAGTATCAGCCGGAACAACTGCTGCTTGGTTCCCGTGAAGTGCAGGATGAGCAATGGCAACAATGGGTGCAGGCAGAGTATGTCCTTGTCTACTCAGCCTCTGGGGAACAACTTTGGGTCAGCAAAACTTTGAACCCCAAGAGCCTTCCCGAGAAGGAAGAACGCGTGAAGCGTTTTGGATTGTAATCAACGACAACTAACGGGGTTGTTTTTAGTGGCGGGGATAATGCCGCCGCCGAACTGGTTTGTATTTGAATGAGGGGCAGAGGCGCATGCAGTTGAACATCACATTGCCGGTCTTGAATGAGGAACGCCAGTTGCCCCGCGCTGTGGCGGAGTTGACGACGTTTTTGCGGGCAAACATCGGCGGCTCGTTCGAGGTCGTGATTGTCGATAACGGATCGACCGATGGAACGTGGGCTGAGGCGGAACGCTTGGCGGCGCGGCATCCGGAAGTGCGGGCAATGCGCTTGGCCAAGCGGGGCCGGGGCCGGGCATTGCGGGAGGCGTGGCAGTCCAGCCAAGCGGACGTGCTGAGCTACATGGATGTCGATTTGTCAACCGGCTTGGAGGCGTTCCCGGCGCTGGTCGCGGCCGTGGCGGAGGGGCAAGCCTCGGTGGCGGTGGGATCGCGCCTGATGCCCGGCTCGAGGGTGGAGCGCTGCCTGAAGCGGGAGGTCATCTCGCGGTGTTACAACGGGTTGGTGCGGGGGATGTTTCGGGTGGGCTTTTCTGACGCGCAATGCGGCTTCAAGGCGATCACGAGAGCGGCGGCGCGGGAGCTGGTGCCGTTGGTGGAGGATAACGGCTGGTTTTTTGACACAGAACTGTTGTTGGAGGCGGAGCGGCTAGGGCATCGGATTGTGGATGTGCCGGTGGAGTGGCGGGAGGACGCCGACAGCCGGGTGCGTGTGGTGGCGACGGCGTGGGGGGATTTGAAAGGGCTACTGCGCATGCGCTGGCGTCGGCTCGTTGGGCCGGGAGGCTGCCGGTGACGACCCGACGGGTGGTTGTTTTCACGCGCTTGGCCAAGTTTATTACGGGTTGCAATAGGAGTGGCGAGGGGTACCTTCTCCGGACGTGACGCCAATGGCTCCCCATTTATCCGGGCTGGTTTGCGCTGCGCTGCTTGGCCTGATCGGGGCCGGATGTCAGGCGCTGCAGCAGGTCGATTGGGATGGGCGCACCGCAATGCGGGCAGGCATCAGTATTTTCTGCCAAATCCTTGCCGCATTCTCGACAACTTATCGAATCACCTTTAGGTGTAGTGCGGAATTCCTTGTACAAGGTTTCCATATCCATTCCTGGGTCGGGTACTCCGCAGTGTGGACACGAGTGAGCCTGATCAGAAACCTGATCACCGCATTCTCTACATTTTACTAGCGCCATAACAATCCTATCAGGGTTAAACTATGTTTTTAGGTTTAAAATTGATCACTAATTTCTTGTGCCTATGAAATTTTACTTAAACAGAACCTTCATTACAGCTTTTTATTTCTATTGCCACCATTACAGTCAGACTATTTTAAATCCTTTAGGTGCTTTATCGGAGATTTTCCTGTGATAAGGAGAAATGTAGATTGTTGATATTATATCCCCATGGGGATCAAATATATTATATACATCTATATTACCCCAAATTAGGTCTATCTCTCTTGAGCCATCTCTTTTCCATGTAATAGAATCTCCATCCGTAGTTCTTAACCGTTCTAAATATATTTCATTTCCTAAAATTGATTTAACAGGAACAGGATTTGTAATCTCTAATCCAAACTCTCCAGTACCTTGTTGAATTTCATCAGAGCTGCATGCCTGAGGATTCTTCTGAATATACTCAAGCATGGCATCCACGAACAGTTCAGCTTTTGATTGTTATTTTTTCGGTTTTAAAAAATCAAATAGGCCCATAATTCAGATACAGTGGAAAATGAATTTAAAAATTGACTGATTAGCTATCTACACCTTTATCTAATTCTTTTTTCTTTCTACCACGAGCTGCTATTTGAAAGGAGGTGATGACGCCCAACCCCAAGAACAGCAAGTCTAATGGTGCGAACATTGCTAGATAGGTTTCTTTATAACTCTCAATATATTGTTCGTTTAATCCTTTCGTGTAAATTTCGGCTATGTCATCACGGTACAAATGTTGATCTTCAGTAGGCATCTCATTCCATCTTGTATTTGCTTGAGCCCAAATATTTGGCGGGTAATCCGCTTCCTCATCTGCTGCTTCAGGGTCGACATCTGGGGGCCATTCAACTGTTTCACCGCTTGATTCAAGCTCTGCAATAATTTCATCTGATACATAAGATATGATGAGTTCATCAAGAAATTCGCTCAGACCGTACTCGATAAAATCGGTCTTACTTCCCATTTCTTCTCCAATAATTAAATCTGTGTATGCAAATTTCCCTCCGAGAATTGAAAGAATCGTGATGATTGAGGCAATGAACCCATATAGGGCGCCACTTCTTCTACTAGCAAACGTAAAGCCAAAA
>Ga0257108_1000573_pt1 | contig 10757 bp, 6 predicted proteins | sample LP_taG_FD_190181 | JGI IMG/M metagenome (GOLD analysis project Ga0257108, IMG submission 190181) | Marine microbial communities from Northeast Subartic Pacific Ocean, Canada - LP_J_2011_P26_1000m | ecosystem: Environmental > Aquatic > Marine > Oceanic | place: Canada: Northeast Subartic Pacific...
TCTTGAGTATTTATATCTAAACTTAGCATGGATTATTGCATTATCAGTTCCCATGTCATTGTTAATCTCAACAGTAATGACCTATGGTAGAATGTCTCAAGATAATGAAGTAACAGCGTTAAAAGCAGCAGGAGTAAGCGTATTTAGTATTATTAAACCTGCTGTCTTGTTTGGTGGATTGATTGGCTTACTGCTTTGTCTGTTTAATAATTTTGTTCTTCCTGATATGAATTACCATGCTCGTTTGCTTGCAAAAGATATTTATCAAAAAAAACCTGAATTGACTATTGAACCAGGTTATTTTATTAACACCATTCCACAATATAGCATGATTGTAAGGGAAATGAATGGTAATGAATTCAAAGATGTAAAAATATTTAGTAAAAGTTCTGGATCTGAACAAACAACCATTTATGCTGAAAAAGGAAGATTGACTTCAAATGGAGAGATTGTGATTCTAGATTTAGAAAATGGCGAAATACATGAAATTGATCTAGAAAATTACAATCATTATAGAAGAATCAAATTTTCTACACATCAAATTACTATTTCTATAGATGATTTACTGTTAAATAGAAGTAGTGAGTCTATTCGTACAGATCGAGAAATGAAAGTACCACAAATGATTGAAAAAATTAAAAAAAATAAACAATACACGGCTCAGATTGATAAAAGAATTAAAACATTACTTGATAATAATAAAATTCAATGGAATAAAGATATGAATTTAGATAGCATATTGATGGCTATTGAAGTTCTCAAAGAAAATAATGAACAAATAACAGCTGACAAAATTTATCAAGATGATATTTCTATTCCTGAATATGAAAAAAAAGAAAAATTACGATCATTTAATAATATCTCTAGACAATTAGAAAACGAATTTATGTTGATTTCTAATTATAAAAAAATGAACAACAAATATCTTGTAGAAATTCACAAAAAATTTACACTTGCATTTGCCTGTCTTTTATTTGCAATGACTGGTGCTCCTCTTGGAATCTTGGTTAAAAGAGGGGGAATTACGATTGCAGCAGGGTTAAGTATTGTATTCTTTCTTGTGTATTATATTTTATTGATATGGGGAGAACAATTAGCAGATAGAAATCTTTTGGATCCAACATTTGGTTCATGGATGCCAAATATCATTTTATTTATTGTGGGTGGAATACTTTTATTTCTTTCTGATAAACAGAATTAGTTAGTAGGTATATTATTTTTAAAGAAAATTTCTTTTTCTCTTTTCTTTGTACTTGAATTTGGAAGCAACTTTGTATCCGCATCTATTTCAATTTCGACTACCCCTTCTGGCATTACAAACTCTTCATCCGGAATACCCAATTTTTTATGTGCTTCCTTCATAAATAATGCCCAAGCTGGTAATGCTGCTGTAGTCCCAGATTGTCCTTCTCCTAAACTAATTGGAGACTGGTCTACCCCAAACCAAACTCCAGCAGATATATTAGGAGTAAAACCTACAAACCATGCATCACTCCAATTTTGAGTTGTTCCAGTTTTACCTGCCGCTGTATGCCTAAATCTATATTTCCATCTTGCACTTCCTCCTGTTCCTTTATCAATAACAGTTTGTAATAAATTTGTTACTACGTATGCTGTTTCAGGGCTAAGTACTTCTAGTTGCGTTGTACTAAATTCTTTGATGATTTGTCCATATTTGTCTTCAATTTTTGTAATTGCAATTGGAGAAGAATAAATTCCTTGATTAGAAAAAATTGAATAGGAAGCAACAATTTCCATTGGAGTAACTTCTGAAGTTCCCAGTGCAAGAGCATCAACAGCACGAATCGGAGATTTAATTTGCATTCTTTTTGCAACATTTTTGACCTCCTGTGCAGGTACAAGTTCTTGAACCATACGTACAGAAATTAAATTTAATGATCTTCTTAATCCTTCTCTTAATGTGGTTAATCCTCCGGTACTATTATCGTAATTTCTTGGTGTCCATTTTTCTTTTTCACCTTTTGCATTGTTTCTATATAAGGCAACTGGTTGATTCAGCAATTGAGTGGTAACAGGGTAATTGTTATCAATTACAGCTGTATAAATAAAAGGCTTAAAGACAGAACCTGGTTGTCTTCTTGCTTGTGTTGCTCTATTATATTGATCAACATAATCAGATCTCCCTCCAATCATTGCTAGGATTTCACCATTTTTAGTATCCAATGCAATAAATGCACATTGAACTAATAAATTTTGTCTTAACTCTTCATATAATTGCATTTGACCATTAAGCATCATTTTTACAGAATCTTCTGGGAAAATTGATAAATAACCCAATTTTGAAAAACGTTCACTATCAGCAAAAAGCTGATTATTAAATTCATCTTGGTTATTGCGAAGCGTCTTCATCACAACGTCCTCAGCAATTTGTTGCAAACGATAGTCAAGAGTGGTATAAATTTTAAGACCATCTTGGTAAATATTAATCCCTAATTCTTCATCTTTTTTTTCCAATGTTCTTCGTACATATTCTGTAAAATAAGGTGCTTTACTCTTTGGGATTTCATAGAAAATATTGTCAGGAATAATACTGTTGTGTTCCATATATTCTTCGTGAGAAATGTAGTCTTGGTTATACATTAATTTTAAAACGATGGAACGTCTTTCAATGGATTTATTTAAGTTTCTTAATGGTGAATAATTTGCTGGAGATGGTAATAAACCAATAAGCATTGCTGATTCGCCAATTGTTAATTCTGATGCTTTTTTATTGAAATATCGTTTTGCTGCGGATTCAACTCCATAAGTACCATGCCCAAAATGCACTGTGTTCAAATACATTTCTAAGACTTCTTGTTTGGTATAAGTTCTCTCAATCTGTATAGCAGTAATAATTTCTTTTATTTTTCTCGTAACACTATCCCTAAACCCAATTTCTTTATAGAGATTACGTGCCAATTGCTGAGATAATGTGCTAAATCCTTGTCTGAATTCCATTGAAATAACATTAACAATGATGGCACGGAATACACTTTGTAGATCTACGCCCCAATGTTGAAAAAAACGTTTATCTTCAGAAGAAATTGCTGCATACTGCAAATGTTCTGACATATCTTCTAAATCAATAAAAACTCTTTTTTGGATATAAAATTCTCCAATAGTTTCACCATTACGATCATAAATGGTTGATAGCATAGCAGGATCAAATGTTTCCAAACGCTCAAGAGATGGTAGATCTCTAGAAAGATATATCAAATAAACTAATAACAGTAAAGATAGATAGAAGATAATTTTAAAAGATTTAAAAAAAGATTTAATCATATTTTCTTAGGAGAAACCATTAATTCTGGTTTAATAATTTTATCAAACTCTTTTTCAGATAAATAATTCAATTTCTTTGCGCTTTCTTTTAATGATATATTTTCCTTCAATGCTTTTTTTGCAATTTCTGCAGATTTCTCATAACCTATCTCGGGAACAAGAGCTGTTACTAACATCAAAGATTTATTGAGATTTTCTTTAATCTTTTTCTTATTAGCAGATAATCCTTTTATCGCATGCAATGCAAAAGATTGTGAAACTTCACTCAGTAAAGAAATAGATTCATGGATAGCAGATGCCACTACTGGTCTATAGGTGTTTAATTCAAAATTCCCACTTGATCCCGAAAATCCGATAGTCATATCATTCCCAAGAATTTGGGCATGTACCATATTGACTGCTTCACATTGTGTTGGATTAACTTTCCCAGGCATAATGGAGCTACCAGGTTCATTAGAAGGAAGTTTTAATTCTCCAATACCGGTCATTGGACCACTAGATAGCCATTTAATATCATTTGCAATTTTATTAAGTGACCCAGAACAGATTTTTACTTGAGCAGATAAATCAGAAAGAACATTTTGAGAAGATAAAAGTTCAAATTTATTACTACACACTTTAAAACTTAATCCAGTCTCGCTGCTTATGGTATTCACCATTAATTTATCATAACCTGCAATTGTATTAATCCCTGTTCCAACAGCAGTCCCTCCTATTGGAAGTTGAGCACATTCTTTCAATGTGTTTTGAATTCTTTTAATATCGTTGTTAATCATTGATACATATCCAGAAAATTCTTGTCCTAATGTAATTGGGGTTGCATCTTGAAGATGTGTTCTACCAACTTTAACAATTGATTTAAATTCTTTTTCTTTTTTACTTAATTCTGTTTTTAGTATCTCTAAACTTGGTAATAAATTATCCTCAACATTCAAAACACATCCAATAAGAATAGCTGAAGGAAAAGTATCATTCGTAGATTGAGACATATTTACATGGTCATTGGGATGAATAAATTTATATTCTCCTAACTTTCCACCTAGTAGTTCATTTGCTTTATTTGCAACGACTTCATTAACATTCATATTCGTTTGTGTTCCGCTACCGCTTTGGAATACAGATACAGGAAATTGATCAATAAAATCTTCTGGATTTTCTAGAATATCATCACATGCTTTTACAATCGCATTACTTAATTTTTTGGATAATCTTTTTTGAGCATGGTTAGAGATTGCAGCCGCTTTTTTGATAATGATATATGGAAAAATGAGGTTTAGATCCATTGCCCAACCAATTTCAAAGTTTTCAACTGCTCTTTGAGTCTGAGCTCCATAATAAGCCTTTACAGGAACTTGAATTGTTCCTGAGCTATCTTTTTCTGTTCTAAATTTTGTCATTTTACTTCCCAAGTATCACCAGCGTTAAGTAAATCATGAAGGGTCTTTGGAGTTTTATCTTTTTTCTGTGCGTCTTGCATTTGTTGCTCCATCAAACCATCGTATGTTGCTCTTTCTTTACAATATAATACACCTATTGGTTCCGGGAAAACATCATTTGAAGTAAAATTAGAAAGCATATCTGCAATAAATTCATCTTTTTCATTATGAACTACAATATCATCTATAGAATAGTTTTTACCAATTTCCACAACTTTTGGAGTTGTACCATCCATATAAATACCTTTATTATCATTTGCACCGAAAATCATAGGCTTACCATGCTTTATTCTTAATAATTTATCTGCTTTAGTCTTTTTATCTGTGAGATTAGAAAATGCACCATCATTAAAAATATTACAATTCTGATAAATTTCAATAAATGATGTTCCGTTATAATCATTTGCTCTTTTAATTATTTCTTGAAGATGTTTTAATTCTATATCAATGGTTTTTGCAACAAATCCTGCTTCAGCGCCCAAAATTAATTTTGTTGGATTAAAAGGGTGGTCTAAAGAACCCATTGGGGTTGAATATGTAATTTTTCCTCTTTCAGATGTAGGGGAATATTGTCCTTTTGTTAAACCATAAATTCTATTATTAAATAACATAACATTGAGATCAATATTCCTTCTCATCAAATGAATGAGATGATTTCCTCCAATAGAAAGCCCATCTCCATCTCCTGTGATAATCCAAACTGATAGTTCTGGATTTGAAATCTTCAATCCACTAGCAATGGTTGGTGCTCTTCCGTGAATTGTATGAAATCCAAATGTATCCATATAATATGGGAAACGACTTGAGCAACCAATTCCTGAAATAAAAACTACATCTTCTTTTTTTGTAGTAATCTCAGGAAAAACTTTCTGAGTTTGAGAAAGTATAGCATAGTCTCCACACCCAGGACACCATCTAACAGCCTGATCTGATGAAAAATCATCTTTTGTTAGTATTTGATTTTCACTCATTAATTAATTCCTTTGCTTTATCTATAATACTCGAAGGACTCAATGGCTTTCCTCTCACTTCATTTAATCCAACTGCATCAACTAAAAATTCTGAACGAATTATTTTTCTAAATTGCCCAGTATTTACTTCTGGAATCAAAACTTTTTTATATTTACTTAAAATATTTTTTAGATCTGGTGGTAATGGATTTACCCACTGTACAGATGCGTGGGCAACTTTCAATTTTTCCTCTAATAAGGCTTCTACTGCCGATCTACAAGAACCATGGGCACTACCCCAGCTAAGAATAAGTAAATCTCCTCTTTTTTTACCATAAACAGCAGTAGGACCAATTTCATTGACAATATTTTGAACTTTCTGAGCACGTATTTGTACCATTTCATGGTGATTACTAGGTTCATAGTTAACATCCCCAGTAATATTTTGTTTTTCAAGCCCTCCAATGCGATGTTCTAAGCCTTTTGTTCCAGGAATAGCCCAATTTCTTGCCAACGTATTGGTATCACGCTTGTAAGGAAGGAATTTTTCACCAGAAGTATTTTCTTTTTCAAAATTTGCAATAAAATCATTTAAATCGTCTGGATTTGGAATAAGCCATGGTTCTGAACCATTAACAAGATATCCATCAGATAACACAATAACAGGAACCATATATTTAACAGCAATTCTACATGCTTCATATGTAGCAAAATAACAATCTCCAGGTGTAGTAGGCGCTATAACGGGGATTGGAGATTCTCCATTACGTCCATATACAGCTTGTAACAAATCTGACTGTTCAGTTTTTGTTGGTAATCCGGTACTAGGCCCACCTCTTTGAACATTGATAATTACTAATGGGAGTTCAGTCATAACTGCTAAACCCATCATTTCTGTCTTCAATGCAATACCAGGCCCAGAAGAGGCAGTAATCCCAAGCGATCCACCATAAGAAGCTCCAATAGCAACTCCTATTCCAGCAATTTCATCTTCTGCTTGGAAGGTTTTAATACCAAAATTTTTCCAATTTGATAAAGTATGTAGTAAGTTACTGGCTGGGGTGATAGGATAACCAGCAAAAGTAATATTTAAATTACTTTTTTGCGAGGCAGCCAGTATTCCTAAACATGAAGCTAAAGTTCCGTTAATATTTCTATATTTTCCAGGAGCTAAACTAGCTTTTTTCACAATATAACGTGTTGTAAAGATTTCTGCAGTATCACCATAATTATATCCTGCATGTAGAGCTCTTGTATTAGCGTCAATAATTAGTGGTTTAGACTTAAATTTTTTCTTTAACCAATCAAGAGTAGGTTCAAGAGGACGATCATACATCCAAAAAAGAACTCCTAATGCACAAAGATTTTTAGTTCTTTCAACAGTTTTTGGAGGCAAATCTAATCCTTCACAAGCATTTGTAACTAATTTACTCATTTCAATATAATGCACTGAATAATAATCATCTAATGAACCATCTTCGGTTGGATCAGATTCATATCCTGCAAGTTTTAAATTCTTTTTTGTAAATGCATTCTTATTGACTACAAGAATCCCTCCAGGAACTAATTCTTCTAAATGAACTTTTAATGCAGCAGGATTCATCGCAACCAAAACATCAGGTTCCTCTCCTGGTGTATGAATTTCGTGGGAGCTAAAATGAATTTGAAACGAACTTACCCCAGCTAGAGATCCAGCAGGAGCACGTATTTCAGCTGGGAAATCTGGTAATGTACTTAAATCATTACCAACAATTGCTGAAGTTTGGGTAAATCTTCCCCCACTGAGTTGCATTCCATCACCGGAATCACCTGCAAAACGTATCGTAACGTCATCTAAAGTTTCTAATTTAACTTTTTTACTCATTATTTCTGAAACGACTTTCAATTTACACTACGAAAATTAAGTAAGCAATTAGTATAGAATTTCATACAAATTTTTGTCTGAAATAAATTCCTAAATTCGTAGTAAATAACACTGTAATTAGATAAATTTTCGCCTACTAGAAATGATTGATAAAAACCAGAAAATAATTGATAAAAATCTCGATCAGGAGTACAAATATGGATTTACTACCAATATAGAGCAAATCAAATTTGAACCTGGACTAGACGAAAAAGTTATTACAAAACTTTCCAATATCAAAAATGAACCAAAGTGGTTGCTTAATTGGAGATTAAAAGCATATAAAAATTGGAAAAAAATGAAAGAACCTACTTGGGCTAATATTCATTATGGACCAATAGATTATCAGGCATTGAGTTATTATGCAGCTCCAAAAATAAAAAGCAGAAAAAACCTTGATGAAGTAGACCCAGAAATATTGGATACCTATAATAAACTTGGTATTTCTCTTAATGAACAAAAAAGATTAGAAGGGGTTGCTGTTGATGCAATCTTTGATAGTGTTTCTATAACCACAACATTCAAAGATGAATTAGCAAAACAGGGAGTTCTTTTCTGTTCTTTTTCTGAAGCAGTAACAGAATATCCAGATTTGGTGAAAAAATACCTAGGATCAGTAATTCCTTACACTGACAATTATTTTGCTGCCTTAAACTCGGCAGTATTTAGTGATGGATCCTTTGTTTATATACCTAAGAATGTTAAATGTCCCCTTGAATTATCAACATATTTTAGAATGAATGCTTCTAATACTGGACAATTTGAAAGAACATTAATTATTGCCGATGAAGGAAGTGAAGTAAGCTATCTTGAAGGATGTACAGCACCAATGAGGGATGAAAATCAATTACATGCTGCGTGTGTAGAGTTAATTGCCCATGAAGATGCTACTATTAAATATTCTACTATACAAAATTGGTATGCGGGCGATAAAAATGGTAAGGGTGGGATTTATAATTTTGTCACCAAACGTGGTATATGCGCAGGAGATAGATCTAAGATTTCTTGGACACAAGTAGAAACAGGATCTGCAATCACTTGGAAATATCCTAGTGTTATTATGAAAGGAAACGACAGTATTGGAGAATTCTATTCAGTCGCAGTAACAAAAAACAAGCAACAAGCTGATACTGGAACTAAAATGATTCATATAGGGAAAAATACTAAAAGTACTATTATTTCAAAGGGGATTTCAGCTGGCGAAGGACAAAATACATATAGAGGTGGGGTAAAAATATTGAAAAATGCTGAAAATGCACGAAATTTTTCACAATGTGATTCTATTTTAATTGGTGATAAATGTGGAGCACATACTTTTCCTTATATTGATGTCAAAAATCAAACAGCAAAAATGGAACATGAAGCTAGTACATCTAGCATTGGTGAAGATCAGTTATTCTATTGTAATCAAAGAGGAATTAAGCTAGATAACGCTGTCTCTATGATTGTTAATGGATTCTGTAAAGAAGTGTTTGAAGAACTCCCAATGGAATTTGCGGTAGAAGCAAAACAATTAATTGAAGTAACATTAGAAAATAGTGTAGGATAAATGATTAAAATAAAAAATTTACAAGTTTCTATAGATGAAAAAGATATTTTAAAGGGAATTGATTTGGAGATTCCTAAAGGTGAAGTACACGCAATTATGGGACGAAATGGATCAGGAAAGAGTACATTAGCCAATACAATAGCTGGGAATGAAAAATTTGAAGTAAAAAATGGATCTATACACATGAATAATATTGATATTACTGAAATGAGCGTAGAAAATAGAGCGTTAAGCGGCATATTTGTATGTTTTCAATATCCTGTCGCAATTCCTGGTGTAAGTATGGCTTATTTTTTGAGAGCATCAATCAATGCACATTTTGAACATCAAGGTAAAGAAGAGATGGATGCAGTAGAATTTTTAAATAAATCAAAAAAGATATTAAATGAACTTAATCTAGATGATTCGTTTTTAAAACGATCAATTAATGATGGTTTTTCAGGGGGAGAAAAGAAAAAAAGTGAAATTCTACAGTTGCTATGCTTAAACCCAAAATTTGCAATATTAGACGAAACAGATTCTGGATTAGATATTGATGCATTAAAAACTGTAGCAAATGGGGTAAATAAATTTAATAGTAAAGATAATTCAACACTCATTATTACTCACTACGAAAGATTGCTTCAATATATTAACCCAGATGTTGTCCATGTGATGGTTGATGGTAAAATCAAGAAATCGGGTGATATGAGCCTCGCAAAAGAAGTAGAAAAGAAAGGATATTCTTGGCTTCTAAAATAGTTTTATAAGGTACAAATCAATTGGATCAAACAAAAAATCATAGTTATAACGTATTTAAGAAACTGGGTTATCCTTCTAAAAAATTAGAAAATTGGAAATTCTCAAATAGTAACCATTTAAAAAGCTATAATGTCATCAATCAAGATCAGTCGGATATTGACATCAAACAATATTTAGCAATTGAGAATGCATTATGTTTTGTAAATGGGAAATTTGTCAAAGAATCTCTAAATAATTTTATTTATAAAAATCAAATCTCAATTGGTAAAACCATCGAAGTTAAAGATAACAAGATGTTAAAAATGTCAAACAATTTTCAAGGTGAATCTCTATTTAACTTGGGAATTGCAAAATTTAATGAAGGCATTTTTATTGAGTTTAAAAAAGGTGGGAAATTTGATACTGAAATTAAGATTATTAATGTTTATGACAAAAAAACAGAGAATATGTTTATTCCTGTATTCAATATTTTCAAATTAAATAAAAAAAATAATATTTCTATTGTTGAAAAAAATGTTAACAATGGACTTGATAGTTTTAATTTAAAAATTAATAAATTTATTTGTTCAGATGACTCAACACTTAATCATACAATCATATTTAATGATAACACTAAAAGCAATTTATTAGGGTATAATTATTATGAATCTGGGCTCAATAGTATTATTAACGTTGATAGTTTTAATTATGAGTCATTATTTAATAAAAATTTTATTCAGGTTAACTTAAACCAAGCCGGCGGTGAAACTACAATCAATACATTAAATCTTACTAAAAATAATGAACATGTAGATAATAATATATTAATTAACCACAATTCAGAACATTGCACTAGTTTCCAAAATATAAGGAATATTCTTCAGAATAAATCAACCAGTGTATTTAATGGAAAAGTA
>Ga0257108_1000578_pt1 | contig 10692 bp, 15 predicted proteins | sample LP_taG_FD_190181 | JGI IMG/M metagenome (GOLD analysis project Ga0257108, IMG submission 190181) | Marine microbial communities from Northeast Subartic Pacific Ocean, Canada - LP_J_2011_P26_1000m | ecosystem: Environmental > Aquatic > Marine > Oceanic | place: Canada: Northeast Subartic Pacific...
TAAATTCATAAGACCTATTGAGTCATAATCATTATAGTCATAATCAACATTCTCTTGTAAGAAGCTAACTCCATTACCACCATGACTTACCATGACAATCTTATCAGATGTTCTTAAAGAGTTATGAAATTCATTAAAGCCAGGAATATCTCTTGCTCCTGGTATATGTTTAATGGTTATTTTTTCTCCTAAGAATGGCTCAAGTTGTTCTGCAATAATTGCAGCCCATTGGCTTGTTCCAGCTCCAGGTTTTTGTGGTACAACAAATAAATAATCAGCTAAGGCTGATGTTGTGAATGCCATAAAGCAAAGTGCTAGTAATTTTTTCATGCATACTCCAGTTTGTTTTTTCTTATAGACAATGCTGCCATTGCTATAATTGTTATAATTAAAATAATAAATATTGGCCTAGTCATAAGAGTATCTATAGTATATAAAGCACTTAATTGTAGGGTCAATGTTTCTACCTTTATGGCTAAGATGAATGCCATCAGCAAAGCCGGTCTACTATATTTATATTGTTTGCAAAAGACTCCAAGAGCTGAGCATAAAATTAATATAGCATAGTCCTCCCATCCTCCAGTGTATTGAGCACAAGCCCAAGTGATAAACACTACAAGGATTGGAAAATAATATTTATACGGCCATGAAGATATCTTTGAAATGTATCTATTAAACACAATACATAATATACCTACTAAAACCGTAGCCCACATAAATCCAAATGTGAGACTGTCAAAAAATCTTGTATCATAAGCAAGGTCGGGTGTTCCTAATTCAAATCCTAATGTCATAAACAAAGCCATTAATACTGCAGCAAAAGAAGCACCAGGGATTCCAAATAAAACTGTGGGTATCATGCTAGTAGCCTTTTGAGAATTGTTAGCTCCTTCCGAACCTATAACACCTCTTATATTACCATTACCAAATTCTTCATTAGGATTAGCTGCAACAGCTGAACCATACGCCATCCAATCTCCCATTGCACCACCAAGTCCTGGAAGGAAACCAATGAAAGCTCCTATTGCTCCGCCTCTTATTGAATCCCATCTATATTTCCATGCAGCTTTAATTCCATCTAAGGTTTGGCCTTTAGTATTATGAGGTATAGTAGTTCTATCTTTTTTCCTCCAACCATCTAATATTTCTGGGAAGGCAAATAGACCAGCAACCATCGGCATAATCTGAATACCAGCTCCTAGATACTCCCAACCGAATGTCCACCTATCAGCATTTGTCACTGGGTCAGTACCTATACTCCCTAAGAATAATCCAATTAATATAGCTATTAAGCTTCTAATCCAAAATCTATTAGATACAAATCCAACACAGGCAAGAGCTAACATAACAAAAGCCCACATCTCTGGGACGCCAAAGACCATCATAAGCTTTGTATACCAAGGGAGTAGGGCGAATGTAAGTGTTCCCCATAGGAGACCATTGACAGTTGAGGTTGTTATTGCAGCTGTAAGAGCATACGTTGCTTTACCTTGCTTGGCTAGAGGGTGACCGTCGACCATTGTGGCTGCGGCTGAGTTAGCTCCAGGAATTCCTAACAAAATACCTGAATAAGTATCACCTGTGGTAGAGGCTGCAACCACGGCCATACAAAATATAACTCCTAAGTACGGGTCTGAGAAATAAGACATAAAACCAAATAGAACTACAAGTCCTGTTGTAGCTCCGGCTGCTGGTATTAATCCTATTATAAGACCATACAAGGTCCCTAATAATAATGCTATAATCATAATATATTTATTTATTTACCAATACTTCATTTGATTCCTATATTGTATTTGGGACATAATTCCCAATCACCTTTTTCTTTATGTGATATTATTTTAATTTGATTTAATGGAGCAGTGTCTCCGATTGGTTTGATAGTTTCTAATAATCCCCAATCAGACATGAGTGTAACAATTGTGTTACGTCTTTGGAGGTCATTTTCTGTTAGGTTAGATGGTTTACCATCCAATAAGAATAACTCTTTAAAATGAGTTATGAAATATCTGCCTTGCTTGTGTAGTATATGACACGATTGAAATAATTGTGAATCACGTTTGGATGCTACTCCCATTCTAGTTAGAGTCTCTCTAATTTTGAGAAAATCATCTGGTTCAGCCAGGGTAACTTCCAACATCATCTCCGGTGTCCAGCTAACTAGATTGTCTTTGTGTTCCGCCATGATTTATTCTTCCTTTAATAATTTTAAGGTTTTTATTACTTAAAAGCGGAAGTACATCACGAGCTTTTTCATTGCTATATCCATAATATTCTTTTATAGCATTGATGTCCTCAGATTCATCAGACTTGTTCCACTTGGAGAAACGATTGCGTTTCCTTATGATATTTATAAGAAACGTATACTGCAGTCGTGAATCTAAGTGATGGAACTTATTCATTTCGTTGGCATATATGACAGTGTCTGGGAAATAAGATAGACCACGGTTTACCATAAAGGCATTATAGTCTTTCTCATTTTCTAGTATGTCTAATTTTGTATTTGATATTGACGAGATTAAAGCAAATGGATTCATAATTTTTTCCATACCCATACAGCAAGTTGAACTGGAGTTGTACCATCTTTAATAGATATCATTGTTTCAATATGCATATCTAATACTTTAAATTTATCTTTGAACCATTTGAATGCACATTGGTCAGCACTATCTATTGTCCAATGAGCATATTCTGTTCCAGGTTCCATATGAATCTCTGCTCTATTAAGATGAACTCTTACAATACATAGTCCACCTTTTTTTAACCATTGATGAAAATAATCAAAGAAGTATAGATTCTCATTAAGAGTTCCAAAGTTGCATGAGCCTAAAGCTAATACAACATCAGCGAATTCTCTATTAAATATAGAATGAGCTTGATTAAAAGTTGCTTGAAAGTCTGCTTGTTGATATGGAGCTGCGTCAAATCCTATAAGATTTGGAAGTCTATTTTTAAATGGATTAATTCCACAACCAGCATCAATAACTAAACCATTAGGCTTTACTTGATTTACAAAGTCAGCTAATGCTATGCCCGAACTGTCATGGTTATTAAAGTGGTCTATGTCATACGGCTTTCTGGTAAAAAAGTCAATGACTTTGTTTTCATTTTTAGTGGGCGGTTTTGACATACTGTACATTATCAACTAAGAAAGAACGCCAACCAATTTTATCTAAATCAAACACATTTATAATATCTAAATTTTCTTTAGCTGTGCCTGTTCCTTTTGGTGTGTGTTCTTCAGGTATCAAATTGGACTGCAATGTGCATTTCATAATACGTTCAGTACCATCTTTTTTTGTGAAACTTATTTCAGCTACGCTGTCACGTAACAATTCTTTTATATCTGCTCTAGTCATCAGTTACTTTCTCCCTAAGAAAAGTGTTAATTGTTTTAATCATATTACCGGCTTGTTCTAATTGATGATATATACCAAGCAAAGTAAAAGCGATTAATATTGTTGCATAATTTGTTAAGGTTTCTAACATATTATCTCCTATTTAAATTTAATTTGTGACATTATTTCTGTCATACATGCCACCACATTTAGCTCATGGTCTGCAACAAAACTATCTTTATAAGAATAGTCAGCAAGTATAAGCACTAATTGCGGAATACTTGTGGGTGAGACATACTCAACCATGTTGTCATAAACCATTCTAAATAACTTTGAGGATTCTACGTCAATGTTGTCTGTTACCCACTTACGCATTTTCTTAAAGTTTTTAGATTTCAAGTCAGCCATTAATTCTTTAACACTTGTCTCAGATAGAGTAGCAAGTATACCAGTATCAATGTGACCACTCATACCATACCTTTGAAGTTCATTTAAGACACGTCTCCAGTCTGGTACATATTTCATAATCAATTCTGATAGAACGTGATTATCATATATTATTTTTTCTTTATCAAGAATCCATTGGCATCTCTTCATAAAGTCATTACATAACCAGGCATTTTGAATACCATAGTTAAACTCATATATAGAACACCTTGAATGCAAGGGGTCTATAATACGATTTTTAAAATTGCATGTTAATATAAATCTACAGTTTTTTGAGAACTCCTCAATGAACCCACGCAATGCAGGTTGTGTAGATTGTGGATTTAAATAATCAGCCTCATCAAGTATGACTACCTTTTGTCCACCCTGTAATGATATTGTACTTGCGAATTGTTTTATCTTCCCGCGAAGAGTATCAATATTACCATCTTCTGAACCATTAATAATTATATAGTCCATGTTCATTTCGTTGCATAATGCTCTAGCTACTGTAGTCTTACCAACTCCAGCTGAGCCAGTGAACATCATATTTGGAAGCTCTCCCTTAAAGATAATACTTTGAAAAGTATCTTTTAATCCTTTAGGGAGAATGCATTCCTCAATAGTTTGTGGTCTATATTTTTCTACGAATAAAAACTCGTCCATAAACTCTCCATAATAAAATTAGTATAATATTCTATTATACCATAGTTTTAACAATTGTAAACAGTTATTTTGTATCTGTATCTGCCGGGGGTGGTGTGGATGCCGTCACAAACATTTGCAAGCGATTTCTTACAGCACCAACGTCAGCTAATTCGTCGCCATTAAAAGCGCCGCGCTTAGTTACTACATCAATAATTTTAATTACTGCTCCAAGGTCTGCTAGACTTATACTTGTTTCAACTGCTTCTTCAGGAGCAGCTTGTGATGTGACATCAACAGTTTCAGTTACTTCAATCACGTCTTCAGTTTTATCTGCCATATATTATTCCTTATATGTTGTTGTTTTATCAAGGGCAACCCAATACTTAATGTTGCCGGCCATTACAGAAGCAATAAGCTTCTTATCAATACCAAACTTATAAGTATCGGCATTGATGAATTTAAAGTTATTCATATCAAAAACAAAATCAAACTCTGCAGAAGTATTTATACTACAATTTGAGATGTTCATAGTGAATTGATTTGAAGTTGGATTAGATTTATCAATGATAGTGCATTCAATAAATTGAGCTGTTGGACTTTTTCTTACACTTAATGTGTTTGTCCTAAGAGTACCAGCAGCTTTTCTTAATTGATTTAACTGCTCATTAGTAACTTCAAACTCTATATCATTGCATTCTAATTCAATGTCCTTGGTGGGCACAGTTAGAATGTCAACCTCAGAGAAATAATATTTGAATTTGGTAATACCATCTGTGATAGTAACAAATTTTGCACCCTCATCAAAATTAAGAGTAGGGTCTTCAAACATATTAAGACAACTTAAGAATTCTCCTAAGTCATATATACCAAAAGTATAAGGCCAAACATATGCCGCATTAGGTATTACGTTTGCTTTTGCCATAAGTGTTTTGGAAGTAGACATTGTTCTAATGAATCCTCCCTCCTCTCCTAAAGCAATATTACTATTGATTGTTTGAAAGTTATTAAGTACATCAATTATTTCATTACTAAGTTTCACGGTTTGACTCCTTTATGTCATGTTCATTCATGGCCAATAATGCATAATGAATTATTTTCATTAAGTCTATTCTATTAGCTCCATTTTTTTTACCATATCTTGACGCATACTTAAGTACATTACCAAGACAAAAGTCCAATCCTCTTCCAGAACTGGAGATTAAATCCATACTTTGGATTCCATTAGGAGATGTGTAGTGACCTGAATAAGTCTTATCAATATATTCAGTTACATCTGCTAGATTTTTTTGTTCATTAAATTTCATATAGTATATATTATATCATAGTTAGTGGGGAAAGTAAACAGTTTTATAAACTTATTTTTGGTTTAATTGGTGCATCACCTAATTCTGCTCTTACAGATTTATATAAAAATGAATGATTAGGTTCACCTTCCCTAGTAAAACTGCAGCAAACATACGGACCAATCCAAAATTCAATTCCTTTTTTGGCATTATACGTAGTAGGTCCTTGATATTCTACTATGACTTTTCCATTATGGATAATTTTCATATAGCCATTAGCTTTGGTAGTTTGAATTGTTTTTATTATAAATGTATTCCACCCAGGGGACATAAGACTATATTGACCGTATGGTATTACACTATGACCTCCATATCCAATTGGATTTATATCTAACTCTATCTTTTTAGATTTAGGGTCATACCAAATGTGATGTGTTGGTCCATTGTTCCTTGTTGAAAACCAAGCTGGATAGATTTCAAATATAGTAATTCCAGGACCTTTAAATCCAACTCCATCATTTTCACTTATATCTTTAAATTGAAATGAATATTGCAAATGCTTATTCATAGGTAATGGAATTTGGCTCTGAAGTTGAGACCTATATAATACTCCAAATTCATAATCACAATCATCCGAATGTCCACCACCTCCAGTACCACGGGTGCATCCTTGAGTAATCATATCAAATTGAATAAGACCATCTCCCAGGGGAGTAATAGTTTCACTAATATAATTAGTTGAATTCGCGTTATATTTATTTCCTTCCCACCAATAATTTTTATCGGTTTGTGCGGAAGCTAACCCGGTTAATAAAATTAATAAACTAGGCAGCAACCGCATCTGTAATTTTTCCTATCAATTGCTTAGTAGCTTTTTTAGATTTAGAAAACTTTCTAAATTCTCTTTTAATATCTTTCAATTCAGTTTTTCCTTCTGGTAAAACAAACTCATCTTCTAATTTTTTTCTGTCAATTTTGATTATGAAATAATTGTCATAACCTTTTGCTTTTTTATATTCAGAGAACTTTTCTTTTCTCCACGTTTTAATCGTTTCTCTAAAATCAACATAATCACCATACTTATCATCAGTATCAATTCCATATAAACCTTGACCAAATGAAGAAGCATCAGTCGCTAAATGGAAACCCATTATAGTAGCACCAGTTAATTCTTTAAGTCTAAGTAAAGCATTCTCATAAATTTCTCTAGAACCTTCACCTTGAATCATCTTACCACCAAAGTTAATCATCTTATTTGAACGATGAGTTTTAACATCAGCATATTCATCTTTTTCAACATAGATTCCATCAGGAACTCCATCAGTTAAAAACATAATGTTTGTGTTTTGTATTGCATGCTTTCTTTGAAAAGCTTTAGTAATTTCAGCAGCTAAGAAAGTAGTTTGAATAAGTGGAGTTGAACCCATTTGGTCAAGGTTAGCTACATTCCTACCACTTAAGTAATAAGGAGTAGACCTTGAATATGAATGAGCTTTTGAAATTGCAAACATTGTATAACAAGCTTCATTAAAAGTTTTGGTATTCATTTTAGAAGAAAACATCTCAACTACTTTAGAACTTTTAATATCAATCTCACCACCTTTTTGTTCAACTTCACGAATTGAAGATGAATGCCAAGATGAAGTAGTAAAATTATAACACTCAAAAGGAATATTAACTTTTTTACAAAACATAGCAATAGTAATTGCTTGCATAGTAACATCTTCTATGATTTCACACATTGAACCTGAAAGGTCCATAAACATTATAATTCCATGTGATTTAGCTTGAGCTAATCTAGTCGTTGTTAAAAAGATATCCTCAGTCATTTTATATGAATGAAGCTTTAATGGGTCAAGCTTGCCAGACTTTGCAGTCGTAGCTCTTGAATATTCAAATGCTGCTTTCTTTCTTTCAAAATCTTTAGCTAATAAACTAGCTGTTGAATTTAAAGCACCTTTAGACTTTTCCCAATCATTTTTACAAGCTTCCGAAGTATAACACGTAGAATCTCTTTGGTCATAATCAATATCTTGAAGAATATGTTTTGTTCTTGCTAAGTCAGCTTCTTCATATGTGAATAACATATTTTTAAGATTAGCTTTAGAAATTCCAGAAGAATATTCAGATTGTTTGTCCTCTTCATAACGGTCATCTTTCTTTTCTAAAAGTTCATTTTCATTTTCTCTAAAATTGTCATCAGTCCAAGTTTCATGACCAGGCTCAACAGGTTCTTTAGTTTTTTCACCTTCACCTTCAGAATCAGCATCACCATCTTCACCATCAGTATCTTCATCATCACCATCTTCTGGAGGAGTAGTACCTTGTGGGTTTTCAGTTTCAGCATCATCATCACCGTCCATATCATTAGATGGAAAATCAGCGCCAGTACCTTCAGGCTTTTCTTCTTCTTCCTCTTTATTTTCTTCAATAAAGTCATAGAATTTTTTACAAACTTTTAAAACGTCTTCCCAAGTTTTAACTTCCATAGCTTCTTTAACTAATGGAGCTTCCTCATCTGAGAATTCAACTGGAATATAACCTCTACCTTTTGAAGAAACATTAAGCCTGTCCATAAGACCTGCCTCATTAATTTCTCTATCATCGGTACCAAATAGGTTATCATCAAAAAGTCTCTTATAACCACTTTTAAATCTACGAACTATTCCAGGATATGTCTCTTGGATTTTACGTTCAATTCTAATATCTTCAACAATATTTAAATAAGCTCTAGGAATTTTTCCAATTTTCTTTTCAGAATCATGCCACCCATCAGCTGGAGTATAAAGAGCATGACCAACTTCATGTCCAACTAGTAAGTCATAAACATCCTTACCTTTGTCTTCCCAAAGTGGTAATCTTAAAACTCTATTCATAACATCAAATGATGCTGTTGAATAATTACCATGTTGAACTGATAAGTTCTCTTTGGCTAATAATTTTGCTAAATATTCTTGAGCTGATAAATTCATTATAGTTCCTCTTCGTCCCAATCTCTTTCTAATTCAGATTTCATAGCTTCCTTTAAATCCTCTTCATCCATAGAAACTTCTGGTTCACCATTGATTGTCGCATCAACTTTTTCATAAAGGTCTGTGAAAGCAATTTTAGTATCTTCATCAAAACGATTAACACATAAAGATATTGCTTTATCACGTTTGTTGAATATTGAAAATGTTTGAACGATGTGGCAAAGACGACGAGTTGAAATAACCTCATCAATTCCATCATCATAAAAAGTTTTTCTAATAGCATCTGCCCAACCAACTAAAAGCTTAGCAAATTCTTCATCCATAACTTCAAACTTTTTCATATGCTTCATAACAATTTTTTCCTCAGTTTTCATAGTAGGAAATGTTTGTTCAAGAGTAATAGTAAATCTCTCTAAAAAAGCATCATCAATAATTTGAGCACCTGAATAACGGCCATCATCTGAACCTTTACCTTTGGTATTTGCTGTAGCAATTATGTTAAAACCTTTTTTAGGAGTAACAACTTCACCTGTCTTTTTAATTAAAACTGGCTTACCTTCAAGAACACCTTGAAGACACATAATTTTATTAGTACCACGGTCAATTTCGTCAATCATTAAAACTGCTCCAGCTTCCATAGCCTTAATAACCGGACCTTTCATGAAAACTGTCTCACCTTTAATTAGACGGAAACCACCAATTAAATCATCTTCATCTGTTTCAGGAGATATTTGAACCCTAACATATTCACGATTTAATTTAGCACAAGCCTGTTCTATCTGAAATGTTTTACCATTACCTGATAGTCCAGAAACATAAGTTGGATAAAACATTTTAGATTTAATAACTTTTACAATTTCTGTAAAGTTTCCCCAAGGGACAAATGTCTCATCAAATTCAGGAACAAAAACTTCATCATTAGAAACTGAAGCAACACCTTTAATTGCCATTGCAACTTTAGCCTTTGTAGGAACAGCTGATTTTGGCATCATGCTTTCTAAGTTATAAACTCCACGGCGGACCGTAGGACATTTATTTGTATATCTTATATTGACATATGCAGACCTTGGATTTTCTCCAATAGATTCAGCAGCTTCCTTAATTTGTTTTGAAGTAAAATTACTCATTTTCGGGTAATCATTCATTAGTTTTTCAATTGTTGCATTCATATTATAACCTCTTTTTTTATTTTATATAGTATATTATATCATACTTTGCCGTTCTTAGGCAAGTATTTATGGGTCCAGTGGTGACGAGTGAGTGGTCCAGGGAATTTTAGATTTGAGTTAATAATTTGTCTAAATTTGGTTTAGTAATTTCAATTGTCACTGAAGGTAATGGTAAATTCGGTTGTTCGTTTAATGATATTAAAGTCGCACCAAAAAAGTTTAAAGTTTTAAATAATTCAAAAACTGAAATGTTCGGGTCAAAATCCATTGTGTGAGTTATCATTACGCAATCCTCAACATTGTCATAGGAATAGTCCATTTTTGACCATCATTCCTAGTACAAACACATTTAGTACGATTAATTTTATCAACCACTCCGTGTCCCATAGCACCCCAAGAAACTTTCATACCAACCTTTAAATCTAATTTGGTTGCCATAGCTAATGTCTTACGATGTTGTTTAAAGATAGGGATGATTTTATTTAAACCATCATTATCTAATGTTGCAATTAATTTTGCGATTTTATCAATGTTATTCATATATATTTAGTTCCTATTTTTATTTTATAATAGAGTATATTATATCATACTTTGGCTGCTTTAGGCAAGTATTTTCAATAAGAATTCTAACGGATCCGTTAGTTCAGCTAACTATTCTATGGTGCTGAAATTGTTGATTTTTTTAAATTGAATCTTAGCTTTGAGCTTATTTTCAAGTAGGTCTGGTTTATGGGAAATAATAAATGTATTTGTTCCATTCTCCAGAGTCAGTAGAATTTTTAATAGACTATCCACACCATCATCGTCTAGTGATGAGTCAAATGTCTCGTCAAGGATTAACAGATTTGTGTTAGTA
>Ga0257108_1000581_pt1 | contig 10676 bp, 8 predicted proteins | sample LP_taG_FD_190181 | JGI IMG/M metagenome (GOLD analysis project Ga0257108, IMG submission 190181) | Marine microbial communities from Northeast Subartic Pacific Ocean, Canada - LP_J_2011_P26_1000m | ecosystem: Environmental > Aquatic > Marine > Oceanic | place: Canada: Northeast Subartic Pacific...
CCAGCATCAAGAATCTCGACGGGCATATCGGAATACAGGCCGAAAACGGGCTCCTGGAATTCCGGGAAATTGAATTGTTCCGATAGCGCACGCCGGATTCCAACAGCCGGTGAGGCGAGATTACCCACCACCAAAAAAACAAGACAGGTGAAGAATTGAAAGCTGAAGGCAAATGAAAACGAAACCAAGCCCCGCGTTTACCCTGATTGAGTTGTTGGTGGTGATTGCGATCATAGCCATCCTGGCTGCGCTGCTGTTGCCGGCCCTGGCCAAGGCCAAGCGCAAGGCCAAGCAGATCGGATGCGTTTCCAACCATAAACAGTATGGAATTGCCATCATTGCCAACGCCTCGGACAACGATGAGAAGATCATGAGCATGGTGCAGCAATGGGGCAAGGTGCATTACCCGATGTACATCCGGTTCACTAACGAGGAGCAGTCTGAGCCGCGCGAGTGGGCGGTAAACGAGATTGAGCCTTACCTCCAGTCGTTCAACATGGCTAACGAGAATGTATACGGTGTTACGATGTGCCCGGAGATTGATGCCACTAAAATGAACGAGTGGCTCAAGCAGGTGAACTTCAGGCAATACAATTTCCTTGAGTACCAATACGCTTATTGGGGGCGTGTGGATGTTGCGCATAAGGTGAATGCCGGTCAAATCAGGGGCACTGCGATGCAGGACCTGACAGCCAACAGCCTTGAATCCAGTCGTCTTCTCATGAGCGATATCCTCGAGTTCGACGGCGATGGCTGGCGGTACAACCATGGCCCGGCTGGCTGGGCCTACAATGAAAACTTCCCGGGCATGCCCAGGGACAGGGGGAAGGTGCCGAACATCGACGGCATCAACATGCTCTTTGGCGATGGCCATGTGAAGTGGAAGAAGAAGTCTGAGTTTCTGCACCTGTCCAAGATGTACCTCTGGAGCCGTTACCCGGGCGGTGCGATCGCCCACGGGGACTCTTTTTATTACTAATCAAAATCGGCAATGCAAAAACGAAACCTATGTAGGATAAAGTGCGTATTAATATAAACAGCATTTAACCAAATAGTTTTGTCTAAAAACAAAATATGGGGTTTTACCCTGATTGAGTTGCTGGTGGTGATTGCGATCATAGCCATCCTGGCTGCGCTGCTGTTGCCGGCCCTGGCCAAGGCCAAGCGCAAGGCCAAGCAGATCGCATGCATTTCCAACCATAAACAGTATGGAATTGCCATCATTGCCAACGCCTCGGACAACGATGAGAAGATCATGCGAATGGTGCAGCAATGGGGCAACGTGCATTATCCTAACTACATAAGGTTCACCAACGAAGGCCAAGCGGATCCGCAGGAGTGGGCTGTGAACCAAATCCAGCCGTATTTGGAGTCGTTCAACATGGCCAATGAGAACGTATACGGTGTGGCGATGTGCCCGGAGATTGATGCCGCGAAAATGAACGCGTGGCTTAAGCAGGTGAATTTCAGGCAATTCAATTTCCTTGAATACCAGTACACCTACTGGGGGCGGGTGGACGTTGCGCACAAGGTGAATGCCGGCCAAATCAGGGGCACCGCGCTCCAGGATCTGACCGCCAACAGCCTTGAATCCAGCCGTCTGCTCATGAGCGATATTCTCTATTACGACGCCTCCGATCGTGCCTGGCGCTACAACCACGGTCCGGCCGGTTGGTCGTACAACGAGAATTTCCCGGGCATGCCCACGGACAGGGGCAGGGAGCCGAACATCGACGGCATCAACATGCTCTTCGGCGACGGACATGTGAAGTGGAAGAAGAAGTCTGAGTTTCAGCATCTGTCCAAGATGTACCTCTGGAGCCGCTACCCGGGGGGTGCGATTGCCCACGGGGACTCTTTTTATTACTGATCTATTTCACGAACCCATTTTTTCAAGACCAAGTGCAACCAAAAACATGAAAAACAAAAAACTCAGGAACGTAGCGATGACCGGTTTTTCGGCCATCCTGTTATGGAGCCTTCCGGCTGTGGCGCAAATCGATGAGGGGTTGGTGGCCCACTACAACTTCGAGAATGCGGATGACCTTGGCAAGGATGCCATCGGCAACGGTCCCACCCTGGAGATTGCGGGCGAGGGTGGCGCAGAGGCTGTTGATGGCATCAAGGGCAAGGCGTTGGAACTGGACGGCTTCACCTGGCTTGAGTCTTACGAAGCCGACGCCATTGTGACGGGTGAGACCTTCAGTTGGTCCATCTGGTACAAGGCCGGTGAGGACAGGGAATCGTCCGGCGGTATTATCTCGAAATCGCCGGACGGGTGGGCTCCCGGCGCCAAGGCGCTTTTCAAGGGTGAGGGTGATGATTTCCTCGGCTTTGACGTTGGTTGGGTCGGAGCCGCCGAGCATGAGGGTGAAGTGTTTGACGATGACTGGCATCACGTGGTGATAACCTGCGAGTTTTTTGAAGAGGAGGATGGCGAAGAGGTCATTGAATTGGCCTATCTCGCCATGTACGTTGACGGTGCATGGGCCGGCGAATTGGAAGAGGAAGCTGAGGCTTTTGGTGAGCCAGAGGAATCCGTCTTTCGGATTGGCTCAGGTTCTCCCGGCGACGATGCTGATGAGGAATCGGAGCCGTTCCCTGAGATCCCATTTTTCTCCGGCATGATCGACGAGGTGCGAATTTACAATCGTGTCCTGGAGGAGGAGGATGTTATTGAGTTACTCAAGGATGGCCTTGGCGAACTGCCCAAGCCTGAGATCGTTGGCCAACCAGCGGACGCCCGGGGCATTGCTGGTCGTTCAGCGATATTGAGCGTCGAGGCGGAAGGTATCCTTTTGAGCTATCAGTGGTTCAAGGGCGATGCCGAGATCGAAGAGGCCGATGGGTCAAGCCTGTTGCTGGAGGACTTGAGCGCCGAGTCTGCGGGCGAGTACAAGGTGGTTATTAGTAACGATTCCGGCGAAGTGACCAGCGAGGTGGCCAATCTCACGGTCATAGATGAATGGTCGACAGAGATCGGTTTGGTTGCCCACTTCCAGTTCGAGGACGGGGAAGATGCCGGAAAGGATTCCTCCGGCAACGACAACAACATTTTTGACGAGGGAGTGGTTTTGGCCGAGGGCATTAAGGGCCAGGCTCTGTTGCTTGAGCGTGACTCCCGGTTGCGCGACCTCGACGAGGAATTCGAGTTGAACACCCACGCCAGCTTCACCTGGACGGCGTTCATCAAGACTGAGGATGATGGTGGACTTATTGCCAAGTCTCCCGAGAACTGGAGCCCGGGCTCGAAGGCCATTTTCGTGCGCGAAGGCGTGCTGGGGTTTGACACCGGTTGGATTGGCGACATCAACGGCGAGACCGAGTTGATCGACAACAAGTGGCACCACGTGGCTATTGTTGTGGAGGCTGGGGAAGAAGAGGATGCCATCACACTGTATGTTGACGGCAACGAGGATGGTTTCAGCGACGGCATGGACATGGCCTGGGAGGATGACCCGGGTGTTTTGTCCATCGGTTTCAGCAGTGATGACTTTCCCTTTGAGGAAGAGCCGGAGTTGAACTGGTTCGGTGGTCAGATCGATGAAGTGCGTGTCTACAATCAGCCACTGATTCAGGAGGATATCATCACGTTGATGATCGAGGACGGTGGTCAGATTCAGGCTCCGGCGATTGTTGACCATCCAGTGGACGCTTCCGCGACCGAGGGACGCAGTGCCCGGTTCCGGGTCACTGCCACCGGCACGGGTGTTCAGTATCAATGGAAGAAGAACGGTGAAGACATTGAGGATGCCAATGAGGCGACGTTAAAAGTTAAGGCGACCAAGGAGAACGAAGCCTCCTACTCGGTGGAGATCTTCAGTGAGTACTCTGACGTTCGACTGACCAGTGAGTCTGCGATGTTGAAGGCGACACCACGTCCGGTGTTTGGTGGTGGCGAGTTGGCGCACGTGGCTGAGTTCCTCGAGAGCTACTGGAACTTCGACAGTGAAGAGGACGGCATTGTTGCGGATCAAATTCCGAACTCAACCCACGCTGGTGAACTACGTGACGGCGCTGAGTTGAGCGAGGAAGGCGAGGGCTACGGTGGAAAGGGACGCGCGCTGGATCCTTCCGCCGAGGAGAATGCCCATATGCTCGCGGCGGATGCCGAGAGTTATGACTTTAACTCATCCTGGACTTGGACTGCTCGCGTGAAATTGAATGACATACCCGAATCCGGCGATGAAGTTGGCTCAGGTATCTTCGGCCGTTCGCCGGCGGATACAGGCCACAATAATGGTTCGAAAGTGATGTTCTTCAACGGCATGCGATTGGGTTTCGACACGGGTTGGGTCGGTGGTTTAATCACTGAGACCGAAGGGGAGTTGGATACTTGGATGCAGATCACGATGAGCTATGACTCGGAGGAACAGGTAATCGCTATGTATCTCAACGATGAAGTGGTGATTTCTGAAGAAGGCGAAGAAGTTATCGACTTTGAGTTTGAAGTGAACGAATTCCCTGAAGACGAAGAGTTTGAGGGCGGTTTTGTGAACACTGGTTTTCGCGTGGGTTCCGGTGCGAATAATTTCTACAACTCACCGTTCCCTGGTTTGATCGACGATGCTGCGGTTTGGTCGACAGTGCTGTCTCTAGAGGACGTCGCGCTGTTGGCTAATGGCGCCTCACCAATGCCGGAGGTCAGTGACAATCCAACTTTGAGCGTGAGTCGCGTCGACTCGGGAGACGTGGTGGTCGAGTTCACCGGAAAACTGCAGATGGCCGATTCGGTTACAGGGCCCTGGGAAGAGGTTGCCGCGGAGAGTCCGCATGTGATCAAGGCCGGCGACCTAAAGGCAAACTCGTTTGCCCGTTCGGTGAAGGAGTAATGATCTCAGCCTGGCCATCGGTTGGCCAAGTGCGGACGATCTTGCGTTGGTGGAGTTGTGAAAGTGATCAACAGTAAACAAAGCAGATCAGTGATTCTTGCTGCAGCGACTTGGCTTTGTTTGGCCAATGGCTTGTCTGCCGTGGAGCATCCGGGATCAGCCCTGATTGAGAATTACTGCTTCGACTGCCACGACTCCGATGCGCAAAAAGGGGAAGTCGACCTTGAAGCTGCGCTGGGGGCCAAGCCGTTGGTCAAGAATATCGATTTGTGGAGAACGGTCATCGCCCGGATCGAGAACAGTGATATGCCGCCCAAGAAAAAACCGCAACCCAAGCCGGAGGAGAAAAGGCGGTTGCTGAATTGGCTCGACTCGGAAATTAACCACTTTGACTACAGTCAGGTTGACAATCCTGGCTATGAGCCGGTTCGTCGACTGACGCATATCGAGTTCAGCAACACGCTGCGCGACCTGCTTGGCTTGGACCTGAACCTGGTTGCCGATTTCCCGATCGATCTCAGTGGAACAAGCGGGTTTGAGAACAGTGCCAATACGCTGTTCCTGCAGCCAATTTTGATGGAACGATATCTTAGCGCGGTTGACAAGGCGGTTGAAGCGGCGGTGCCGTTGGATAGCAAACCAAGCGCGGACTCGCCAGTTTTTGTCGCTTGGCCAAGCGAGAAGATTACTGAAAAAGAGGCAGCGCAGAAAATTATCGATCGCTTTATGCTTCGTGCGTTTCGGCGGCCGCCGATTGAAGATGAGGCGAAAGAACTCCACGGCGTTTATGCTCGTTCGCGAAAGGCGGGCGAAAGCTTTGGGATGGCGATCCGCCGAGCACTTGGGGCCGCCTTGGTTTCACCCGCGTTTCTGCTGAAGTCGGAAATTGCACAGGACACAGATGAGTCGTATCAGGTCAGCGACTACGAGCTGGCCTGTCGGCTGTCATACTATCTTTGGGCGAGCATGCCCGATGACGAACTGTTCCAACTCGCCGCCGAGAAGCGCTTGGCCAAGCCGGGGGTGCTCGCGGAGCAGGTCACCCGCATGCTTGCCGATCCCAAGGCGGGAACATTGGGTAGCGTATTCGCAGCGCAGTGGCTTGGCTTTGACGCGTTGGGGGTGCGTGTGCGGCTAGACCCCATTGACAATCCTTGGTGTACCGACACGCTGATGGCAGCGATGAAAAAGGAGTCGGCGATGGTTTTTACAGCGCTCGTTCGGGAGAATCGTCCGCTGAAAAACCTGATCGATTCGAAGAATACTTTTGTGAACGAGGAGTTGGCCAAGTTTTACAAATTGAAAGGCGTCGAAGGGATGGCGATGCGTCGGGTGTCGCACACGGACAAACGGCGCTACGGTCTCTTTGGCCAAGCATCGGTTTTGGCGGTGACCTCATCGCCACATCGCACGAGTCCAATTCGCCGTGGGGAGTGGATTTTGAATTCGCTACTCGGCACGCCGCCGCCGCCGCCGCCGCCCGATGTCGGTGAACTGGACGAGGAAATTGAGGAAAACCGCAAACTCTCCTTCCGCCAAAAACTTGAGATGCACAGCAAGGATCCACGCTGCAACTCCTGCCATCGTGAGATGGATCCGCTTGGTTTTTCTTTGGAGAACTACGACTGGTTTGGTCGGTGGCGAACCAAGAGCCGCGGCCGCACGATCGATGCCAAGGGCAAACTGCCCAGTGGCACGGAATTCGAGGGGCCGGTTGGTTTGCGCGAGGTGATCCTTGCTGAGAAGTTGGACGACTTGGCTCGTCAGGTGATCCGTAAAATGCTTTCCTACGGGCTTGGCAGGCAACTTGAGTATTACGATGAGCCTGCAGTGCGTAAAATCCTAGCGACGTTCAAAAAGGACGGTTACCGGATGCAAACACTGGTGCGCGAGGTGGTGAAAAGTTACCCGTTTCAGTTCCGTAAAAACCGTGTGGAACCGGACAACGAATCGAAGGAAGTAGTCAATAATGGCTAAATCTTGGCAAATCTCTCGAAGAACCGTGCTTCGTGCAGTGGGTGCAGCCGTGGCTCTGCCGTGGCTTGAAGCGATGCAGCCGCTGTCGGCGTTGGCAGTGACGCCCAAGCGTCCGAAGCTGCGCGTCGGTTATCTTTATTTCCCCAACGGCGTGGCCAAGGGCGGCTGGGAGCCAGAGAAGGTTGGGGGCGATGGCGAGCTTCTGAAACTGAACAAGTGGATGAAGGACCTCGAGCCATTCAAGGAAGACATTCTGGTTGCTCGAAACATTTGGACGCCCCGCGGCAATGGTCACGGAGCCGGTACGGCGACTTGGCTGACCGGAGGTTCGTACAGCGGTTCGCGCGTGAGTGCCGGAGGCGCGTCGGTCGACCAGATCATCGCGCGTCAGGTTGGCAAAGACACGATGCTGCCGTCGCTCGATATGTCGATGAAAGGCGAGGGATATTTCTCCAACAGCCTGCCGCGCAATACCATTTCGTGGGTGGGCGAAAAACTGCCGGCGACTCGTGATACCAATCCACGGACAATCTATGATCGGATGTTTCGCAAATCCAGCGACGGTGTCACCGACAAGGGCGTGATTGACTTGGTCAATAGCCAAGCGAAGAGTTTGAAACGTCGTGTTGGTCGCACAGATCAACAAAAGATTGACGAGTATTTGGAGTCGCTTCGTGCAGTGGAACGCAGGATGGAGTTTGCCGAAAAACAAGCCGACAAATCCGCGCTTGGCCAAGTGAAAGGGGTGGAGTTTAAACGACCTCAGTTGGGCATTCCGGATAATCACGAGGAGTACATGCGTACCATGATGGATTTGATGGTGCTTGGTTTTTGGTCGGGAGCCACGCGTGTGGGTTCGCTGATGTTGGATCACGGGCAGAGCAACCGATACTTCGACTTCATTGACGGTGTTCGCGGCACTTGGCATGCGCTGTCGCACTATCGCGATATCAGCGGCAAGAGCGAGGACGATGACGGCATCAACTCGTGGAAGACCGTTTCTGAAAAGCGCGACATGTACAACGTGATCACCGCCTGGCACAACCGCCAGTTCGCCTACATGCTCGGCAAAATGAAGAGCATAGACGAAGGCAATGGCACGCTGCTCGAAAACTCCATGCTCCTTTACGGTTCCAGTCTTGGGGACGGTCATGCTCACGGTGAGGAGAATCTGCCAGTGGTGTTTGCAGGTGGCGGCGGTGGCACGATTAAAAATGGTCGATTCCTCAAATACCGGAAAAACTACTCTCTCTCAAAATATCATTTAGCGACGATGCAACGAATGGGCGTTGGAGTGGAGGAGTTTGCCGACGCAGAATCGCCGATGAGCGGCTTGACCAAGGGTATTTAGTTCGTCTTTCAAATGAAGAAACTGATAGTTACCGTTTTGACATCGGTGTTCCTTGCCGGTTGTTCGACCTACCAAAAGAACGCCGATATCCCGATCATCGACACGCACATTCATTTATACGACACCACCCGGCCGCAGGGCCTGCCTTGGCCACCGAAGGACGACGAGGTTTTGTACCGACCAGTACTCACCGAGCATTTCGACAAGGTGTCGGATGAGAACGGTATCAACGCCACGGTTATCGTCGAAGCGAGCAAATGGATTCCTGACAACCAGTGGGTGCTCGACCTGGTGAAGCACGATCCAAATCGTTACATCGGGTTGGTCGGTAGCCTTGAAATTGGCACACCGGATTTCAAAAAGCACCTGACTAAGTTGTCGAAGGATGGGCGTTTTGTTGGCATTCGCATGCGCGAGAGGCCCGGTGGCGATAGTTTCTTTGAAAACGAGGCTGTGTGGAGCGATCTCCAATTGCTGTCCGACAGGAATCAGACGCTCGATGTTTTGATGTTTCAATACAGTCTTGATGACGTTGACATGATCTCCAAGCGTTTGCCCAAGTTAAAGATTTTGATAAACCACGTGGCTGGGGCAGACATTGAAGGTAAACCGGCCGATCCGAAATGGATTGCAGCTGTCCAAAAAGTGGCGAAGAATCCAAACGTAAACTGCAAAATATCCGGCTTGTTCCAGCAATCACACCGCCAGCCGTCGCCAAGGAATCTGTCGTTCTACCAGTCGGAACTCGATGTGTTGTGGGAGGCGTTCGGCGAAGACCGTCTGATCTACGGCAGTAACTGGCCGGTGACCATGCGCGGCGGCACCTACGGTGAATACCTCGCGGTTGTGAAGGGGTTCTTTGCGGATAAGAGCCGCGCGGCTCGGGAGAAATTTTTCTTCAAGAACGCCCTGAAATTTTATGGGCTTCCAGCACTGAAACACTAACCCAGTTCGGCTAAATAAAAAAGAAGTTGCCGAGCTCCTCCGCAAACACGGCGGCAAGATGGGTAAGGAATTAAAAGCTTAAGGCAAATGAAACACCTCCTACTCACAACAATCGCAGCCGTGGTGCTGGTGGGGTGTGCTACGACGCAGTCGCCAGAACCGCTGATATCCAAAGCGCCAGACATCTCAATTCACGAAGCTGTCGCAGCCGGGAACATCGAAGCCGTCAAACAGCACTTGGCTGACGGTGCTGATGTGAATGCAACGGATGAGGTTGGATGGACTCCTTTGCACCGTGCGGTTATAGGAAGTCACACGGATCACACGGAAACCGCCGAATTTCTCATCGCCAGTGGTGCAGATGTGAATGCGAGGAATGCAATAGGATGGACTCCTTTGTTTTATGCGGCTGCTAAGACCGGATCAGGTCACAAGGAAATCGGCGAACTGCTTATTGCCAGTGATGCGGATGTGAATGCGTTGAGTGTTAATGGCAAAACGCCATTAGATTTGGCCAACAACGAAATCGCCGACCTCCTCCGCAAACACGGCGGCAAGACGGGTAAGGAACTGAGAGGCCGGTAACTAAACCAACCCACTCCACCACTTGAACGCCGCAGGGTTGTTGTTCCAGACCGTGCACAGTCCTGTCGGGCTGAAGGCATTTTGCGGCAACAGTTAAAACGGCTTGAAAACTGCGCTCAACGGGATGACGGTTCCCTTGATATGAAATCACTACTCGTTTCAATCGTCGCAGCCGTGCTGGTTGTGGGGTGTGCCACGACGCAGTCGCCAGAACCGCCGACAACCAAAGTATTAGACGTCCCAATTCTCGCTGCTGCCTATAACGGAAACATCGAAGCCGTGAAACAACACTTGGCTGCTGGCACGGATGTGAATGTGAAAGGCGGTTTTGCGGATGGGACTCCTTTGCATTATGCGGCTGCTAACGGTCACAAGGAAATCGCCGAACTGCTAATCGAAAAAGGTGCGGATTTGAATGCGAAGGATGAAGATGGCGGAACACCGCTAGATGTGGCCATCAGTTTCAATCGCACCGAAATAGCCGACCTCATCCGCGTAATCGGCGGCAAGACGGGTGCAGAACTGAAAGCCGCTGGCAAATGAAACACCTCCTACTCACAACAATCGCAGCCGTGCTTCTGGTGGGGTGTGGTGAGTCGCAACAGTCGGCTCCTACACCAGAAGCGACGCCAGTTGAACCCGTTGCTGAAGTTGCAACGCCAGAACCGCCGACAGCCAAAGCACCAGACATCTCAATTCACAACTCAATTCACAAGGCTGCCTATGACGGAAACATCGAAGCCGTCAAACAGCACTTGGCTGCTGGCACGGATGTGAATGCGAAGGATAGTGGATGGACTCCTTTGACTGTTGCGGCTAATAATGGCCACAAGGAAATCGTCGAACTACTGATCGCCAAAGGTGCAGATGTGAATGCGAAGGATGATGATGGCTACACACCGCTAGATGGGGCCGTTGATGAAGGTCAAATAGAAATCGCCGCCCTCCTCCGCAAACACGGCGGCAAGACGGGTGAAGAATTGAAA
>Ga0257108_1000592_pt1 | contig 10541 bp, 9 predicted proteins | sample LP_taG_FD_190181 | JGI IMG/M metagenome (GOLD analysis project Ga0257108, IMG submission 190181) | Marine microbial communities from Northeast Subartic Pacific Ocean, Canada - LP_J_2011_P26_1000m | ecosystem: Environmental > Aquatic > Marine > Oceanic | place: Canada: Northeast Subartic Pacific...
AGGCTCTCGAACTTCCCACAGTATTTGGGAATGATCATACCTGTTGGGTATGCAAAATCAACGCTTTTCGGCGTTCAAAAGGTGTTCTGATCCTATTCTAGAGGCCCATTTCAACAGCACAGGGAATAGTGTAAGATTCTGGCCCTATTACGGAGGGGTGGCAGAGCGGTTGAATGCACTGGTCTTGAAAACCAGCGAGGATGAAAGTCCTCCAAGAGTTCGAATCTCTTCCCCTCCGCCAGCATTCATGCAGGTTGTAGAGCGATTTCTCCTCTGCGTATAATTATGTATTGTCTTTAATCGTGCTTACTTCCATATGGTAAATCTGTCCGCCACGCCAAAGTTGGACTATTGAAACTTGTCCCCCAAAGAATTGGCCGGCAATTTTTTCATAAGTCACAGCACATTCATCATTTTCATATATGATTCTGAATTCAGAAGATATTGTATCTTCATCAAGAACCATGGCGGTTAATTCTTTATCGAGTTCTTCTCCCTTTAAGGTTCTGCTCTCATGAAGTAATACCATTACGGCGTCTTCCGTAAACATGTTTTTTACTCCATCTAAGTCTTTAGCATCCCAAACCGCTTGCAATTTTTCCATATTAGTCATAATTCCACCTTCTTTGTCGGTTTCTCATGATGTTTTACGATGGCATAAAAAAGAAATAACTAAATTATACCAAATCGTCTTTTATAAATTGGGTTAGCCACTATAGCTGCACAGAAAAGCAGAGTAGGGCTGAAGCCGCACTGGAAAGAAATCAATTATTTTTATGCGCGCATTTAAATTTCGAGCTAATAAGAGGTTTGAGCCGGGCTTTTTTTGGTCCAGTAAATATTTGAATTTAAACAAGGCCAGGTAGATGCTCAGTACTATCGCCAAATTCTTCCAGTGGCACGTCAAGCCCATCGGCAATCGATAACAACATATTTGTCATGGGCGATCCATCGGGAACACGTAAGTGCTTGCCACCTTGCAGTTTGCCGCTACCTCCACCAACTAGCACTGTTGGTAAATTATCATGTAGGTGTGCATTAGAATCGCTCAAACTAGATCCGAAAAGTACGAGCGAATTATCCAATAGCGAGCCAGTATCATCTTGAGAATCTCGCAATTTTCCTAACAGATAAGAAAACATTTCCACATGATACTGGTCGATCTGCTGTAACCTGGCCATGCGCACCGGATCATTTTGATGGTGTGAAAGACCGTGATGGGCATCAGGCACACTGATTGAAGGATAGGCGCGATTTCCTCCCTCGCGGCTATACATAAATGTCACAACGCGGGTTAAATCTGCCTGGAATGCGATGGCAATCAGATCACTCATAATTTTTACGTGATCTTCGAAAGAAGGAGGAATCCCTTCCGGTCGATCGAGAGTCGGTAATTCTGCTCCCTCTCTTTGTTCGACATTTTGTATACGACGTTCGACTTCCCGTACTGAATCCAAATAGTCAGATAGCTTACTTCTATCTGAAGCTCCAAGTTTTGGCGCAAGACGCTGAGTGTCTTGCAGCACGAAATCCAACAAGCTTCGGTTCTGCCGTAATTGAATAGCGCGTGCTTCCGGATCAGTAGTATCACCATCACCGAATAGTCGTTCGAATACTCTTCGGGGATTAGTTTCATAAGGAAGCGGAGTTGTCGGAGAACTCCATGAAATAGTATTACTATATGCACAGCTATAACCGGAATCACAGCCGCCAACCATTCTTACATCCTGCAAACCAATCTCTAACGACGGAAGCGGTGTGGTCTGGCCAATTTGTTGCGCTAACAACTGGTCTATGGATTGACCATTACGAATATCGGCACCCTGGGTTTTCTTGGGATGTGCTCCGGTTAACCAGCTTGCCCCGGCTCTCGCGTGATCACCAGGTCCGTCACCCAATGCTTCACCATTTCTATGGGCAAGACCACTAACAACAACAGTTTGATCTCGAAATGTTTCAATGGGTTTCAATGTTTTTGAAAACGCAAAATTGGAACCCGTATCGGCCGGGGTCCAATCATTCATAATGATGCCATTGGCCGTGTAAACAAACGCTGCTCGAGTGACCGGTTTTTCAGCGGCTGCAAAGGCCGGCGTCATTGCATCTAGATAAGGCAAAGCAATAGTCGCGCCCACACCTTGCAGAAAAGTACGTCGGGGCAGATGTTTTTTAGTTACCATCTCAAGCATCCGGTATGGATCTGTTGCGAAAGGGTACACTACCCACAATGCCGTCTACAAGGGCGGAAAATCGGTAGTCGGATGCTTCGACTCGCCGACGAATCTCCCTAAGGGCCGGCCGGTCAGAGGGCTCAAGGCCTCGACCTATGGCGTAGGTAAGAAGCTTCTCAGCAAAAGTTTCCACAAATTCATCTTTTCTTGTCATTAAGACATTACGCAGCCCATCAAGACCGTCGACAATTGTGCCATCCGGGAGCGCTCCGGAATCATCAACTTCCACACCATCTTCTGTTATTCGTTGCCGTCCCACAGCATCAAATGATTCCAGCGCAAAACCAAGGGGATCTAATCGGTTGTGGCAAACAGCACAGGCTGGATTTGCTCGATGTTGTTCCAATGCCTCTCTTAAACTTCCTGCTGATATTTCCGCCGAATCATCCAACGCTGGAACATCAGGAGGAGGGGGAGGAGGCGGTGATCCCAAGAGATTTTCTAAAACCCACTTACCACGCAGCACTGGTGAAGTTCGAGTAGGATAAGAAGTAACCATTAAAACACTGCCCTGCCCAAGCACGCCGCGTCTGCCTGTATCTGTAAGCGGCACGCGCCGAAAATAACCACCCTCGATGCCATCGATGCCGTAGTAATTAGCTAGCCGTTCATTAACAAATGTGTAGTCCGCATTAATCAGATCGAGAACGCTGCGATCTTCTCTAATCATATTTTCAAGAAACAGTTCTGTTTCTTGTTGAAATGCATAACGTAATGAATCATCGAAATAATCGTAGCGGTCCGGATCAGGAGTCCAGTCCTGGACATTACGCAAATGCAGCCACTGACCCCCAAAGTTATCTACTAAGGCCTTAGTTTTTGGATCGGCCAGCATGCGCGCTAGTTGAGCAGAGAGAACTTCAGGGTCTTTTAAAACACCTTGTTCTGCCAGCGACAACAATTCTTCGTCCGGAATACTGCTCCAGAGAAAAAAAGAAAGACGAGATGCTAAATCGATATCGGAAAGCTCGTAGATGTCACCTGAGTTTCCACCTTCGGGCACAGCTGGCACTCGATAGAGAAAGTGTGGCGATACCAGCAATCCACTCAATGCCATTTCTATGCCGTATTCGAAACTGCCACCGTCTGCCCTTCCTTCTGAAAACAGAGCAATCAAAGGGTCAATATCATTCTCTGTCACCGGGCCGCGATAACCTCGACGTGCTAGATTGGTAAGAATTCTGCGGGCACAAGCTATTTCTTCATCGGTTTGTTCTGGCCGACAAATGAAAATTCTTTGCTGACTCTCCTGCATACCTACTCGAGTTGTTGCGTAAGGGCCGCCAACTAATACGTAGTCAACAGAGTAATTGGAAGCGCTATTAAGATTTCCTTCTGAACTGGTTTCGGGAAGTAGATACTCCGTTAAGAAACCTGCTGCAATTTCGTGTTCGCCAGCCTCGAGTGTCAATGGAATTTCATATAACCGAGTACCCTGTTCCGCCTCTAAGTTACTGAAAGCCGCATCAATTAATTGCATACGTTGACCGTCAACTCGAGCGTCGAGTTGCGGTGCTGGCATATGAGGCATACGGCGCCCTCTGACTCTAACTGTTATTGTGTAATCCGCATGGAAAGGAAAAACATGGTTAAACAAAATACCCCCACGTTCATTTAACGGCAGACCATTGATGGCCTCATTGCGGGTGCCATCTTGTGGTGTGTACCGTTCAACTACGGGTCTAGGAGTTAGAGTTCCTACCGCAAGACGACTCGCTCGTCGAGCTGCTGACACATACTTCTCAATGTGCAATGGTGAAACCGTTAACACATCTCCTATGTTGTCAAAGCCATAACCGGAATCATCAGCTGGTAAGTTTTCGGCGTGATCGAGATCTATTCCTAACAAATCTCTTATGGCATTACTGAACTCGGCACGATTGAGTCGATGAATTGCTGGTGAACCAGGATTTGGATTGCTAATAGCCTGTTCATCCAGCTGTGTTTCTAACCAGGAGACAAGTTCGAATCTGACTGAATCCGGTGGCTTCGGCATTCCTGCCGGCGGCATCTCTCCAGTAGTCAAGCGCCGCAAGACTTTTTCGAGCACGTCTGAATGTTCAGCTAGTTCCGCAGCAGTTATGCCTTCCAAACTCATATCCGCTGTAAGCAGTGCATCGTTATGACATACAACACAGTACTGATTAAGCGTGTTATCCAGGAGCCGGGTGGTGGAAATATCTGAAGATTGTTGAGCCAAAACAGTGGCAGGAGAACTAACTAATGCCAGTCCTGCAATCAGTGACAGCCTGGGAAATATTTGCCTCATGGATTGTGATCATATAGCATCGGGCCGCCATGGGACAACTCCTTCGCCTCTCTCTATTCTTCGCCTTCTCAATAGCATCGTTTGTTACCACGACGCAGTCTGATAGTGAAAACAATTTAGCTTATAGGCTCATCGAAGCAGTTCAACGGGTCAGTTACAGCGAAGTCACACAACTCATTGAATCCGGTACCGATGTGAATGTATCTCGTGCGGACGGATCAACGGCGTTAAGTTGGGCGGTACAAAGACCTGATGTCCAAATTATCGCAGCACTTTTGGAAGCTGGCGCCGATCCAAACAGCGAAGATGAGAATGGCGAGACGCCACTGCTGTTAGCCAGCGCCCGTGGCAATGAACAAATTGTGGAAGCGTTAATCAATGCAGGTGCATACATCGAAGTACATAGATGGAGCGGCGACACACCACTTCATGCTGCCATCTATGGTGGCAATCTAAATATTGTTCAGTTACTCATTAAACATGGTGCAGATGTCAATGCGACTGATTCACGCATGGGACAGTCGCCACTGATGCGCGCTGTTGCCAGTGGCAACGAAGAAATGGCACAGGTTCTCATTGCAAATGGAGCGAACCTAAACGCCGAATCGAGAAACGGTTTTCGGGCGATACATTTTGCTGCCCTGTACGGTCAAAGAGGTATCGTCGAAATGCTTGTCGATGCAAATGCTGAAACTCAAATTCCTGCCGGTGAACTGGGTAGCCCATTTCTTATTGCATTGAGCGAAGGCTATGAAGAAGTTGCTCGGCTTCTTCTTACGGGCGACATCTACGTCAACATGCGAAATTCAGATGGTTCAACACCACTCCATGAAGCTGCGGGAGCTGGCATGGTGCAACTGACTCGGGATTTAATTGAGCGAGGTGCAGATCTAAATGCGCGTCTTGGTGAGATACGGGGAAATGTTTATGAGCCTGGCCGAGGTGGCGGGACAACTCCTTTCCTTGCAGCAGCGAGGGGTGGGCACCTAGATACGATGCAACTTTTATTATCAGCAGGAGCAAATCCCTATGACCAATCCACCGATGGGACTGGCTCCGTGCTATTTGCAACACGCAGTTTGAATATTGAAGCAATACGCCTGCTGGTAGAACTGGGTGCCGATGTAAATGGAGCATCACCGAATCGCCCTACCGCTTTGCATACGGCAATACGATTCGGTGAAGATGAAATCGTGGAATATCTAGCAGACAATGGTGCTGATTTTGACATACGCGACCATAATAGCCGCACGCCTCTCCAGGAAGCAGAATTTGAAGCACCGAGGAGCACTATCGAATTGATGCAGCGTTTATCAGCAGAGCGCAATAACTAATTAGAACGGGTGTTGAGTGGTTTAAGCTCAGTCTTGGACTTGGGTTGTACCTCGGCCACTGATAAAAGTGATTCCACGCAGTCAGGTTTGGACACACCAAGAGTGCGAAACTCCATACCGAGAGCAGTCTTGATGCGGTCATTGCTTTTAAGTATGGGGTTGGCAACTGTAATTATTAAGGGAGTGGAAAGCAGAAACAAAAATGTAACTAAATGATTTCAATCTATTGGCTACTATTATCTAGGCTTGCCCTAATTCGAGGCAGATTCAGTACAAATAAGATGACGGCTAGTAATAGTATCAGGATGAAAAAAACACTTTGCGTCACTGTATTCTCTTCAGTTGCAGGAATCCCCATTATCAAAGTCAATACATCCTCTGGCAACTGATAGTCAACTCCCACATAGTCATTAAATTCGCCACGCACTTCGCTCGTGTCATAAACCATAGTAAAGGGCTGAGTTATGTCTACGTCTGGGTGCATAAATAAAGCGATAGCGAACTGGGCACGATCAGCGATCTTTCCTTCATCCGCTGTTCCGGCGAATACAACCCTATCTCCACGATTAGGGTATAGAATTCCATTCTGCATGGTGCCCAATCGCAGTTGTTGCAATCGAGGCGTATTACCCGTAAGGCCAAGCAAAAGCATATGACCGTCTTCGATCATCTCGCTGGCAGTGCGATCAGAATTTGAGTAATCATTGGCACCGACGAGTAGTTCACCTAAACGATAGTGACCCATGTAAGCCAGAGCAAAATTAAGATCAGACTCACCGGCAATGGGAGCCGAGAACTCTTTAACAAAACCGCTGGCCAGATAGTCATCCCAATTCTGATCTTGCAGTGTTTGTAATACGTCGATCTCTACATTTGCTTCGATCACAAAAGAAGATCCAGGCAAATAGGCCATGGCCACTCGCCTGGTTGCGTTACGAATTCCTCGTGCTAATGCCCAGCTACTAATCGTTGCGCGCGAAATTCCATCTATATCCACACGCAAGCGAAATTCATCGAGGATTGCTTTACCAGTAAATTGCTCTGGAAATCCTGAGTCAACGATAAAGTCACCACGTACATGTTTATAGGATTCCCGGTAGAAAAGTACTTTAACTCCAGTAATTTCACCGTCTAAATTCATACCAATCAATGCATCGATTGGACCACTAAACCCATATTCTTCCGGTGGAATGTCGGGAGTTGTGAATATGTACCCTATTAGTTCGTTTTCATCAGCAGATTGAAATGCTAAATAGACAGGGGGATCGCCTTGTTTTTCAGAAAAGGAATTTGCCAATGGCATAACTTCTTGTAGCCAAGAGTCTTCAAGATTCTGCGATTCGTTTTGAGCTAGCACTGAAAAACTTATTAGCGCAGAGAGAATGAAAAGGGCAGAGTTAAAAACCATGTTTGTAATTTTCGGCTGAAGCATACTCTGCATTCTATCGAAATTAGGTAGAGGTAGATTCAGCATGTTCGACAGGTGCACCTTTAATGCCAAGTAATATTTTTAGTGTTTTGTCATTCATGATTTCCCCCTCTTTTTTCCCAAATTAGCTTTTAAGTATGGGGTTGGCAACTGTAATTATTAGGGGAGGGCGACAGGGATTACAGCGCAGGGGATAGCTTGGTGGATAGGGTTTTAATAGCGGCGTGACGGTTTGTACTTACCTAGCCCTTACACCCCTGTAGCACTCAAACAGACTATCGGTTTATTAATCAACAACTTGCAAAAGTGCCAGAGAGTGTAGGACGAGAGTTCGAATCTCTTCCCCTCTGCCAGTATCCATAACGGTTTCAGATGGGCTTTCACAGATTTTGTAATAAGCTTATTCGTTCGCACTGAGTTCTTCCCGTCTGGCACCGCGCAGCATATTTATCATTCCATAATTCCCTTCGTGACAAGCATATTCATACAGTAAGCCGTCAACCTTGGTAATTGGCATCATGACCGTAATTTTATCAGTAAAGGTGCTTGGATCGTCGATAGTAAACTCATATTCAATGGTCGTGGTGTTGACCCGTGTAAATCGCTCAATTAGTAATTTGTCGTAGGAATTGCCGTTCGGAGAAGTAGGAAAGCTCTGGGTCATACCATTAAAATTTCTGGTTTCCACCACGAGGGTTTCTCCATCCCAACGACCCCTGGAATCACCAGACCAAAGCCGTATGTTGTCATTGAGTTTCGATCCGGTATTCAAAGATACGATGCGAGCATCATGTACCATTTCGGTCATTATCACCACGTGATCCTGATGCTGAACAATCTGTACATTATTGTTATAGCTGCTGGGCATAAAAGGAGGGCCAGCGTTGAACCCGACTATACAACGTTCGGATAGGCCACGGTCTTCGGGCCCGTCTTTTGCGATTCCGCCGACGACAAAGCGTACTGGACGCTCGCTGGGAATATCTCCACTAAGAGTGCTAATTTGGGTATATGCACTCTCTACTAATTCCGGGATGCGCCCATTAGCGGGAAAAGTAATGAGTGATGTTCGCAGATCATAGCTGATAGCAGCTCGCTCATACCAAAAAGAGTTATAACCGCCAACACCATCAAAGTGGGATTCGGCTCTCGCTTCAAATGCAGAGATAGATTGGAGACGATTTTCTTCATTTTCCTGCTCACTGAAGGATTCGCGATTCCCATAACGTTCCGCGCGCTGTACTGGAGTGTGTGAAGCAAAATTCCAGACCCCCTGTAAATCAGGCTGCCCATATTCCGTTTTAGGAGCTGTATAGTCACCTTGCGCGAAACCTGCTGCGGTGGCGATGAAAAAAAACAAGACGATTACGGTGTCGCTGAAGACAGAACGGAGAATGGTTTTCAACATAATGCTCCTATAGTTATTTTCTGGAGCTACAAAAGAAGTAGCAAAAGTGAGGGGATCAATACTAGCAAAATCTAAACAAGCAGTTGAGGCCTTCTAAGAGAATGTTTAAAACAATACGAAAAACGCCTAACTACCTGGGCTACCTCCAGGAAAATATTGTCATGACCCTTTTAACAGAAGCAGCACGCGAATCGCTGCAGGTTTAAGTTCTGTTAAATAATTCATTTTAGGAAGCATTCGGTACTCTAGATGCTGTATGTTTCGTAGGGAAGGGGTAGAGATCCTCCGCGAATATATAGGAGATGACATGTTAATGCTTAAACTACGTAGCCTATTGGTAGCTGCATCAACGTTGGCGAGTACCTTTGGCTCAGGGGCAGAGAACGAATTAAACGTAGCCGTCATAGGTGGGTTAGATATGAGCGGTGTTTGGTCTAAGATCGAAGAATCTGCGGAAATATCTCTGAAACTGAATATTACGACCGTTATTGCGGCTCCCAAGGAACGGGTAGTTCCTGCTTTTATGAGTGGGGAGGCGGATTTGCTGCTAATTCACGGAGGTGACGAAACATTTGCCCTGGAGGCTTTGGGCTACGCTTCGGCCCTTCGTACTTGGGGTTACAACGAGTTCATCATTGCTGGCCCTGTCCATGATCCCGCGGGAATTAGCCAGACCGAATTGGGCCGGGACGCTATCACAAAAATTCAGACATCAAATCAACCACTGATTGCGTTTCGAGATGTTGGTAGTTATCAGGTTCTCAGACGACTGCTGGACAGTGCAGGGCTTGTTCCGGGGCAAATCCGACTTCTGCCCGACACCGTTGTCAGACCCCAACAGATTCTGACACAGGCTGCTCGAGAGCAAGCATATGTGATAGTTGGTCATTTACCTGTGGCTTTTGGCAGAATGCCGTCTGAGGGAGTGGAAATCCTCTTAAGTGGGGACCCGGCAATGCGCAGAGCCTATGTCGTTGTTACTCCGGGGTCACAACATCCTGCAAGCTCCGAAGCCAGGGTTAATGCTGAGAAACTAGCAGAATATCTGCTTTCAGAGGATGGGCAACGAGTATTAGGGGAAACCGGCCCTACTGATGACATACCCTGGGTATTTCCGCGGAGGGAGGCTTCTGGATTATTGCAGTTTTAGTGGCCTGACAGATTTATAATAGTTGGCAGCAAATTTTGGTTGGAGTCATGGATTTGCCAATATTGGATCGAATGTTATAGTTAATCTACACCCAAAATACAGAGGCTCTCAATGGGTAAGAAGAATAATGAAAACTTAATTTGTTTAATGTTTTCTGTATTACTGTTTTCGGGCAATGTTTTTTCTCAGACAGCAAATTCTTTCGATATTAATCGGTACAGTACATTTGGTGCCGGCTTTTTTGAAACTTATTATGTTCAGAACACACAGTTCTTGCGTGAAGCTTTGAGCGCTGAACTCATAGCCGAAGATACTGCCATTCTGATAACAAAAACTGACGCTGGGTATCTCGCCTTAATAAGAGACCAAATGGCTTTTCACCATATTGCTCAGGGAACAGTGAATGGCAAAGACTGGATGGCGACGTTCTGAGTCGTTTGTAATTCCGGGGTCAGTTTGATTCCTATTATAGAAAGCGTCAGATACAACTTTATAAATTCTGGTCTGTACGATGGCTTGTTTGTTCTACAAGACAAGGAAACCGAAACATTATGGAATCATATGACAGGCGAAGCAGTTTATGGGCATCATGCCGGTTTGAGAATGGAAGTTTCTAATTTGCTTAATATGAATGTAGAACAGGCGTTAGCGTTGGATGCTGACATGGAAATCGCTATTTCGGATCGGCGGTACAACATGATTAGGTCCACAGCTACAACC
>Ga0257108_1000594_pt1 | contig 10481 bp, 11 predicted proteins | sample LP_taG_FD_190181 | JGI IMG/M metagenome (GOLD analysis project Ga0257108, IMG submission 190181) | Marine microbial communities from Northeast Subartic Pacific Ocean, Canada - LP_J_2011_P26_1000m | ecosystem: Environmental > Aquatic > Marine > Oceanic | place: Canada: Northeast Subartic Pacific...
TAAACTTCATGTCCTTTATGCTTTCCAACCTAAAAATGCTAAAGAAGAAGATCAAATCAGTGAGGAAGATATTCCAAAATTCATTGAAAAAAAAATTAGATCAGTTTAATTGAAAAATTGAATACCGAAAATACTTTCGCTCTTTTATAAATCTTGATTCTATAAACTATCCAAACTGACCTCTAGTTCTAAATCTATAAATATATTTAGGAAGAATGGTTTGAATAGGCTCGCCTGAAATACCAAAATCTTTTAAATCTGGATAATCTCCCGAAATAATATTATCATACTTTAATAATTCCACCTGATCTGATGTTAGAAGTGGTTTAGGCATCATTTGTAAAAAATACGATTGAAATTTTGCAACACTAAAAGGAATATGTACTAAAAATCTTTTCTTCTTTATTTCTGCCAGTAAAATTTTCATTAATTCTTTAAATGAATAATTTTCAGGTCCACCAAGCTCATAAATTTTTACTTTTGAATTATTGAGTGTTAATGATTTAGTAATAGCTTTAGCTACATCTCCAACATAGATGGGTGCAAATTTTGTTTTACCTCCACCGATTAAAGGGAGTATTGGAGAAAACTGTGCAATAGTTGCAAATTTTTCGAAAAATTTATCTGATTGACCAAACAAAATCGAAGGCCTTAAAATCACTGTTGGTTTAAAAGTTTCTTTAATATTTTTTTCTCCTTGTAGTTTTGATTGCATATATTTTGAAACATGACCTTCTTTCACTCCAAGAGCACTCACATGAATTAAATTTTTTATTCCAGTTTCATTACATAAATTGCTTAATATATATGGAAATTGTGCATGGATTTGATTAAATTTTTGTTTTCTTGTTTCATAAAGAATTCCCACAAGATTAATTGCGAAATCGCAATTATTTAAAACTCGTTTAACATCTTCAGAATCAAAAATATTAGTTTTAATAAGTTCAATCTGACCTGGATTGCCTAAAGGTTTCAAATAGCCTTTTAAGTAAGGATTTCGAGTTGCGACCTTAACTCGAAAGTCAAGCTTTGTTAATTGACGCATTAAATGTTTGCCAAGAAACCCTGCGCCCCCAAAAATCGCTATTATTTTTTGATTATTTTGCATTTTGACAACATTAACATTATATATGAGTTTAAGTATGACAAAAATTTTTAAATTTCAAGATGATATAGACAGCAGTGCATTAAAGGAATTAGAAAAAAATTCAAGCCTTGCGATTGATACCGAGGGATCCGGTTTACAAATTCCACACAGAGACAAGCTGAGTTTAGTACAATTTAGTACAGGAAATAATGACGCTTATATCATCCAGCCAAATAGAAAAAATTATAAAGCTCCTAATATAGTAAAAATTTTACAAAATAATAAAATTACAAAAATTGGCCATTATTTAAGATATGATATTTCTGGTTTAGAATATTTTCTTAAATGCGATATTAAAAATTTTTTTGACACTAAGATAGCGAGTAAATTATGTCGAACTTATTCTCAATCACACGGTTTAAAAGATCTTGTCATGGAATTTTGCAATAAAAAGTTAGATAAAAGACTGGGAAGTAGTGACTGGAACAAAAACTTAGATGAACTAACAGATGCACAACTACAATACTGCAGTAACGATGTTATATATTTGCATAAAATAAGAGATGCTCTATATAAAATGTTAGTTAGAGAAAATAGACTAGAGCTATATAATAATTCTATTCAATTTTTAAAAACAAGAATAAAATTAGATCAAAGCGGATTTACAGAAGATATATTTCAACATTAAATGAATAAAGATTTACAAATAGCAAAAAAGACAGTTCAAACAGAAATTAATGCGTTAAAAAAATTATCTTCGAGCTTTGCTCGTTCATCTCAATTTTCTAAAGCAGTTAATTTAATTTATAAAACTCGAGGTAAAGTTTTAGTAGTTGGCGTTGGAAAAAGTTATATTGTGGGAATCAAAGTTAGTTCTACATTATCAAGTCTTGGTACTCCAAGCGTCGCCTTTAACGCAACAGATCTACAACATGGGGGTCTTGGAACTATACAAAAAAATCATGATATTTTATTGGTGTTCAGCGTTTCGGGAGAATCTTCAGAATTAGATAATATACTAAAATACGCCAACAGACATAAGATCGATATAATTGGAGTTAGTTGCAAATCTTCATCTATGCTACTTCGTAATTCAACAATTAAAATTTTACTCCCTAAAGTTGTAGAGGCTGGTCATAGCCTAGCTCCAACATCTTCGAGTTTAAATTTTATCTCGTGGGGAGATTCACTTGCTATTACTTGTATGAAAAGAAAAAAATGGACAAACAAAAAATTTGTTGGAACTCATCCATCCGGAACATTAGCTACATCTCTAATCTCAGTAAAAGATATCATGGCAAAAGGGAAAGAAATTCCACTAATCTCTTCAAATAAAACTGTACGAACTGCAATAGCAGAAATGTCAAAGAAAAAATTAGGTTTGGTTTGTTGTAGAGAAAAAAATAGAAAAATTAACATTTTAACTGATGGCGATATACGTAGACATTCAAATAATTTGTATAAAAAAACAATTTCAAAAGTATCTAGTAAAAATCCAACCTGGATTTCAGATTCTGCTACGGCGCTCTCAGCAATTGAAAAAATGAACTCTAAAAAAATAACCGCACTTTTAGTTGCCCGCAATAAAGACATTAATAAAAAAATTAAAGATGTTGTTGGCGTAATTCATTTACATCATTGTTTGAGTCGAGGAATCAAATGAAACAAAAACAAAAAAAAACGCAAATAATTCTTACGTCAATTGGACTTATTTTGCTTCTCATAACATATTTCTACTATCCTTATATGCAAAAAGTTAAATTTACTGATAATCAAGTTGTCCAGAAAGATGGATCTAATACACTAGATATTGATCAAGGTACTTCGTTTGAAAATGTTAAATATGAAGGATTGTATCAAATAAATAATACATTCTCTGTAATGTCTGAAAAAGCTCATATACTAAACAAAGAACCTGATGTTGTTTATATGACTAACATGCATGTAATTTTATATTTAGACAACGGAAGAATAGTAAATATTTTGTCAAACAAAGGGAGATATAATAAAGTAACTTATGACTGCTTTTTTGAAGATGACGTTAGAGCTACAGATGAAGAAACAAAAATCTTTTCAGACAATTTAGACTTGATAGCCACTGAAGATTCTGTAAAAATTTATAACAATGTCATTGTAAATTATCCCGAGGCCTCTCTTCGGGCAGATAAGATTGATTATGATTTTGCAACAAAATATTTTAAAGTTTCAATGTTCGACGACAAGGCAGTAAAAATAAAAGTATTGAAATGAATAGTATAAAAAAATTTAGAATCATAAAATTTAAATCTAGACCTGTATTATCTGCTAAAAATATATCTAAATCTTTCGGTAAAAGAATTGTCTTAAGAAAAATTGATATTCATTTAAATAAAGGCGAAATGTTAGGTTTATTGGGAAGCAATGGTACTGGCAAAAGTACCTTTATGAATATTGTTTTGGGGTTATTAAAACCTGATTATGGAGACATATTTTTAGATAAAGCTAAATTAACGACTCTACCTATTCACGAAAGATCAAAGATAGGAATTGGATATTTGCCTCAATACACTTCGATCTTTAGAGGACTTACGGTTTATGAAAATTTATTAGGAATTGCACAAATTGTAAAAAAAAATACTTTTGAACAAAAAAATGTGGTTGAAAAGTTAATGGCTGAATTTTCAATTACACATTTAAGAGATGTTAAGGCAACAGCATTATCAGGAGGAGAGCGCAGGAGAACTGAAATAGCCCGATGCTTAATAAATAATCCTAAAGTCTTACTATTAGATGAACCTTTTGCTGGCGTAGATTTGCTTTCAATACAAGATATCAAAGGTCTACTTTTGAAATTGCAAACAAGGGGCTGCGCTGTATTAGTAACCGACCATAATGCCTCACAACTTCTCAGTGTTGTAGATCGAGCCTATGTAATTGCTAATGGTATCATAGTTGCAAACGGCACACCTAGACAAATTGTAAATACTGTGGAAGCTAAAAAATTATATTTTGGAGCAGATTTTACTCTTTAACATATTTTTACTCTTTAACATATAATGAAAAAAAAAAATTCTGTTTTAATAAATAAAAAAATTGAAAAATTCAATAAAATAGTAAAAGTTGCTGCTGATAAATCTCTTAGTTTGAGAGCATTAATGTTAGCTAGTCAATGTATCGGAATATCTAAAATAAAAAATTTATTAGAATCTGAAGATGTTTTAAACTGCTTAAAAGCATTAAGAACATTAGGTGTAAAGATAGTAAAAGATAATAACATTTATTCGATTTATGGAAATGGTTTGAATTCATTTAAAACCAAAAAAAAGGTAACTAAAATCTTTGTTGGCAATAGTGGTACGACAGCACGACTATTGTCCGGATTATTATCTACTCAAACTGGTAGATTCTATCTCTATGGCGACCAGTCAATGAATAGACGCGATATGTCTCGAATTATAGAACCGCTAGAAAAAATAGGATGCTTTTTTTATCCCCAAAAAAAAAAGACTCTTCCTCTTACAATAGAAGGGACATCTATACCGCTAGCTCAAAAGCACATTGAAAGGAAAGGCAGCGCACAAATAAAAAGTTCCATTCTTTTGTCGGCTCTTTCAACACCTGGAGTAACAACTATAGAAGAAAAAAAGATTAGTAGAAATCATACAGAAATTTTCTTAAAAAAAATTAAAGCAGATATAACTGTAAAAAAATTAAAAAATGGCAATCTAATATCATTGAGAGGTCAAAAAAATCTTCACAGTTTTGATTACACCATAAGTTCAGATCCAAGTTCAGCAGCCTTCTTAATTGCTCTAACATTATTAACCCCAAACTCTAAATTAGTAATAAATAATGTTCTGTGTAATGAAACAAGAATATTTTTTTTAAAAATTTTGAAGAAAGTTAATGCAAATATAAAGATTAGCAATCTAAAAAATATATCTGGAGAAAAAGTTGGATCTATAACTGTCCGCAGCAGTAAACTAAAACCTATTACTATATCAAAAGATATAGGAAAACTTATTGATGAATTGCCAATACTTTTTGTGATAGCCGCCCTAACAAAAGGAGTTTCTAAATTTAAATCAATTGGTGAGTTAGCTCATAAAGAAAGTTCACGTGCAGTCGAAATGAAAAAAATGTTAAATCAGGCAGGGATTAAATGCAAAATTGTAAGAGAGAATATGATAATTTACGGAAAAAATAAAATATACAACCAAAACAAATCGATATTAACGAAAACAAAAGGTGATCACAGAATTTGTATGTCATCAGTGATTTTTTCATTAGTTACCGGTATAAAGGCAAAAATTAATAATTTTGAAACTGTAAATACTTCATTTCCAGGATTTATTCCTTTAATTAAAAATTTAGGAGGTAAAATTGTCATTAAATAATTTGTTATCCTTGCGAATAGCATGCGATGGGGAAGGTGGCAGCGGAAAGAGTACCGCAGCGAGGCTAATATCAAAAAAATATAACCTTTTTTATATGAATTCAGGATTGTTATTTCGTTATGCAAGCTCTTTAATTATAAAACACAAACCCAAAAAGATAATATCTTTTCTTAGAAAGAGATTTAAAAATTTAAATTACAAAAAAATTACTCGTCTTAATTTACATTCACAAAAAATTAGCAATCATGTTGCTATATTAGCTAAACAAAAAAGAGTAAGACAAATAATGAGAATTTTTCAGAAAAAAATTATAAGGCAACATCATCAAATATGTTGCGAAGGCAGAGATCAAGCGAGTACAATTCTTAGAAAAAATCCACGTTACGATGTAGCATTTTACTTCAAGTGTAATTTAAGTACGGCAAGTTTTCGAAGATGGCTCGACTTAAAAAAGAAAGTGCCGTTAAGAGAAGTAAAAAAATCTTTAAAAGCTCGCACTTTACTTGACAAAAAGAGGCGTCATAATCCCTTGAAAAAGATGGCTGATGCTGTACTAATACGGACCGATATTTTAAGCAAAAAGGCAATGGTTGCTAAAATGTCAAAAAAAATTGATAAAAAATTAATATCTAAATATGGAAGAAATTTTAAAACAAGATAAAAGTAAATCTCATAAAGAATTTGAGAAGCTTCTTTCCGAAGATCTCGAAAATAGAAAATTCAAAGAAGGTGAAATAACTACGGGTATCGTTGAAGAAATTGGAAAAAAATTTATTTTTATTGATCTGGGACTGAAAAGTTCTGGAGCAATACCTCTTGAAGAATTTAAACTTACTAAAGAAATAGACAAGATTGAAATTGGATCAAAAATTGATGTTTTGTTGGAAAAAATTGAAAATAAAAATGGGGAGATTGTTGTAAGCAGAGAAAAAGCCAGAAGAGCAAAATCTTGGAAAAAGATGGAAAAAGCTTTTGAAAATAAAGAAGAAATCAAGGGCATGATTATTTCAAGATGTAAAGGAGGATTTATTGTAAATGTTGAATCTTGTCTTTGTTTTTTACCTGCTTCTCAGCTCGATCTTAGACCTTTAAAAAAATTTGATCACCTAATAAAAACTCCTCAAACCTTTGAGTGTGTTAAATTGGACAAAAAAAGAGGAAACATAGTTTTGTCCAGACGTGCTGTAATAGAAAAAATTAGAAACAAAGACAAAAATAAAATTATATCAAAATTAAAAGAGGGAGACATAGTTCAAGGGGTTGTAAAAAATCTAACTGATTGGGGAGTATTCATTGATTTGAATGGTGCCGATGCACTTTTACATATTACCGACATATCTTGGAGCAGAATCAACAAACCATCAGAATTACTTTCACTCGGACAATCTGTAAAAGTAAAAATTACTAAAATTGAGCCTATAAAACTTAAAATTAGTGTAAGTATAAAACATCTTACAGAAGATCCTTACACAAAAATAATAAATAAATATGAAATAGGAAAAAAATATCAAGCAACTGTAACGAAAGTTCAAGATTATGGATGTTTTGCAAAATTAGAAGAAGGTTTGGAAGGGTTAATCCATCAATCCGAATTGTCATGGACAAAAAAAAATATTCATCCAGGAAAAATATTATCAACATCCCAAAAAATAGAAGTGGAACTTTTAGAAAAAGATATTGAAAAGAGAAGGCTTTCTTTAAGTTACAAAAATACTTTAGTCAATCCTTGGAACAAATTTACTAAAGATTTTAAAGTGGGAGACAAATTTGAGGGATCGATAAAAAATATAACTGACTATGGATTATTTGTATCAATTAAAGATACAGAGCTTGATGGATTAATCCATTATAAAGATTTAAGCTGGCACGAAAAAGAATCTGAATTAGAAAAATATAAAAAAAACCAAATAATTAAATTTAAAATCTTAGAAATAAACAAGAAAGATGAAAAAATAAGACTCGGAATAAAACAGCTTGATGATGATCCTTTTGAATTTTTCATGAATAAAAATATTTCAGATATAGTAACGGCAATTGTACAGAGCGCAACTCAAAACGGTATTTATGTTCAGGTGGGAAAGAAAAATTTAACAATTTTGATTAAAAAAAACCAGCTAGCAAAAGAATTGGAAAACCAGCGTCCATCAAGATTCGTTAAGGGAGATAAATTGGATGCTATAATTACTGAATTAGATAGAGAAAAAAGAAAAGTGTCACTTTCTATTAAAGCTTTAGAGGAAAAACAAACAAAAGAGGCTGTAAAAAAATACGGTTCTAAAGACTCTGGTGGTGTGCTCGGCGAGATTCTCGGTCCGCTTTTAAATAAAAAAACAAAAAAAAAGAAAGAACCAAAAAATTAATTATACAACAATCTATGGCGACAGTACGTGGTCAGATCTCTAAAAAATTAGCTGATTTACTTCCCAATATTTTAAGAAAAGACATAGATCTTTGTATCTCCTTGATTATAGAAAGTATCATTTTATCTATAAAGAATGGATCAAGATGCGAATTTCGTTCATTTGGTTCATTTTTTCCGAAAACTCTAAAATCAAAAATTGCCCGGAATCCAAAAACGGGAGAACAGATTTCTCTAAATGAACGTCGAACTATCCGTTTTCGCGCAAGTAAACTCCTGCTAAAAAGATTGAACGAAAATTAATATCTGTTAAAAATTAGCCAGTGAATAAAATTATTCTTGCTTTAGATACAACAAATTTAGAAGAAGCAATTGATATTACTAAAAAAATTAAAAATAAAATTTTTACTGTTAAGCTCGGTTTAGAGTTTTGGAATTTTCATGGAAAAGAAGGCATTAAAAAATTTAATGAAATAGGAATAACTAATTTAATGCTAGATCTAAAATTAAAAGATATTCCCGAAACTGTTTATAAAGCAATAAAAGCATTGGATGGTATAAAATTCGGTTTTCTAACCATTCATGGCCTGGGTGGCAAAACAATGATTGAAAAAGCAATAAAGGCTGCAAAAGAAATTAGATCTAGGCCAAAAATTATTATGGTAACAATTTTAACAGCTTTAAATGATGAAGATTTAAGAGCTACAGGAAGCAATAACACCGTGGATGAACAAGTTAAAAAATTGGCAAAATTAGCAAAAGAAACTGGCGTAGGCATAGTATGTTCGGGGCATGAAGCAAAAAATGTAAGAAAAATTATTGGGCCTAATCTTTTAATTTTTACTCCAGGCATACGCATGAACAGAGATAATAAGAATGATCAGCAACGTGTTTGTACTCCAATTGAAAGTATAAAAAACGGTTCCGATAAAATTATTATGGGAAGAAGTTTGATGAAAGGAAATATTGAAGAAAACTTAAATCAAGTAGCAGCATCAATAAAAATCTAAATAAATGCCAATAGATATAAAAATCTGCGGCATAAACACCAAAAATATCATCCAAACAATTGTTCAAAACGGTGGGTGTCAATATTTAGGATTTGTTTTTTATCCTCCTTCACCAAGAAATTTATCAATTAAAGAATCTAAAAAGCTTACATCTATTGTGCCTAATTATATTAAAAAAGTTGCAGTTTTAGTAAAACCAGAAAATAGTTTTGTTGAAAAAATTAAAGATCAATTTGATTACCTTCAAGTATATGAAACTTCTCCGTCAAAAAGTAAAACAATAAAGCTAATATTCAACAAAAAAATTATTCAAGCTATTAAAGTAAGAAAGGAAGAAGATGTAAATTTATACAAACAATACATAGGTATTGCTGACGAATTTCTATTTGATTCCTCTGCTATGGAAAAAAGTTCTAATTTTAATTGGAATTATTTAAAAAATATTGAAATTAATGAATGGTTTCTCGCGGGCGGAATCAATATAAACAATCTTGAAAAAGCATCAAAAATTTCAAAAAAAATTGATATTTCTTCAAGTTTAGAGGATAATCCAGGAGTAAAATCTACTAAAAAGGTTTCTGATTTTTTACTTAAGGCAAAAAAATTATGATGAAATTGAAAAAGGGTAAACTTTTAATTGACCAGCATAATAAAAATTATATGTATGGTGGAAAATTTGGTGGTAATTATGTACCAGAAACCTTAGTAAAACCAATTGCAGATCTTACCAAACTTTTCGAAAAACTTCGCTATAATAAGAAATTTTTGAATGAAAGAGACTACTATTTTAAAAATTATATAGGAACCCCAACTCCTTTTTTTAAATTAAATAATCTAACTAAACATTTGGGTGGTGCCCAAATTTGGTGCAAGCAAGTTTCAAAAGCTAATGGAGGAGCTCATAAAATTTATAATGCTACAGTTCACTCTTTAATATGTAAAAGGGCTAAAAAAAAATACATAATTGGAGACACGGGCGCAGGGTACGCTGGCAAAATGCTAAGTATGTCTGCAAAAAAATTCGGTCTTAAGTGTAAAATATTTATGGGAACCAAAGATATTGTACGTCAAGCTGTTAACTGCCGTGCTATGAGGAAAAATGGAGCTGAAATTGTTCCTGTAGATTCGGGAAGCAAAACTCTTGTTGATGCTGTTAGTGAATGCATGAGATATTGGGTATCTAATTGTGACACAACACACATGTGTGTGGGTTCAACTGTTGGACCTAATATATTCATAAAAATTTGTGCATGGAGCACTGCTCAAATTTCTAGAGAGCTCATGGTTCAAGTAAAAAAAGAATTTGGAAAAGTTCCAAAAAAATTAAAGTTGATAAATTGTGTCGGTGGAGGAAGTTCGGCTATGGGCTTTTGGAATGAATTTATAGCTTACAACAGAAATCAAGTTGAACTTATTGGTATTGAAGCTGGTGGTCCAAAAAATAGTAAAAGACATGCGGCGCCACTAACGAACGGAGCTAAAATTGGTGTTCTGCATGGGGCATTGCAATACGTAATTCAAGATGCAGAAGGTCAGATAGAAGAAACGGAATCGATAAGTGCAGGTTTAGACTATCCTGGGGTTTCTCCATTACATTGTCTCTTAAAAGATTCAAGGAGAGCAAGATATACTTCGGCAACTGATGAAGA
>Ga0257108_1000603_pt1 | contig 10393 bp, 7 predicted proteins | sample LP_taG_FD_190181 | JGI IMG/M metagenome (GOLD analysis project Ga0257108, IMG submission 190181) | Marine microbial communities from Northeast Subartic Pacific Ocean, Canada - LP_J_2011_P26_1000m | ecosystem: Environmental > Aquatic > Marine > Oceanic | place: Canada: Northeast Subartic Pacific...
ACACGCGGCAGCACGAAAACGAAATCGTGCGTGCCGAGAACAAGGCGCACGGTTTGCCGGCCGATGCTGACCTCGAGTCAGCCAAGGGGCAACGGCAACTCACCAACGACGCAGCGGATGGCGAGGCGTCGAGACAAGCCGAACCCGCAACGCCACCCAAACGGGGTAACACCGACTTTGAGCCGGTTGAACTGCCGGAAGAAGCGGTTGGCTCCATCAAGGAGAAGGTTGAGCGCACCGCGAAGAAATTCGTCAGCAAGGTCAAGGGCGTCTTCCGCCCCATCCAGCACACCCACAAGGAAATTCTGATCAACGCCGAGTCGCTTGAGACCCGCGTGGCGATAACCGTAAAGGGCAAACTCGAGAACCTGACCATCGAGCGCATGGACACCCTACGGATGGTTGGGAGCATTTATAAAGGCAGAATCCGCAACCTTGAGGATGGTCTCAAGGCGGCCTTCGTGGACATTGGCCTGGAGAAAAACGCCTTTCTTCACTACTGGGACATCATTCCCAGCCCGCTCGATTCCTCCTACGACGTGGTGGACCGGGGGAAACGCAAAAAGGAAAAGCCGAGAATCACCAACAAGGACATCCCCAGGAAATATCCGTCAGGCACGGAGTTGACCGTACAGGTGACCAAGGGGCCGATCGGAACCAAGGGGCCGCGGGTGACGACCAACGTCCTGTTGCCGGGGCGCTATCTTGTCCTGCTGCCCAACTCGGAGCAGTCCGGTGTTTCCCGGAAGATCGAGAACCGCGAGGAGCGTGCACGACTGAAGAAAATTGTGCGCGAACTCGACATCCCCGAAGGCATGGGGGTCATTATCCGGACAGCGGGGCAGGGGCAGCGAAAGGCGTATTTCATCCGGGATCTCGCCATCTTGTTGGAGACTTGGAAAGAAATCACCGGTCTGGTTAAAGCCCAGAAGGCCGGCACATGTGTTTTTGAGGAACCGGACTTGATCGAGCGCACGGTTCGCGACTTTTTGACTGAAGATGTGGAGCGAATTGTCGTCGACAATGCCGCCGAGGCTGAGCGGGTCAAAAAACTGATCAGCCGCATTTCCAAACGGGCGCTGGACAAGGTGCAGCGCTATTCCTACTCGGAGCCGATATTCGACCGGTTCGGGGTCACGCGCCAGCTTGAGACAGCCTATACACGCCAAGTGATGCTGCCCAGTGGTGGATACATCATCATCGACGAGACCGAGGCGCTGGTGGCGGTGGACGTGAACACCGGCAGCCATCGGTACAAGGGCAACAACAAGAAGGAAAAAGACAAGACGTTGCTTCAAGTGAACCTCGAGGCGGCCGAGGAGGTTTGCCGGCAACTCCGGCTGCGAAACATCGGCGGCCTGATCGTGCTGGATTTCATCGACATGAAACCGTCGCACGACCGGCGCGATGTGTTCAACCGCATGCGCGACGGCCTGCGCAAGGACAAGGCCAAGACCCACGTGTTGCCCATCTCCGACCTTGGACTGATGGAGATGACCCGCCAGCGCCAGTCCGAGAGCGTCCGCGACGCCGCCTACGGCGATTGCGAACACTGCAGTGGCCGCGGCAAGATCAAGAGCCCGCTGACCATGAGCGTGGACATCCAGCGCAAGCTCAGCGAGATCATTAAAAAACGCGACAAGCTCAAGCAACGCCGCGAGGAGGAGACCGATTTCAAGCTGCGGGTGAACGTCCACACCGGTGTGCTGGATCGCTTGCGCAACGAGGACGGGGACATCTTCATCGACATGGAGAAACGTTATCTGGTGAAAATTTCCTTCCGGGCGGAGGAGGGGCTGCACCCGGAGGAGTTCGAGGTGTTCGACGCCATCACCAACAAGCGCTTGGCCAGGGAAGAGCGGTAGATTCCGGTTTTTTCACAAGGCGTTCACCCTGCGGTGGACGCCTTTTTTGCGCTTGGCCAAGCGCTTGGGGGGTTACAGTTGGTTGATGGAAACCACCCGAACAACCTCCTCGAGACTGGTGATCCCGCGCTGGACCTTGGCCATCGCGTTCTGCCAAAGGGTGGTCATTCCCTGCTCGATCGCTATGTCGTGCAGCTTGCTGGTTCGCAGTTTCTGGATGACCCCTTCACGGACGGCCTCGCTCGAATTCAACAACTCAGTTGCCGCCACCCTGCCGAGATAGCCGGTCTGGGAACAGGCGTCACAGCCGGTGCCGGTGTGGAATTCATTCTCTTCCGCGAAGCCGTCGGGAAGCAGGGAAAGGTGCTCGGGGCTGGGCTGGGATTGGGTTTTGCATCGGGGACAAATGGTGCGCAACAGGCGCAAGCCAAGCACCCCCGTGATACTGGAGGCCAGCAGAAACGGCTCGATATCCATATTGATGAGCCGGGCAAAAACCCCCACCGTGCTGTCGCTGTGGATAGTGCTGAAAATCATGTGGCCAGTCAGACCGGCCTGTACGGCGATGGCGGCGGTTTCCGGGTCGCGAATCTCCCCGATCATGATCGCCTCCGGATCCTGGCGCATGAGGGAACGGAGCGCCATGGGATAGGTAAACCCACGGGAGTTGCTGATCTGCGACTGGCTGATCATCGGGAGGTTGAATTCCACGGGATCCTCCACCGTGCTGATGCTGATAGTGGGACCGTGGGTTTCGACCAAGTGGCAGAGGGCAGAGTAGATTGCCGTTGTCTTACCCGAGCCGGTTGGGCCATTCAACAGGATGAGCCCGCTGGGTTGCTGAATGAGTTTCTTGAACCGTTCGAGAGTGTCCGGCTCGAAGCCGAGCGTCTCGAGATTAAAATTGCGGTTTTGCGGGTCGAACAGCCGGATGACAATTTTTTCCCCGCGAACGGTGGGGAAGATGGAGACGCGCAGTTCCACATTGCCGAACTCGGCACTGGCTGGGACGCGGCCTTCCTGCGGCATCTCGGTCTCGTAAGTGACCAGGTCAGCCATGACCTTGAGACGGCCCGCGATGCGGTCGAGAAACTCGTGCGGCAGGTGGGTGAGCTCACGCAGTATACCCGAGATGCGCAGGCGGATGGGAAGGGTGCTTTCCCACGGCTCGATATGAATATCGCTCGCCTTGTCATGAACTGCGTCAAGGATGATGTTGTTGACGAGAACCGCGATGTCGATCTGGTCGAGCGACTTGACGGCCCGGATATACGACGAGGTCAGATCCATGGCTGCGGGATTTGTAACCGCTCAAGCTCCCGCGGTCACCTTCTTTTTGGCGCTCAACCCCCGATGCGGCTCATCGTTCGGGCGGGCTGCACGAAGTCAGGCTCCCCGATCCGGTGGCCGGGTTCTTTCTTGAGGACGATCCGCTGCAACTCAGCCGCCAACTCAATGTCGTCGGCTTCACTCCGGAGTGCGGGCTTCAGGTCGTGCTCGCCGAGACTGAAAAGGCAGGTGCGAATTTTGCCGTCGGCAGTCAGGCGGATGCGGTTGCAGTTGCCGCAAAACGGCTGGCTGACCGGCGCGATGATCCCGATTTCGCCAGTGCCTTGCCCAAACGACCAGCGGGTGGATGTCTCGGAGGGGTTGCCAGCGGGGAGAGGGATGAGGGGGATGTGTGAGCGGATTTGCTCGATGATTTCGCTGCCGGAGACAACATGATCCCGTTGCCACGCTTGTCTTGTACCCAATGGCATGAACTCGATGAAGCGCATAACGACACTCTCCTCCGCGGCAAATTGGGCCAAGCGCACGATCTCGTGGTCGTTGAGGCCGCGAATGATCACCGCGTTGAGCTTTACCGGGGCGAGGCCCAGCGACTTGGCCGAGCGGATCGACTCGAGCACTTCCGGCAACCCGTCACGCCCGGTGATTTTTTTGAAATTGTCGCGGTCAAGCGAGTCGAGGCTGATCGTCACCCGCCCAAGCCCGGCCTCCTTGAGGCGCTTGGCCAAGGCGGGGAAGCCGGTGCCGTTGGTCGTCAATGACAGGTCGCGAATCGAGTCGATGGCGGCAATCTGTGAAACCAGATTCTCGACGCCCTTGCGAAGAAGTGGCTCGCCGCCGGTGATCCGAACCTTGTTTATCCCAAGCGAAGCCGCCACTCGGGTGACGCGGGTGATCTCCTCGAAGGTAAGGATTTGTGACCGTGGCTTCCAGGGGTAAATTGGATTGCTGTTCGCGGGCCGAGTTTTACTGGGGCCAAGTGTATTAGGCCGATAAAAGTTAGCCGCCTCCTCGGTTTCCGGCAGGCAGTAGACACAGTGGAAATTGCAGCGATCCGTGATGCTAATCCGGAGATCGCGAATGATGCGATTGTGAGTGTCCTGAAGAACCCCGGGCCGGGTCATGGGGTGGCCCCATTGGGGGGCGAGTTTGTCTCGATCGGGACGATTTTGACAGTCCCATCCCGGCGGACCTCGACGTTGAGGTCGGCATTGGTGGAGACTGTTTTACGATCATTTTTTTTGCTCATGCTCATGAGCTGCGATCCGCCTTTTTTACGGGCACCCCCGTAGAAACCGCGCCGAAGCCACTCGAGTTTCTTGGATGCCATGAGTTCAACCTGCAATTGCTGAACCTTCTTGCGCAGGACCAAAATATCCTGAAACTGCTTTTCCAACTCAGCTTTCTCAGCGATCAGCTTTTTTTGCTCAAGGAGCAAGTGGTCGCGATCCTCCTCGGTTGACTTAAGGCGACGGCCAATGTCATCGATCTCCCGGTTCTTGTCGGCCATTTGGTTGTTGAGCGTCTTGATTTGCGAGTCGTAGTCCCGATTTTTGTTCTGGGCCGTTTGGAGTTCGCCGTTGAGAGCGCTGATTTTTTCGTCCTTGGCGGCGAGTTCCTGCGCAGCTTTGGTTACAAATGTCTCGTATTCGGCGACTTTCTGGCCGTAATTGGTTTCCAATTTGGAGAGCGCGTCTTGAGTTTCGCTAACGGTTGAGTTGGCTGTATTGAGCTTTTTTGTAAGGTCTGCTTGTGTCGTTTCTAGCGTCGCTTTATCTGTTTTAAGTTCTTTTATTTCCTTCTCATTTTGGGTGATGGTATCGCCTTGCTTGGAGATGGTTGTATTTGATTTGGAGAGCTGAATCATCATCCAAGCTCCCGCTATGAGCGCTACTACCGCCAAGATGGTTGTATAATTGCCTTTCATTGTTCGGGAACAATGGCGCAACTTCCCCGTCGCCGCAACCCTTAATTTGTGTGGTTTCTTCCATTTTTCGACTTTTGTGCATTTTTTTCCTGTGCTGATTCCGGGCAAAACCCCGTTGATGATTTTGAGCAACGCGACGCTGTTTCCCGGTGCGATCCTTCCCCTGCACATCTTTGAGCCCCGCTACGGAAGGATGTTGTCCGATGTGCTCGAATCGCACCGGATGTTTGCCATCGCCATGCGGAGGCCCGGGGCCCGCCGGGAAGTTCCCATGCCGGTGGCCTGCCTGGGCGTCGTGAGGGTTTGTGTGGAGGTGCTGGAGTCGCTCGACATCAAGAGTCGCCTGGTGAACGTCTCCCACTTCCTGTCGATGGAATTCGAGCGCAACAACATGGGGCCGGAGGGCTATTCCTGATCCCGGCCAAGCGTTTGACTAAAACTGGACGATCCGGATGTTGTTGATGTCCGGGTCGGCCTCGAGTTCGGCGAGGCAGTCGGCGCTTGGCACACTATCAATGTTCAGCGCGGTCAGGGCCTCGCCGCCTTCGCGATCACGCCCGAGGCTCATATTGGCGATGTTGACGCTGTGATTGCCGAGCACGCTGCCCAAGTGCCCGACGATGCCAGGGCGATCCTTGTTGCTCATCATGAACAGGATGCCCTCCGGGACGATTTCGACCGGCTGGCTGTTCAGTCGGACAATGCGCGGATGCTGCGCCAGCCCAAAGAACGATCCGGCGACCGATACCTTTTGCTCACCGGCCCATGCCCGGATGTGCAGCCATTCCTTGAAGTCCACTTGCTCGCTGGACTTGATCTCCTCGACGATTAGACCGCGCTCCTTGGCCATGGCGCGGACGTTGACGAGGTTGACTTCCTCGCCCATGGCAGCCCCGAGAAACCCCTTGATGATGGCACGGGCGATGGGGTCACCGGGCAGTTCGGTGGCCAAGCCGCCGTAGGTGATGACCAGGCGCTCGATGCCCGCTTGGCCAAGCCGCGACAGCAACAGGCCCATCCTTTCGCCCAAGCGCAAATACGGCTGCACCTTGGCCGAGGTTTGCGCGTCGAGGCTTGGCATGTTGATGGAGTTCATCAGGCTGCCGTGCAGCAAATAATCGGCAATGCCCTGCGCCACCTCGAGGCCGACGTTGTCCTGCGCCTCGGCCGTGCTGGCGCCGAGATGCGGGGTCAGGATGAGGTTTGGGCATTGGCGCAACGGCGAGTCGGCGGCCAACGGCTCGGTCTCGTACACGTCCAGCGCCGCGCCGCCGATTTGCCCGGCTTGTAGTGCCTCGATCAAGTCGGCCTCGCTGACGATTCCGCCGCGGGCGCAGTTAAGCAGCCGTACGCTTGGCTTCATTTTGGCGAACGTCTCCTTGCTGAGCATGCCGCGCGTCTCGTCGGTCAACGGCATGTGAACCGTGATGAAGTCCGCCGCCGCGTAAATATCATCCAAACTGGACAGTTCCACCTGCAGCGCCTTGGCGCGGGAAGGCGTGATATACGGATCGAAGGCCAGCACGCGCATGCCGAACGCCACTGCGCGACGCGCCACCTCGCCGCCGATGCGGCCCATGCCGAGCACGCCGAGTGTCTTGCCGTAAAGCTCGACGCCTTTGAACGCCTTGCGGTTCCATTCGCCGGCGGCCATCGAGCCGTGGGCCTGCGGGATGTTGCGCGCGAGTGCCATCATCATCGAGAAGGTCAACTCGCAGGTGGCGATCGTGTTGCCGCCGGGAGTGTTCATGACGATCACGCCGTTTTGTGTGGCGGCCTCGATGTCGATGTTGTCAACGCCGACCCCGGCGCGGCCGACAATTTTCATCTCCGGCGCAGCCTCGAGCAGCGCCTTGGTGACTTTGGTCTCGGAGCGGACAGCCATCGCTGAGACGTCGCCGACGAGTGGCAGTAGTTCCTTCTCCGAGTGGCAGCGGTCGAGCACGCTCACCTCAAGTCCTTCCTGTTGTTTCAGGAAGTCGATTCCGGTTTGGGAAATGGGGTCGCAGACAAGTACTTTCATTTTGGTCGATTCAATTCAGCGGCGCTTGGCCAAGCGCAGTCAGCCTTCGCGGGTTTTGATTTTATTGAGCAGGTCGGCGATGACTTCGTCCCGTGGCCTGGCCCCGAGATCGCCTTTACCGTGTTCTCGCACGGCGAGTTTGCCGGCTTCCTGCTCGCGTTGGCCAATGAGTAAAATAGTGTGCACTCTGTCGGTTTCGGCGCGGCGAATCCGGGCTCCGATTTTGTCAGAAGTCGTGTCGATTTTCACGCGGACTCTGTGCTTCCGCAGTTCAGCGACGACGTCCTCGGCGTAGTCGGCTTGGTCGTCGCCAAACGGCAGCAGTCGTACCTGTTCCGGTGCAAGCCAAAGCGGGAAGTTGCCGGCGTAGTGCTCGATTAAAAAGGCAATGAAGCGCTCGTGCGTGCCCAGCGGGGCACGGTGAATGCAGAGTGGCGTCTCGGTGGTGTTGTCGCGGGTTTTGAACTCGAGGCCGAAGCGCTTGGGTACGGCGAAGTCCACCTGGTTGGTGGCGATAGTGAATTCGCGGCCGGAGATGCTGTACACCTGCACGTCGATCTTTGGTCCGTAAAACGCGGCCTCATCCGGCACTTCCACAAAATCAACGCCCGACTCGACGAGCACCTGGCGCACCATGTCCTCGGTTTGTATCCACAGTTCCGGTTCGCCGACGTATTTGTCGCCAAGCCGCTCGGCGCTGTGCGTGCTGAAGCGCATGCTGAATTTGTTGAACCCGAAAATCTTGAAATACTTGAGGTACATCTCGTTCACAGCACGGAATTCGTCGGCGAACTGCTCCGTTGTGCAGTAAATGTGCGCGTCGTTCATCTGCATCGAGCGCACGCGCATGAGGCCCATCAGTTCGCCGGAGCGCTCGTAGCGGTAACAGGTGCCATACTCGGCCAGGCGCAGCGGCAGTTCCCGGTAACTGCGTGGCACCGCCGAGAAAATCTTGTGGTGATGCGGGCAGTTCATCGCCTTGAGATAGATGCGGTCGGTCGGCTTGTCCGGATCGTCATCCTTGAGTTCCATCGGGGGGAACATGCTCTCGGCATAGTAGGGGAGATGGCCGGAAGTCTTGTACATGCTTTCCCGCGCCAAGTGCGGCGTGCGCACGCGCTCGTAGCCTGCCTCGAACTCCGTCTCCTTGGCCAGTTTCTCCAGTTCCTCGATCAGCACCGTGCCCTTGGGCAGCCAGAGCGGCAAGCCGGGGCCGACGTCGTCGTCGAACGCGAATAACTGCATCTCGCGGCCGATCTTGCGGTGGTCCCGCTTGCGCGCCTCCTCCTGCGCCACGAGCCACTCGTTGAGCTGCGTCTTGTTCGGAAACGCGGTGCCGTAGATGCGTTGCAGTTGCGGGTTATTCTCGTTGCCGCGGTAGTAGGCGGCGGCAACGCGGAGCAGCTTGTAGGCCTTGGCGTTGCCGGTGCGCATGACGTGCGGCCCGGCGCAGAGATCGACGAACTCGCCGTTCTGGTAGAATGAAATCTCCTCGCCCTCGGGGATGTCGGCCAGGCGCTCGACCTTGTACGTCTGGCCGCGTTCCTCAAAAAAAGCCCTGGCCTCGTCGCGGGTTTTTGTGGAGCGCTCGAACGTCTGGTTTTCCTTCACCACCTTTTTCATTTCGGCCTGGATGGCCTCGAAGTCCTCGGGCGAAAACCGGTGATCAAGGTCGAAGTCGTAGTAGAATCCCTCGGCGGTCGGCGGACCGATGTCGAGCTTGGCATCGGGCCAGAGGCGCAGCACGGCGGTGGCGAGCACGTGGGCGCAGGAGTGCCGCAGGCGCTCGAGGTCGCTCATCTGGTGGCGCTGATCGAGCGACTTGCGTTCCACGTCGTGTTTGGCTGCTTCCATTATTTTGTTCGGTGCGCTAGCGCCATGGACTCCCTGCGGAGTGCGCGGAGGTTAGGAACTTGCCGGGCAAAGGGCAATGATTAGCTTGGATCGGCTAGTTTTTGGGTCGGAGGATGATGACCTTGTCATGGGTGCCGTCGACCTCGACGCTCTGCGTTTCAATGTCCGGATCGTCCTTCAGGGTGTTGTGGATGATCCGGCGGGCGTATGAGTTCATGGGCTCCAGTTCTACGATGTCGCCCCAGCGGCGGACTTGCTCGGCGGCTTTTTTGGCCTTGTCGACCAGTTTGTCATCCTCGCTGAATCGGTATCCGCCCACATCGAGCTGCACTTTCTCGGCATTTTCGTTGTGCTGAAACAGCATGCGATTGAGGATGTATTGCAGGTCGAGCAACGTCTGGCCCTTGCGGCCAATGAGTCGCTCGGAATCATCGGCTGTCTTGAGGTCCAGCACCTTGCTGCCTTCTGTCACTTTTTCCTCGATGGTCACTTGGTAGCCGAGGTTGTTCAGCAGGGACTCGAGCAGGGTCTTGGGGTCTTGTGTGGTTGTACTCATGGTGTGATTAGGAATTATTTCTTGCGCTTGCGTTTGTTTTTTATCGGCTTGGCCAAGGGCGAGTTTTCGCTTTTCAACGGCGCTTCCACGACGATGTTTTTTGTGAGCTTGGTTTGCAGGATGCTGAGCATGTTCTGCACCGTCCAGTAAAGCGTCAAGCCGGCGGAGAAGTTGTACAGGATGACGATGAACATGAGCGGCATGTACTTCATGATCTTCTGAGTGTTTGCGTCGGCGGTGGGGGAGGCCGGGGTCATGCGTGCCTGCAAAAGCATGGTTACGCCCATGATCATCGGCAGCGGGTTGATCGGGAATCCGGCGATATCAGCGATGGTGTCGGACTGCGACAGGTCGCAGGCCCAGAGGAATTCCGCCCCGCGCAACTCGACGGCACTCCGCAGCATGGTGAAGAACCCGAAGAACACCGGGATCTGGATCAGGATCGGCAGGCAGCCGCCCATCGGATTGATCTTGTACTCGCGCATGAACTCCATGATCCGCTTGTTCTGCTTCTCCTTGTCGTCCTTGTACTTTTCGCGGATCTCAGCCATCTGCGGCTGATAGGCAGCCATGCGTTTCATGGAAACGGTGCTGGCCCGGGTGAGAGGCCAGAACAGAATCTTGATGATGATGGTGATCACGATAATGCAAAGAGCGTAACTAAGCCCGAAGCTGCTGTGTATGCTGGACATGGCCCACATTAAAATCTTGGCAAAGAAGCCAAAGAAACCGTCAAATCCCATGACCGAATCGATCGAGTTCTCGTAGGTTAGTGCGAGCGCCTTGAGGAGGCGGTATTCCTTGGGGCCTGCATAGGTGATGAATTGCTTTTTGATACTCTCACCGGGTTTCAACACCCGCGCGTTAAACTCCAAGGC
>Ga0257108_1000605_pt1 | contig 10376 bp, 12 predicted proteins | sample LP_taG_FD_190181 | JGI IMG/M metagenome (GOLD analysis project Ga0257108, IMG submission 190181) | Marine microbial communities from Northeast Subartic Pacific Ocean, Canada - LP_J_2011_P26_1000m | ecosystem: Environmental > Aquatic > Marine > Oceanic | place: Canada: Northeast Subartic Pacific...
CATTAAACCAATAACTGCACCGGTAAGATATATTTTAAGAAACTTGGGTACTGCTTTCCAATAATTATAAAGCCAACTTGCTGTAACTAATTTACCTATTTCTAACACACCGCCCATAATAGCAATTGCCACGGAGGCTCCACTAAAAATAGCCATTAATCCAACAATAGAATACCAAGCGGCTACTCCTGATATTAATAATGCCGTAAATAGCACAAACAAACCAAAAATCATTCCGATAATACCTCCGCTAGTCCAATATTTTCTAAAGTCAAATTAAAATCTTGCCATGCTTCGTTTACCAAATTAGGAGGAGGTAAATGATAAGCATATCCTACAGAATTAAAATCAAACGAATAGGAAATTCTATCTTCCTTTGAATTATTTGGTTCTGTTCCATGTAAAACAACCGAAGGAAATATTATAAGTTGTCCTCTTTTTATTTCCATTTGAATACGTTCTGCTGGTCCTTTGTTGGGTTCGTATATTATACGATCTTCATATAGTTCTCCTCTATCTATCCAAAGATTTCCTTGTTCAGGTAATAGGTTAGGATAATATGCTGAAGAAAATATATGAACTGCATGATTGTGTCCTTTAATTACATCGCCGGGTTTTGTTATTGTTGACCAACATCGTTCCATATATAATGCACTATTACTTTTAGTATTAAGAGCCATACCTATATACTTTGCGTAATCATATACACATGTCATTATTTTTCCTAACAATTCTTGTGGAAATCCTGGAAAATTATGACACCTATTCATAATCCATGTATGAGCACCTATAAATGATTCATGATTATCGTTATATTTTGTTCTAACACCCATCTCGCCACCAGGTATTTTTTTAAAAACATCTGCATTTTCTCGTGAAAATTTATCAAGGATATATGCTCTATCAATTAACCATTTATTTACAGAGGGAGAACAACCAAGATCATACACTCCCACTTTATGTCCGAATGGTTCGTGTATTTGTCTTTTAATAACTTGTTTATTGGGTTCGGTCATACACTATGGTGAACTATGCGTTGCATTTACAATAGTCTCGGTACAGCCCATTTTTCCATATAATGTGGCTACATCCGTATCTAATATCGGTACTGTGATATCTTTTCGTGCAGTATAAACTTTATTAACAGATCCAGTTGATAGTTTATTAGGATAATAAACATGTCTCATTTGTGTGGTTGCAACACCATTAAAGGATATTCCTTCGGCGGCTAATCGTTTTACTGCCAATGCTCCGGTAGTATAAGTTGCAGTTGGATGAGTTGGTTGTTTTGCATACGTTACTGTAAATGTACTTGATGCCGTAGGAGTACCTGTTGCGGCAGGTAAGGTTTCACTATCGATTTCAAAACGTATAATATCTTCTGTTTCACCTAATCTAGCAAGCATGTTATGAAATCGCATATTACTTCGTTCTACTGCTTCTGCTTTAGCATCTGTATTAACATTACCTGAAGTGTATGCTGAACTATCTGCACTTGCAACAGTTCCATTAGTACTGGTAGCAGTCATAGTTCCTGTAGTAATAGCATATTCATAAAGTTTAGGAGTAGCGGCACCATCAGCATTTGAATTAGAAATGTTAGTTGTGCTATTAACTGATAAAGGATCATTTAAAAATGTTGCTCCGACATGGTCTTCACCAGACCCATTAGTTTTACCTTGGGTCGATGATCCATCTGATCCATATGCTGGGCTTGTTATTGTAAATCGTTCTTGTGACATTTATATACTCCTAGTATTTTAATTATTTATCTTCATTTGTAGGATAACGGGTAGCAAATCCTTCTTTTATAATTAAGTCATTTATGTTTGTAAGTTCGCCATGTTCTTCTTTAACAAGAACTGTTCCTAGTATTCTACCTACTTTACCTCGTTTATTTAACATTGTTCGTACTACTATTTCTTTTGGTAATATTTCAATTAACCTATTTTTTGATGCTATGCCTTTTTCTCGTTCAACTTTATCATGTGATTTAGAATCTGGTGCATTTACTCCAAATAATTTAATACGTTGGCCTATGTGAACTTGAAATCCCATATCTATATCCGCATCAATGGTTCCTCCGTCAATAACTCGCACAAGTCTTGCTTTGTATTCGTACATGCATATATCCTTTTTTAATCTAAATGTTCTACATATTTTAAAATTTTATTAATTAGTTTTCGCATAGTTTTATTATCTGTATCTTCAAAACTAGCAAGATATGCAACAAAATTTATGCTGTCTTTTAGAATACTTAAATCGCCTATTCTAAATGCATTTATGATAGTTTCTTTATCATGCCGACGTAATAACTCACTTGCTATGTTGTACGAAAAAGCTTCTACTTCGTCGGGTTTTCCTAAATAATCTCTTTCTGTTTTACCTTTTCCTGGTCCGGTATATTCTGACCCCGGATGCTGTAATTTTCTTTTTCTGGCTTGTCCTTGATGAATCCTTTCATGGCCTATTGCATCACTAATTCTATTAACTAACTCATCGAATCCTTCTTTAGAAAAACTATAAGTTCGTTGTTTATCATTGAATAACAAAGTTAATGTCGTGGGATACATATCTGGATCTTTCCATTTATCTATCCCTTGCGAATAACCAGCGTTCATATTTATTTCATCTTTTGGAACTCTTGATGTATTCTCAAAATCAACTTCTACTCGTAATATATCTAATGCATTATCTATTAAACTTACTAATTTATATTTGTCTAGCCGTTGCCCAACAATATCGGACTCCATTGCTTCCAAATGAGAGCGTAATTTTTTATAAGCATAAGGTTTAGTTACTTCGCATACAATCATACAAATATTTATCGTGATGCAAGGAGTTTATTGGACTTCCATCGATAAAATAAATGTGTATCTATTGTTACAGTTTTAATGAAGTTTTTACGTTTGGCCCATCTAGGAAGGGCTATATATCCTGCATGATAATGGGTAGCTCCTTCTGTAAAATCTATAAATGACATAGATCGTTTAAGAAAGTATTCTACTAATGCTTGAGAATATGCCCATGCCCGTTTATTCTTTGGGTCATCAGTTAAACCATCACAATACCAACTAAATTGACACATATCTTTAACAGGAAATCTTTTCTTAAGTTTCTTATTAAAATAATGTTTTCCTTGGCGGACAACCTTACAAATACTTCCAGGAAATCTTTCATCAGCAACTCTATTCATTGTAACTAAAATTACTGCAATTTTTCCCGATAAACTTTCGTTTCGAGCTTCATGGTAAACGTTCATTGCAAGACACTTGAGTTCATCGCTAGAAAAAACCATAAAGGTATTTCGAAATTTAGGTTCTGTATGTTGTTGTATTTGCTTTGTGGCACGTTCCATTAAATTGCTTTGGTTCGCTAATGCCATACTCACAAAAAAAAGGTACGACAAGGTTATTAGTATAAGTTTTTTCATACTATAAGTTTCCTTTATATTTTTATATTAGATTTTTTTATTCATTGTTTGGTTCCGAGTAAGCTAAAGGTTATCCCTGCCTAGGATCGTCGTGAATTAAGACAGGGACTAGTTTAGAATTACTTGTTACTTCTTGTCGTAGATTCCCCAAAGAATCCACAATGCAATTAAGCCAACAAGACCTTCACCACCCAATGCTTTCACGAAACTGATTACATTACCTAGGATGTCAATTGGAAGGAATACTACATTTGCTCCGAAAATAATTTGGAACACAATGCCTAATGCTATAACCGAAAGACCTACTTCTGTAAGTCCTCTAATCCAGCCAGATACATTTTTAATAATATCCATAGTTTTATTCTCCTATTGTGATATTTACTAATCACTAGTATATTTACCTGATTTTTTGGTATAATTGGTTGTTTTGACCACTTTTCAGTGTTTTTTGGTGGTTAACTATTACTATAATTTAAAAAAATAAGGGGAATTTTTTGTTTTAGCAAATAACTCCCCTTTTAGGTTATTTACTTCTTCTCTACAAATTCATAGAGTTCGGTAGCCTTCGTCTTAATATCATCAATGGTATAAGATTCAGGTTGAAGTTCATTCCATAACTTCGATGTTGCTTCACCTTGTTCTTTAGCATGATCCCATGCTTGATAAACAAAGTTTTCTTTTCTTGAGTATTCATCTTGAAGATAGCCTTGGGCCATTTCAAGTAGTCTGAACCTAAGTTCATATGGATTACTAGACATAATTTTCTCCTTTGTGTGTGTCTGTGTGTTGTGGGGGAATTCTTCTGTTCCCAAGTGACCCCCCAAGAGGACCATCCTCTAACTCGGCTACTGATTACGCCGCGAGCGCAATCTGTGCGGATGTATAATCGTTATTATTTGCGATTAGGTTTAATGCTGTCTCGTCTTTGCTTCCCACGGTGTCGAAATCTATTTCAGCCCCATCAACGAAAGTCATATCCAAAATATAAAACGCCGTATGTTATTATCAATATAAGGATTATAATCATTGCAATCCACATAAATGATTTTTCCATAACTTCCTTTGGTGGAGCTGATGGGAATCGCACCCATGTCCAGTCGCTTTCGACAAAGAGTCATTAACAACATTAATATTTATATTATAACATATAAAAAAATTTGTGTCAACACCTATTATTCTGCAATTATATTACTATTATCAATTCTTACCCAATTAGTACCATTATAAACAACCATACAAGCACCGCCTGTTTCGTTTGAACACCAAGCCTGAGATCCTTGGTCATTGGCAGTATAAAATGCCGCTAACGCATTTAATTCTGCAACTGTATAACTAGGTGTTTTAATTGTACCTGCCGCTGATGTTACTGTTAATGTAGCAGTAGAGTTACCTGCGGCATTTATTGTAAAAGACGATGAAAATGTACTTGCCATAGTAATACCTGAAATATTTTCTATAGGTGATACTTTATCTGCTGATGTGCCTATTCCGGGATACATTGAAGATGTATTTTGTCCAACAATAGTTAATTGATATACGTTATTTGCTATTAAATTGTTTGGTGGCATATAGGTTAATAGTTTATTACTATAGGATAAAGTTCCACCTGTTTCGAATTCATTGGTAGTTGTATTTTTAAATTTAACAGAACCGCTACCTGCCGTTAATATTGCTTCATTACCTACAACGGCTGTCCAATACCCAGAACTAGTAGGTGGTATTTGATTGGTGTTATTATCTACAACAGACGAATATTCTGCTCCTATGTATTCTATTAGGTCACCTATAGAATATGTTTTGGTTGCATCCCATGTAGTTCGAGTATCACCTAAAGTAAATGTACTAAAATCCATATCTTGGTTAAATCGTACTTGAACAGTAGAATCTATTACTACTGTTATATCGCCTGAACTAGGAATTATTTCTAGAACTCTTGGTCGTTCTGTTGCTAATGTTGTTACTGTTCCTGCGGCAATAGCATCTGGTGTTTCTAATGCTCCTTGTGTAAACTCATATTTGTAACCAATTACATTACCACAATAATCTTTTTCTTCAACTCGAGTATAAACAGGGGCAATGTATGATTCGCCTGACGCCGCTAATGCAATTGAATCATCATCTAAGAATGCATCAAATATATTAGTTAAAATTGTTCCATCTGTTCGTTGAACAGGATAGCCTGCTAATTGATTCCATATGGTTAATATATTTTGAGCATTATTAATTGCAGTAGGCATATCTGTATAATTTGCTATTGCTTTTTGTTGTTGTTCTGCTGATTGGTTTGGTAATGCTGTACCAATAAAATTTGTTGCTCCGACTCCTGCCGCCGCTTCTGCACAAGTAAATTGAATTGCTCTTACTGAAAGCATTTCTTTACCAGAAATTGAAGTAGGTTTAAGAGGACTAGTATCATGGTTTGTTGAACCAACTGCAAATGTAAATGTTGAACTTTGATAAGTTGATGTATCTAAGACAATTGTTCCACCAAATATTGTATCTCCGTCACCTTGAGGTTTGGGATTTATTGCTTGCACACCAGATGCATTCCAAACTCGTTCATTACTACCATTAACATCTGGTCCGCCTAATACTCTTATAGTTCCATAATATCCTGAACTAGGAGGTGATGAATCAGGTAATCTACAAGTAAGTGTTGCATGATCCATTTTTTCTGTAAATTTAATAAGAACATCTAATGTAACTTTTGTTGATGTTGTGTTTGTTGCATTGTTTATTTTTGTAACTATTATAGGTGTTACTTCTGTACCGTCTGCGGCAAATTGCACAGAACTAAATCCCGATTGAAATATTTGTACATCTGGATTACTATCAGGTAATGTTACAGGTTTAAGGCTATCACCTGTTCCGCCGCCTAAACCATTTTGTTCCATAGCCGCATTTGCTATGTCATTTTCAAATTGTATAATTCTTTTAAAATCATCTGCAATAGCCATTAATTGTGCAACCCAATCTTCCCATAATGCACTAATATCTATGCCTGCTTCTAAAGCATCACGAATTTCTTGTAATAATCCGCCATCTATATAAGCATCTGTATTAAGTTTTCCTGTGGAAAAATCAAAACAAACAGATGCTCTGTCAGGTATTACTCTACCTAATTTATTAAGGATTGCTTCACCTTTACCTAAAAACGCCCCCATAACTGTTTCTAGTAAGTTTGGAATAGGTTTGGGATTAATTGGTGTAGCACAAAAATTAATCATACTTGCTATTGCCGCGGCTTCACCTATAACTGCATTAAGTCTCATTAATGTAGCAGACAATCCTGTATGAGTATTAAATGCTTGAAGAGCAGTTCGGCAAGACGCCATGGCACCCATTAAAATTGCATTTCCGGCGGCAAGCCCTAATAATTCATTTAGATTCATGTCTAAACAAATTTGTATTTGAGGCATAGGTTTAAGACCATTACCTGCAAGTAAATTGCAGATCATGGTTTTCATATTTCCGCCTATTTCTGCTCGTACAACTGCATTGTCACCATACGTACCTTCAAGTCCTACGGAGTGTTTTTCGGCTGAAATATAATTATCAAATGTAGTTAAACTATCTCTAAAATCACTATATGCCATTATCCACCTATCTTAACATTAGGAGAAATCATTTTTTCTAATTTTTTCTTAATTGCACTATCATATATACCATAGTAACTTTGCAACGGATTAGGATTACTTGGCGGGGTTTTAGTTAAATCCAATCCTGTTTTATTACATTTATCCCAATCTGCATCGCCTGGACTTGCTTCTATTGAAGGCAAATACCATTGATAGTCAGGTGGTACCCCATTTGGTCCATTGCCTGCTCCTGCTCCCGAACATGCATTACTCGGAGGAGTTGACCCTCCGCTACCATATTTTTGACGTAAGTTATGCCACATTTCCATATCAGATTCATTGGCGGCACTATTACCATCTATAAAACATGTTTTGGGGGTATTAACTCTATGTGAGGGCTGAAGTGAATCCCTTGTTTTTATTGCATCTTGATATGCTGTATCAGGAACCGTTTGATGTAATGATATGGGTTTATCATTACATTTTACTGTAGGATTTGGGATGAAATTTATTCGACTGTAATCCATCATTTCCAAGCCGTTTGCTACACAAACTTTGCTTGGAGGTTTTGTTAATTCTGTCATTGCCGCAGGCATTCATATTTCCTTATACTAATTTTATACCGCTCATTTGTGAACTATATTCTTTTGCTATACTTGCTACTGGTTCAGCAATTGCAACGATATGTGTTTTATTAATCTTTACTGCTTTGCTTGATTGCACATCTACTGCGTGTAACCATGGCATTAATACAATACCTTGTTGGCTCATTGCTATCATGAATGGCCTATCAATTGTATATGCATCAGCGTCGTCTTCTTGGTAAGAGCCTATTAACTCTTCCGAAGTTGTTAATTTTAATGTAACAACATCGCCTTTTTTTCTTGTCTCTACTAACATATTTATTTGTTTTTTAGGAGTTGGTCTACAGCGGATATTTTAACAGGAATTAAATTTGTTCTATAAATTGCTTTCCACAGTTCCGATGCTCCGCCTACCCGCCAATTACCATAATAAACAAGCGGAGCTTTATCTGCACTATGTTTTTCTTTAAACTCTTTTTTTGGGATGTCTATACCTATACGAATTTCATCGTATTCTACACCTCGTTCTTTCATTATTAATTTTGCATGATCGCATAATTTACAATTATCAATAGTGTAAATGGTTACATTCATGCAACTTCTTTTAACAATGTTGTTTTGGGGTCTTCTTCTTCTGCTTCCCATTGTTTTTGTTCTTCATCAAAATCAATAGGACAACCGCCCGGAACTACTCCACAATCAATATGTTCTCTGCCTATGTCTTCTGTCATTGCATGTGCAATTGCTCTGCTAATTTCCTCATATTTAAATTTAGAAACTGCTTCTTCAGGTTGATATTCGTATGCTGAAGCATCTGTTTGTGGCATTACCGAACATGCTCTTACAGCAGATTGGTGCTTTAAAATCATATTTTTAAAATGTTTATAGTCTACTATTTCTGGAATATATTTGAGTGTATAACTAATTTGATTACCAACATCCTTGGCAGGTTCTCCATCTTCATCGACACCTCGAATCCAATATTTTTCTCCCAATTTTAACCAAGTATATTGCTCCTCGGGAGTTGCTTCGCCTGCTGTAACAAATCCATCTCCCAATCCTAAACTAGCAATAACTGGTTCTGTGGGAAATCCTATAATAGTTGTACCACTATATTGAACTAAATCCTTATGCGGATAGCCGTTTTTCTTATATGCTTCTACTAAAGGATCATCATTTCTAAATTGTACCCATCGCATATACCATGCAAGTGCCGGTAAATGCCAGCCTTCTGTAAGCCCAAATAATTTACTTGTTGTTCCTGCCGGCTTAATAGTTGTCATTGTGTGTGGTACAGATTGTCCTATATAAGCAGAATATTTTGTTGCTTCATCTTTAACCGCACGATTAAATCGAGCCATTGTCATCCAAAAGTCTTTGGCTTTTTCTTCGTTAATTAAATCCCTAAAAGCCAATTTAAAAAACTTCCAAGCAAATTCATGAACACCAGTCATGCCAACACCAATACGATTTGTGCGTTTAACTTCTTTACCATATATACTATTCATGCCGTTTACACGCAATAACGCCCTCGTAGCAACACGGAAGGCTTCTTCTGCTTCATCTAGTGTGTCCGCATGAAAAGGTACTACATCTGCAATAACACAAAATCCTCCTAGTACATTAAGTGCAATTTCACCACATGGATTAGTAATTGTATGATATTTTTTCTTTTTAGCACGTTTTGCTAACCGACTCATTAATATTTGTGTATCTTCACGAAGTTGATATTTTTTACTACCTGCATAATCACCACGGTTAAGATCATCCCATCCTTCGTCATTTTGTACTAGCATATCAGAATTAAGTATGCCAGGTTCGCCTGTTCCGTCGGCGTAAGCGGCCTCTGTGAGTAGTTTAAACACCCCTCTAGCGTGTTTTGTTAAGTCATCGTTGTATTTGGTATCGCCACGTTTTATGTTAAGTTTACTCCAAAACTCTTTATCTGTTGTAACAGAATTATTACTTGACCATAAGAAGCCCATTGGAGGATATGCAGATTCTTTATTATATTGAACTATGTCTTCCATGTTTAATCCAATATATTCTATAGGTCGCTTAACTGTAATAAAACCTGGTACGGTTTTATCTTTCCATGTTTTAGTACTCATCCTAGCGGCCCGTCGTGCGCCTCCTACAAGTACACATTCTGCCATGTAATGATCTACATACATAGCTTGTCTCCATGGCTCCATGCCAGCATCTTTAATGGTTGCACATTTTTCAAAGGCATTTAATAAAGATACTGGACCACTTGCCGGCCTATTCTGCATCCCCCCAATGGGTACGCCTTTTGCTCTTATTTTACTAAAATCTAATACCAACATTTTATCTTTATGTATTTTTTCAAATGCGGCATTTTCCCAAAGTTCTAGTGCTTGGGCCCATCCTTCTCTTGAGTCAGGAATTTCATACCAAAGAGTATTCCCTTCTTGTCCATATTTGTGCTTTCCATCTCGTAATGATGTATGAGCAGAATAATCAAAATCTGGATGACTTTCAGCCAATACACATCTTAATTGAGGTGCATTATCCCAGTTAATTAACATCATGTCATCATCATAACACCGGCCGACCCCAGATCCGTTTAACAGTAAATAAAAAAGTAAAAAACTTGTGCTAGAAGTAGCACAATTTGTAAACACTTCCATATTTCGTTCTGGCTGTTTTGCATCACCATGTTGTAAATGTCTGCCACTCATTAATAACGTGGCTTTTGCTATATGTTTCTTTAGTAATCTAAATTCTCTATCTTTATCGTTTTCTTTTGGGCAAAGTAAA
>Ga0257108_1000606_pt1 | contig 10368 bp, 12 predicted proteins | sample LP_taG_FD_190181 | JGI IMG/M metagenome (GOLD analysis project Ga0257108, IMG submission 190181) | Marine microbial communities from Northeast Subartic Pacific Ocean, Canada - LP_J_2011_P26_1000m | ecosystem: Environmental > Aquatic > Marine > Oceanic | place: Canada: Northeast Subartic Pacific...
AATGCTGTAGAAGCTCACAAAAAGATGCTCAATGGGAAAGGGCTAGTTGGGAAGATAATTCTCAAGCCAAACTAGATTTTAAAATTCTAGCGTAATCCCCATCTGGTCATAACTTTATCTTCAATTCTCTTAAAGACCAATCCTTCAGTCAGTATTCCGATTCCCATGATTACGATCATTATAGCAATGACCTGGGATACGTCATTAAGCTGACGACCAACATTAAGAAGGAAACCAAGACCCAAGAATGAGAATAAGAGTTCTGCACCGATTACGCCTCTCCAAGCAAATGCCCAGCCCTGCTTGAATCCAGACATGATAAATGGAAATGCCGCAGGAATTAATATGGAAGTTATAAGTTGACTTTCTTTCGCACCCATGTTTCTTGCAGCTTCAATGTAGGAAGGATTGATGTTCTTCACACCAGTGTAAGTATTGATGGTTACAGCAAATATCGCACCAATAGCTACGACAAAAATAATTCCAGCGTCCGTGAGACCTAACCAGAGAATGGCAAGTGGTACCCAGGCTATGGATGGAATTGACTGTAGTCCGAGAACCAAAGAACCTATTGTCTGGTTGACAGTTTCGACTCTTGCCATAAAAATTCCAAGTACCAAGCCACCAGCAATAGCTATTGATAAGCCTACAATGAGCCTCAATAAACTAGTTCCAATTCCAAAAAATAAGCTTCCATCAGAAACTCCATACGCCAGGTCTTCTACAACATCTACTGGTGATGGAAAAATATTGTCAGGCCAAATATCTGCACTGTCAAGACCCTGCCATACTATAATTATCATTGCGTAAAAACCAATTTTTTTCGCAAGTGTACTTGGTTTCATCTTTTCAATCTACCCTCTGACTAGGTCTTAATTCTGCCAAAATCTTTTGCTGGTATGGCAGAAGGTTTTCGTCTTCCGCTACCCTGGGACGTTTGTAATCAATCTTCACTTCCTTCTTAATTTTAGCCGGTCTGTGAGAAAATACCAAAACTCGTGTGCCTAACATAACAGCTTCTGCAACGTTATGAGTAACGAAAACGATGGTTTTCTTTGTCTTCTGCCAGATTAATTGCAGTTCCACCAGTAAAAGATCCCTGGTCTGCGGATCAAGTGACGCAAAAGGTTCGTCCATCAGCAATACATCTGGCTCCATCGCCAAAGCTCTGGCTATCGCAACACGTTGTTTCATTCCTGTTGAAAGTTGATGAATGAAAGAAGTAGCAAACTGTGTAAGTTGCATCATATCCAAATATCTGTTCGAAATTTGACTTCTTTCCTCCTTAGGAATACCAGCAATTTTTAACCCGTATTCTACATTATCTTGAACATTCAGCCAAGGAAACAGTGCACCTTCCTGAAATACCATTATTCTATCTGGTCCAGTACCCGTTACGGATTTACCATCAAGAAAAATTTGACCGTTGCTTGGTTGTTCCAATCCAGCAGTGATTCTTAGAAAAGTAGTTTTCCCACATCCTGAAGGACCGACAATACATACAAATTCTCCGTCTTCAACGTTTAGATCAATTCCATCTAATGTCTTTAGCGGTTTTCCGTCATGTTTGAAATATTTTTCAATATTTCTAGATTCTAGTTTACCCATTTAGCTGTTTCACCATTGCGTTAGGATTTAAATCCGGTTGATAAAAAATTCCATCTAAATTGTAACCGGTTCTTCCAAGGTATCCCAATGAATCTGCACGTTCTGCAAATATTAATACTGAATTTTTAATTGGGTCAGATGTAATTTCTAAATTTGAAAAAGATTCATCAATTATTTTTGTTGGTAACGATTTTCCCATATATTTTTTCAAAAAGTTACTAAAGATTGTTTTTGATTTATCTGGATTAGAATTAATCCACGAAACGGTTTCCTCATGTGACTTTATCCAATTTCGAATGATCTCTGGATTATTTTCTAGATAGTTTGTCCTAGATATGAGTAATACAGAGGCAAATTGTTCATCTGGCCATAATTTTTCTTCATTGAATAATCTAACACCGCCAAGTTCTTCTACTAGCATTGTTGCCCAAGGCTCTGGCACCCATGCCCCGTCAATGTCACCTTTTGCAAATAAAGTATAGATGTCAGGATTGGAAATATTTAGTACAAATACTGTTCCACCTTTTTCAACTGGCTTTAGACCGTTTGATGCCAGATAATGTCGCAGGGACACATCTTGACTGTTGCTGATTTGTGGAGATGCAATACGCTTTCCATCAAAGTTTTCAAACGAATCTAATCCGGAGTTTGGCTGTATAATAAAACTTGCGCCACCGCTAGCAGCACCAGATAAAATCTTGATATCCATTCCATCTGACTTCAAAAAACCATTAATGATTGGTCCTGGTCCAACATAAGCAATATCAATTGAACCCGCAAAAATTGATTCTATAACCTGTGGACCACTGTCAAAGATCTTAGTCTCTATTTTAATTTGCTCGCCAATTTCCTCTTGAAAAATTCCATTTTCCAATCCGACAATGGGCACTGCATGTCCTATGCTAGGAAAAAAAGCTACTCTTAGTTTGTCCTGGCTGGTTTCAGAATAATTACCAGTTAATACAACAATTACAGCAACAGCTATGATCATTATAGTTAGACTAAATACTGTGACTGTGATTTTCATAAAACAGCGTTATAAATCAGGGTTAAATATTGATCGGATTTTAGCTCCAGCTATTACAAAATAATTGAAAATGTTCAGAACAAAGAGATAAATGGAAAATAAGTAACTCATTTGCCTTATGAAACAAAAAGCAATACTTGCATTTTCAGGAGGACTTGATACTTCTGTTGTGGTAAAGTATCTTCAGGAAAAGTACAACATGGATGTTGTAACAGTTACAGTTGATGTTGGACAGAATGATGACTACAAAAAAATTTCTGCCAAGGCTAAAAAACTTGGTGTGAAAAAGCATTATAACATTGATGCCAAAAAAGAATTTGTCGTTGATTATATTTTTCCAGCTATCAAAGCAAATGCACTATACCAAAAAAAATACTGTTTAGCTACTGCACTTGCTCGTCCATTAATCGCTCAAAAAGTTTTACAAATTGCAAAAAAAGAAAAAGTAACTTCGCTTGCACATGGGTGTTCAGGCAAGGGCAATGATCAAGTAAGGTTTGACTTAACTATGCATGCAGGTTCTAATCTACCAATAATTGCGCCAATAAGGGATCTTAATTTAGATAGGACAGAGGAATTGAAATTTGCAAAAAAACATGGAATAAAGATTGAAAATGTTGCAAAAAAATTCAGTATTGATCAAAACCTATGGGGACGTGCAATTGAGGGTGGAGTTTTAGAAAATCCTAACAATGAACCTCCAGATGATGCGTTTATTTGGGTAAAAACAAAAAATCTTCCGAACAAACCTGTGTATTTAAAGATCAAGTTTGAAAAAGGAATTCCTGTTGCAGTGGATGGTAAATCTATGAATCCTATAAAATTAATCGATTACATCAACAAAAAGGCAGGCTCATGTGGGGTTGGTATTATAGATCATATTGAAGACCGAGTTGTTGGTATAAAATCACGTGAAGTGTATGAAACTCCCGCCGCATCTTGCTTAATTGAGGCCCACTCAGATTTGGAAAAGATGGTTCACACTAAGCATGAAACAAAATTCAAGTCATTAGTAGATGATGAGTGGTCTTGGTTGGCGTATTCTGGTCTCTGGAAGGATCCATTAAAAAATGCTCTTGACATGTTCATAGAACAGACACAAAAACGAGTATCTGGAACTGTAAGATTAAAACTGTTCAAAGGAAGTCTTAGGGTCGTTGGTCGCGAATCAAAGTATTCACTGTATAATCATAAAATTGCAACGTATGGAAAGGGTTCAAAATTTGATCAAAAGTTGGCAAAAGGCTTTGTAGAATTATGGGGAATGCAATCAACAGAAGCTAATAAATTACAAAAGAAAAAGTAAAAAAAAATATGAAATGCCCAGAATGTGACGCGGATCTAAACATACCCGACGACGCTGCTGTTGGAGAGATTGTTTCCTGTGTAGATTGCGGAGCCGACTATGAAATTTCAAAGAAAGATGGTCCTGCAATTGAAATCAAGAAAGCCGAAACAGTAGGCGAAGACTGGGGAGAGTAATTGTCAAAAATTTGTATAGTATTTGACCGGCTAAGAACAGAAGAAAAAATGCTTCAAAAAGAGGCGGTAGAACTTGGGCATGAAACCTCACTTATTGATGCAAAAACCACACAAATCAACACATCTAATCAAATACAAGATTTTGACTTTGGGAATATAGTCTTAGAACGCTGCGTTAGTTACTATAGAGGATTATATTTTACTGCATGTCTAGAATTTTTAGATGTTTCAGTAATCAACAAGTTTAATGTTTCAACAATTTGCGGTAATAAGCTATTAACGACAATGTTGTTAAAAAAGAACAACATTCCAACCCCAAAGACATACTTTTCTTTCTCTGCCGATGCTGCACGAGAAAATCTTGAGAAAGTTGGTTATCCAATGGTAATAAAACCAGTTATTGGTAGTTGGGGAAGAGGCGTCATACCACTTAAGGACAAAGATACATCAGATGCAATCATTGAACAAAGGGAAATTACAGATGGTCCTTTAGATAGAATTTTCTATCTTCAGGAGATGATAGACCGACCTCCAAGAGACATTAGAGTAATTACAATTGGGGACAAGGCAATTACTGCAATGTATAGAAAATCTTCGGGTAATTTCAAAACAAACATTGCACTTGGTGCAGAACCTGAAATTTGCGACGTAACAAATGAGATAGAAGACCTGTGTGCAAAAGCCTCAAAAGCCGTTGGGGGAGGAATTCTGGGAGTTGACTTGATGGAAGATAAAGAAAAAGGACTAGTTGTTCATGAAGTGAATAACACTGTTGAGTTTAAGGGGCTAGTCAAAGTTGCAAACATAAACATCCCAAAAGAAATGATTGAGTTCGCACTAAACTCAATCAGAAAGTAAACCGATTAATAACATAAATTATACTAAATGCGAAGAGTGTTACAATGAAAGTTGGAATAGTAGGTGCATCTGGATATGTTGGCGGAGAAGTAGTCCGTCTACTGTTAGGTCATCCTGAAGCTGAAATTTCGATGGTTACATCAACTACGCATATTGGAGAATATCTGCATCGAATACACCCGAGCCTAAAGAGCTTCACCGAACTAACATTTTCAGAACTTGATTATGACAAAATGTCAGACAAATGTGATTTGGTTTTTACTGCAGTACCACATGGAACCGCAACCGAGATTGTAAAGGCATTTTACGATAGGGGAATGAAAATTATTGATCTTAGTGCAGATTACAGATTACACAATCCTGAAGACTATACAAAATGGTATGGTTGGGAACATCCACATCCTGATTACTTGTCAAAATCAGTATTTGGTATTCCGGAACTTCATAGGGATAAAATTAAAAATGCACAGTTAGTTTCTTGTCCTGGATGTATGGCAGTAACATCTACGCTTGCGTTATACCCACTGATCAAAAATGATCTTATTGACACGGACCACATAGTTGTTGATTCAAAAATTGGTTCGTCTGGTGCTGGTGCTGGAGGCACATCTGGTACACAACATGCAATGAGAGCTGGAGTAATTCGACCTTACAAACCTGCAAAGCACCGTCATACAGGCGAAATCGAACAGGAGCTTAGTGAAGTCGCTGGAAAAAAAATCAAGGTTTCAATGAGTCCTCATGCAGTAGATATAGTTCGGGGAATTCTTTGCACGAATCACACATTCATGAAAAAGAAGATTGATGAAAAGGAGCTTTGGAAAATTTATCGAGCTGAATATGGCGAGGAAATATTCATCAGGCTTATTCGCGATAAAAATGGCTTGTATAAATTCCCTGACCCAAAGTTTGTAGTTGGTTCAAACTTTTGTGACATTGGCTTTGATCTTGACTACGACAATAATAGGTTGATTGCACTTTCTGCGTCTGACAATTTGATGAAAGGTGCAGCTGGATCTGCTATCCAGAACATGAATGTGATGTCAGGTTTTGATGAGAAGCAAGGAATTATGTATTCCCCACTAACACCAGTATAACAAATGATTACAATCAAAATTGGGGGTAGCGTAGTTGACGATCTGCACCCATCTGTCATGGCAGATATAAAAAAAGTAGTAGAGCAAGAAGGAGTAATCCTAGTTCATGGTGGAGGAAAAGAGGTCACCAAAGTCACAGAACAGTTAGGTAAAAAACCAAAGTTCGTTGTTTCTCCTAGTGGCGTAAAGAGCAGATATACAGACTTGGAAACTGCAGAAATTTTCACCATGGTAATGTCCGGAAGAGTTAATAAAACAATTGTAAAGATGTTGCAAAAAAATGGAATCAATGCAGTTGGTTTATCTGGAATAGATGGAAAAATAATTCAGGCTAACAGAAAGAAAAAACTCATAATTATGAATGAAAAAAAACGAAAGCAGGTAATTGATGGGGGATATACAGGTAAAATAACACAAGTTAATGTGTCATTGATAAAATTGATTCTTGATCAAGGTTACACGCCTGTAATTTCTCCAATAGCAATTAGTGAAGAATTTGATTTACTTAATGTAGATGGTGATAGAGCAGCTGCTAATATTGCAGGGCAAGTAAAAGCTGACAAGGTCTTATTTCTGACTAACGTTGACGGATTGTTAATAGATGAAAAATTGGTTGATACTCTAACGCTAGCGAAAGCAAAGGAAATTTTGCCGCAAATTGGATTTGGTATGGAAAAAAAGATACTCGCTGCAACTGAAGCACTTGAGATGGGTGTAGGAGAAGCGTTAATTGCTAATGGGCAAAGGGAAAACCCCATATCATCTGCAATTGCATACAAGCATTGCACGGTAATAAAAAATGACTGAGGATCAATATTTAGGAAATCTTTACCAGAGGTTTCCTGTTACGATTGAAAAAGGACAGGGTTCGCATGTTTGGGATATCGATAATAAGGAATACATTGATTGTATGGGTGGATACGGAGTTGCGCTTGTGGGACACAGAAATGAGCGTGTTGTAAACGCAATCAAAGCACAAATCGGCAGGATATTGACGGTTCACAGTTCGTTTTACAACAAGACAAGGGAAGAATTTTTAGAAAATTTGATTAAGGTTGCTCCAAAAGGACTTTCCCAAGTTCATCTAAACAACAGTGGGTCTGAATCTGTAGAAGCTGCGATAAAATTTGCAAGGAAATTTTCAGGGAAAAAAGGAATGGTTGCAATGAAGGGATCTTATCATGGAAAATCAATGGGAGCTTTGTCGCTAACATTTAATCCAAAATATAGAAAATCATTCCAACCTTTAGTTGAGAAAGTTTCCTTTTCATCATACGGTGACATAGATGAATTACGTGATACTGTTGATAAGGACACAGCATTTGTAATCTTAGAACCTATCCAAGGAGAGAGTGGCATTCATGTTCCACCTGATAGCTTCTTACAAGATGTTAGAAAACTATGTGACGAAAACAAAATTCTGCTTATATTTGATGAAATTCAATCTGGACTGGGTAGAACAGGAAGTATGTGGGCAGCAGATCACTGGAAGACTGTTCCAGATATAATGTGTGTTGCAAAGGGAATTGCTGGAGGAGTTCCAATGGGTGTTACATTAGTAAGACCGGATATTCTATCTGCGATGAAAAAGGGTGAACATTCATCAACATTTGGAGGAAATCCTCTGTCATGTGCAGCTGGAACTGCTACAATTCAAGCTCTAACCCAAGATGGTTTGATTGAAAATGCAAAAAATTTGGGTCAAAAACTTCAACATGGATTAGAAGAACTCAAATCTAAACATAAAATAATTCGGGAAGTTAGAGGCAAGGGCCTAATGATTGGTGTTGAATTAAGATTTGAAGTAAAAGATATCTTAATGGAGGGAATTAAAAATGGAATTTTATTATTATACTCGGGTAGAAATATCCTAAGATTTCTTCCCCCACTAGTTATATCAGAGGAAGATGTTACAAAAATACTAAAAATACTAGACGAGCTACTAACAAACGAGGAGAATAGAAGAAATGTATAGAGACAAAACTGATGAAAAAATTTTAGAGTTCCTACAAAAAGATTCTAGAGAATCATTTGTAGAGATTGGTAAAAAACTAAAGATGTCTGAATCTGCGGTAAGAAGAAGAGTGAAAAATATGGTTGATAATGGTATTATTGAGAAATTCACTGTTCAAGTTGGTGAGGCAAATAGTACTAGCGCAATTGTCTTAATATCAGTTGACTCATCAGTTGACACAGCAAAGGTTTCTACAAAACTTACAAAACTTTCTGATGTTAAGACAGTTTATGAAATCACTGGTCAGTACGACATTAGTGTAATTGTCAGGGCACAGAACATTACCGAGATCAACAAGTGTATTGACGATTTGCGAAAAATTCCCGGTGTGATTGACACAAATACTGTAATAATTCTTAAAACTATAGCATAATCGAAAATCGTATCATTTTAACAAACATCGCCTAATTCAGTATCAAAAATATCTAATTAAGACGATTCTAGTACGATTATCTTTATATTAATCTATAATTCTAACGAATATAGCGATGAATGATCCGAATTATTATGCAATGGAATACAACTCCGTTGGAAAGGAGCCTAAGAGAATACGAATCCTAGATTCTACACTAAGGGAAGGTGAACAACATCCAGGTGTTTCATTCACGGTTAAGCAAAGAATTCAGATTGCTTGGGAGCTTGATTACTTTGGTGTTGATCAGATTGAGATATCACCTATCATTTCTCCTGATCATGCTGAAGCAACCAAAACGATCATCAAACAAGGATTAAAGGCTGACATTGTAGCACACGGAAGAGCATTAAAGGAGGACATTGACGTTTCGTTAAAATGTGATGCATCTTGGGTTGCCGCATATCTTGGAATATCTGATATTCATCTCAAAGATAAGTTAAGAATTTCCAGAGATGAAGCGCTGAATAGGGCGGTAAAAACTGTCGAGTATGCAAAATCACATGGTTTGAAAATTAGATTCACTGTAGAAGATGGAAGCAGGGCAGATCCACAGTTCTTAATCAGTGTGTGCAAGGCAATAGAGGAGGCAGGTGTGGACAGAATCAGTCTTACTGATACTGTGGGAATTTTAAGACCTTTAGGTATGTATAATTTTGTTAAAATGGTTCATTCTGAAGTTAGTGTCCCACTTGATGCACATGTTCATAATGACATTGGATTTGCATTGGCAAATGCATTTGCTGCATGTGATGCTGGTGTTGATCAAATACATACAACTATTGATGGAATTGGTGAAAGAACAGGAATTCCATCTCTTGCAGAAACTGCGGTGGCACTTCACTATTTGTACAAATCACCAAATGATTTCAGGCTTGACATGTTGGCTGATCTTTCAAGAGTGATTGAACAATACACAAACATAAAACCATATGACTCAAAGCCAATTGTTGGCTCCTCAGCCTACAAGCATAAGGCTGGAACACATCTTGCTGCGGTTTTGAAAAATCCAGCTGCATATGAACCAATTACACCTAGAGACGTTGGGAATAGACGAAGGATTGTATTCGGCGAACTAGCTGGTAAGACTGGTGCAGGACACCTTATGACTGTCTTAGGCCTGAAAAAAGATGCTGCGAGTGCAAAAAGTATTGCTAAAGGTTTGAAAAACCTTAGAATGGGTGACCTTCTCGAGATTCCACTCGAGGACAAAACAGAAAGAAAGATAATTAATGATGAAAAAGTGAGGAAATCTAGAAAATGACCAATTGTCCTGAATGTGATGCGAACATTACTGTCCCTGAGGATGCTGTTGAAGGCGAGATTGTAACATGTGCAGAATGTGGAGCTAGCTTTGAGCTGACAAAAACTTCTGGTGGATTTGAGTTAAAACCAGCTCAAACCGTCGGAGAGGACTGGGGGCAGTGACCTCTACGATCACTGTTCTTTATGATACAATCCGTCTCGAAGAAAAACTGCTGATTGAAGCTGCAAAAAAGAACGATATTTCTATAGAGATGGTTGATTGTAAAAAACTGTTTATCAATTTGAATGAAAATTCACAGAACTTTCAGAATGTTTTGCAACGTTGTGTGAGTTATTATCGGAATATACACTCAACCGCAGCGCTGGAGGGTCTTGGAGCCAGAGTAGTAAATAGTCTAAACACGGGAATTCTAGCTGGTAACAAGCTTTTCACACATATGTTATTACAGAAAGCGGGAATTCCTACACCTGACGCAGTGATTGCCTTTTCAAAAGAGGCAGCTATTGAATCACTAGAAAAAAACGGATATCCAAAGATTATCAAGCCGACTGTTGGCAGTTGGGGCAGAATGGTATCAAAATTGAACGACAAAGATTCAGCTGA
>Ga0257108_1000620_pt1 | contig 10224 bp, 8 predicted proteins | sample LP_taG_FD_190181 | JGI IMG/M metagenome (GOLD analysis project Ga0257108, IMG submission 190181) | Marine microbial communities from Northeast Subartic Pacific Ocean, Canada - LP_J_2011_P26_1000m | ecosystem: Environmental > Aquatic > Marine > Oceanic | place: Canada: Northeast Subartic Pacific...
AGCTATTTGATCTGAAACGTATATGGCTAGTTCATTAAGTATTGGCTCTACGTCTTTACAATCTATAGTGATCATATAATTTTGCCCTAACAGAAGCTTCATTTATTCATGTTGCTAAATGACACAATTTCAGTTATCTATAGTCAACATTCTTTCCATCAAAGAAGATATTTTCAATAGGATCTATAGGATTCATAGTGAAAGCTAATTCTAATTTTTCTAGTTCTGAGATAAGAAAAACAATTGAAACGAAGTGGCAAGAATATCTATCAAGATATGGAAATCTCTTTGCATCAGACTCTCTTAATGGTTCTAGCCCCCCGTCAGTCTTTGTCGGTTCGTACGGTTATCCAAAAGTAGGCATTGGTCCGATGGTACCTCCCATACATGGAGATACCACTTTACTTGACAGCCCAGAACGTTGGCTTGGAAAAAATCTAGAGGAGATTGTAAATTTTAGACTAAACCTTGTTAGGGGAATACAAAAAATGTTCGTACAAGATCCGCAGGGCAGATTTATTGAAAGTTTACACGAGGTTGCTATGTCTTCACGCCCAATTGAATCCGATTTACAATTCCAGAAAAATATAGTGCCAATTACAACAATAGATGGAGAAAGCGCGCCATTTGGACCTATAGGTGAGATCAAATCCGCTAAATTTTCTAGTACTAGATCTGAAAAATCAATCGAACGTGTATATTATGATCATGACCTTAGGGCTCAGGATGCCGTGTTAACGTTGTATAATAAGGGCATTGAGATTTCAAAAATTCAAAAATGTTTTAGTGTTGGAATGCTTGGAAAAAAAAGAAAGCTTGTTCCAACAAAATGGAGTATCACAGCTACTGACGATATCATATCAAAGTCACTTGTTTTACAAATTCTAGACTTTGATTTGATTGATTCATGTAGGGTTTTTTCGCATGATCATCTTGGCAACATGTTTTCAGTTATTCTGTTTCCTCATAGGTGGGTTTATGAAATGCAAGAGGCATGGCATGACGGAAATAAGATAGGCTTTGGTTCTGACAGTGAGAATGCAAGTGGTATAGATCATCCTCCTGCAATAGCTGGTGCGTATTTTGCCGCAAAGCTTGGGGTTGCAGAATATCTTGCAGAGAAAAAACTTCAAGCATCTGTCCTTGTATTGCGTGAAATTAGACCTGAATATGCTATACCTGTTGGTGTTTGGCAGATTAGGGAGGCAATACGTGCTGCAATGCAAAAAAATCCATATATTGCACAAAACTTTGATGACGCTGTCAGTTTTGCGTCGCAAAGAATGAGCGTTAGTAAAATTGAATGGCTTTCTAGAGGTAGGCTGCTTCAGATGTTAAAGCAAAAATCAATCTCTGAATTTTTTTAAAATTACCAAAGATATCGGTCATTTCTATAGCGTATTTATTGGACTTTTTTGATTTTACAATATGCACAAGAACACAGTTCTTGCCATCTTACTCATCGCGAGTCCTATTTTATTTGTGCTAGCTGCATATCCGGATAGTTTTAGCATGAGCTGGAATCAGGGCCGTGGCGGATTTTTGTTTGGACTTGCATTCATTGTAGCAGAGATAGTTGGAATAAAATTCGTAGTTTCAAAAAATCGCCTTATTTTTGGAATTCCATTAGTTATTGCAACAGTGATTTACTTTATAGTATTAGATTTTGGGCTGCATGATTACATAATGAATGCTGCACCGGCATTCAATGTTGTAGGCTGTTCCATAGGAAATCCTCAAGGATGTATATACTCTTGGGGATGGTTATGGGATTTTGTAGTGATTACAATTTTTGTAATTACTGCGGCAATTATTATGTTTGGTAAAAAATGGATCAGGATAGTTATTGCAGGTCCAGTTTTTCTTGGAGGTAGTGCAATCATCTTATCTCTTGACACATTTTTCCCATTTGATACTTTAGGTCCTCTACAATATTTTGTTCCATATTTGGTGCAGACAAATGTTTGGGTAATTAATGCACTTGAGCTTGGTTTAGCAACTGCAAGGGATAACATAATGTTTTTGCAGGGCGAGCATGGTCCTTTTGTTCTACAAGTTTTTTGGCCATCAGCAGGGGTACACAGCATAATTATCTATTCGCTTGTAATGATGGCATTTTTGTTGAAAATGAATATAAAGCGCAATAGAAAGGCCATATATTTCGGTCTAGGAATTTTAGGCACAATTATTATCAATATGATTAGGATATTCTCACTGTCAATATTTGCATTGAAAGTTTCAACAAATCCAGTAGAATTTGAGGAATATCATTCAATTGCTGGTGAAATAATGTTCCTTCCATGGCTGTTCATATTTTTGCTTGTTGTGACGGCAATTGAAACGAAGCGAATGAAAAAAGAAGAAGCGTCACTTCAAAAATAACTCGTTATGTTACTTTGACCCTCTAACTCTGACAGTTCGGACACTTTTACACCAAGTCTTCTAAATAGAACTGTTTCATCATTAAGTGCTTCCTGAAGTAGTTGTTTTGATATTTTTTTCAGCTCATCTAGATTGATGGTTGGATTTCGTAACATCTTTGATTTAGTTTTGTTAGAAAGGTTAGTCTGTGTTAGTTGTATTCCAACTGATTTGAACATCTTGTTTTCTCTAAGTATAACAGCATGTAGTTGATTACATAATTCAGTTAAACTTTCTTCCAAGAAGTTATAATTATTAGAGTCTTTTTTTAGCGTAGAGATCTTACTAATTTGAACAATTGGTGATCTTAGAGTCACCGGTTCATCATCTATACCTCTTACAGCGTTAAATATGTAGGTTCCAGTTTTCCTACCAAACATTTGTATCAAATCAAAAACATTCATCTCTTTTATTTTGGAAATGGTTTGTACTCCTTGTTCTTCAAATTTCTCCTGTGTTTTCTTTCCTATGCCGGGAATATCTCTAATTTCTATGGTTTCCATAAATTCAGAAACGTTGTCAGGTGGAACAATCGTTAGCCCATCTGGTTTTTTGTAGTCTGATGCAATTTTTGCTAATAACTTATTAGATGAAATTCCAATGGAACATGTGATCTTTGTTTTTTCTCTAATTGCATTTTTTACTTGTTGAGCAATATGGCTTGCCCTATTGAAATCACCCTCTGATTTTTCTGATATATCTAGATAAGCTTCATCTCTTCCAACATACTCAAACACATCTGCAAATTCTTTGATTATTTCCATAGACTTTTCAGACATATTTGAGTAAAATTCAAAATCTGCAGGCAAAAACACTGAATCAGTTCTGTCCTTGAGCTTCTTTTTTGCAAACTGAATTGGAATCCCAGATTTAACCCCAAATTCTCTTGCAGTATAATTTGCAGTGGCAATAGCACCACTATCCCCACCTCTGTCAGAGAACATGCACACAGATACTGGCTTTGTTTTAAGGTCAGGGTTTCGTATCTCCTCACACTGAGCATAAAAGTAATCAAAATCTATATGAAGAACAATTCTTTGTGTCAATGAACTTGAACAGTCAAAATGGAATATTACAATATCGGTAAAGACAATTATCTAAATATTATAAAGATAATTGAAATCATGTCATACCCACTAACATCTGAAAAAGATGGGATAAAAATAAAATCTGAAATTATGAAATCAGAGACACTTTATCATTGCATATTTCAAAATAAAGTTATGTTAGTGTATAAAGATCATAACGAGATTCTGAACTGCTATGAAATTGAGGACGAAGAAATCGTTTCTAAAGTGAGATTGTCCAAAAATACTGATATTGAAAAAATTCTTGAAGAATACATACGGGAAAAAAATTTGAAGAAATAATCATATGTAGTTTTGATGCCTGAAGAATAAATAAAACCTATTAATCTTGTTTATACGAATATAATAAAATGAGTTCAGAAAACAAAAAAAGTGATGCGGAGGAAGTACTCGAAGAATTTCAAAAAACACATAAGGTTGAAAATCCTGAAGTTGAACATTCTAAACTAGAACCACAGCAAGAACCACAGCAAGAACCACAGCAAGAACCACAGCAAGAACCACAGCAAGAACCACAGCAAGAACCACAGCAAGAACCACAGCAAGAACCACAGCAAGAACCACAGCAAGAACCACAGCAAAATATGCATGAAGAAAAATCTGTAGAATCAAATCAAACAACTGAATCTGGAAATATGATTTTCATAGGAACAAAACCAATCATGACGTATGTAACGGCAGCATTAACACGGCTATCACCTCTATCTATTGTTACAATAGTAGCACGTGGGAAACGTATCACGCAAGCAATTGATGTTTCACAAATGATTGTTAAACGAATGAATGAAGTTGGTTTTGCAATTGCTGACGTTCGTATATTATCCGATTCGTTGGTATCTAGAGATGGTCAAAAACGTAGTGTTTCAAAAATTGAAATTGACGTGAAAAACACTTCAAAGAATTAAATGAATAATGCACTAGTCTAAAATAAATTAATAGGCACAAAACAAGTGGTCAATGTTTGCTCATCTGTACATACTGCTACTAAGATCTCTACTTTCTGTTTCTACCTGCTCCATCTCTTGCTCGATTTGTTTTGCCTGTTTTTCTAACAAGGAAAGATTACATGAAATTCCCGGTACCAGCTTTGATAAACCATCACATAGACTATATGCAGCTCTCAAATCAGGCGCATCGCTTTTAGAACCAACCAGTAATACAATTACGTTCTGAGCATTCGTCATTCCCTCATTTAGTAGTACACCAGGAATCCCCGGAATCGCTGCATTTTCCACAATTTTAATTCCAGAATCAACAAGCTTTCCTCTTGCATCCCCAGTTGAGGCAATCCCCATTATTTCTTGAGAGTCTGATCTGATTGTGATACTGCTAATAATTGTAGAACACTTTTTTTCACTAGCCCAATTTAACATCATTCTTGCTACATTTCTGTGTAAAGAAACATCAAGAACTATGTATGATGAAAAGATTGCAGCTTTAAGGTCGTTGTTTACAAAAATTCTTGTAGGATAGTTTGGTGCACCGTTTTTAATAATGCTGATTGGTGGAAAATAATCAGAATCAATAGTTGCAGCCATTTGAAAGTTGGATGTATTGATAATTAATTCCGTTGCTATGGCACTTGTTAATCCAGTTGACGGAAATCCGTTTATGATGAATCCGTTTTCAACGTTAATTGATGACGTTTCTTTTATTCTAATTTCTTGATTCATGATTTTGCATTTTACAATCAACTATTATAATATTCTTCATACTAATCTTGATAACAATGCAGAATATAAAAATGGTAAAACTGTTGTTATCTCTGCATGGACCGTAGTTTGTTTTGCATTTTGCGTTACCTTACCCCATGAGATTGCTTCCCGAACCAAAGCACCACTTAAACTTCCATCAAATTCTTGCGCTGTGGTAATGTACACGGCAAAGTCTAAACCATCTCTATATTGGTTCCACCACAGTGTGTGGTGTTTTGAAATTCCTCCTCCAAGCATTAACGCACCTGATTTTTTTGCCTTAAAAATTAAACCTGAAAGTACGTCAGCATCTTTAGTGATATTTAGTTTAAAGTCTGCATGTTTTTGTGTAAACATCCAGATTTGACTACCTACGGCACCGTCCATAATACCTGGAACTATAACCTTTATTTCATTTTTTGATGCCCAGTAAAGAAACGAATCTTCTCCCAAGTGGTCACCAATCATTTTGCAAATATCTTCTGTGGACATTTCTCTAGTTCCTTTGTTATATTCTTCTTCTAGAAATGATTGCATCTTTTCTTCAATGAGTGGTCCATAACTATCCATTGGAACTAGAACATTGCCCAATCTATGGATGTTTTTTTCTGCCAGTGTTACATCATCTAAAGTGAATGAACCTTCATTATAATTTGAGAAATGTCTAGCAATATCATGGTCTAACGCTCCACATGTTGTTATTACAGTGTTGAACCATTTGTTTTTTATCATGTCTTTTATTATTCCCCTTAATCCTGTGGATATGATAGCACCTACAAATGACAAAAATTTTAGACAGTCATTGTCTTTGATCATAACAGTTAGCACATCAAGACCGTCAGCTAAATTACGTGATTCAAAACCACCAGATTTTGACATCTGTTCAAAAATTTTCTCTAGAGAAGATTCTTTAGTGATGGAAATATCTTGTATTGGTTTGCCTAGCTGGATCATAAGTTATGGTTGCTACACGCGTATAAAATTCTGACTTTAGAAAGAAGAGCATCTACAAAGCCTTAAAACAACCGTATAAGACATGACACGAATGACAGAAAAAATTAAGGTGGGTTTGGTTGGAATCGGTAACTGTTTTTCTGGTTTAATCCAGGGAATTGAATATTATAACCAAAATCCTTCTCAAAAAGTAACTGGTATTATTCACGAGAAATTACAGGGTTATACAATAAATGACATTGATTTTGTAGTAGGTTTTGACGTTGGTGAAAATAAGATTACCAAGTCAATCAACGAGGCAATTTACGAGTATCCAAACATGGTTGACTGGATTCCAAAAGATAAGATGCCAAAGACCGAGGCCAAAGTTTACGAAAGTCCTGCACTGGACGGAGTGGGTATTTGGGTAGAAAATAGAGTCAAACCAATTCAAAGTGGGAAAAATACGGAAGAATTGGAAAAAGAGATTAAAAACACCCTAAAAGAAACTGGAGTCGAAGTTATTGTATCATATTTGCCAGTAGGCTCTGAGAAAGCAACCCAATTCTGGGCACAAGTCTGCCTTGATACAAATATTGCATTTGTTAACTGCATGCCTGCATTCATAGCCTCTAACAAAGAATGGGCACAAAAATTTACGGATAAAAACATCCCGGTTATTGGTGATGATATAAAAGGTCAGGTGGGTGCTACGATTGTTCACAGAACCCTTGCTCGACTCTGTAATGACAGAGGTACAAAGATTGAAAATACATACCAAATCAACGTTGGGGGGAATACCGACTTTCTAAATATGAAAGAACAGGAACGGCTTGTTAGTAAGAAAATATCTAAAACTGAAAGCGTTCAGAGTCAGCTGGATGAGCGTCTTCCCGATGACCAGATTTATGTCGGTCCTTCCGATTTTATTCCGTTTTTAGCCAATACCAAGCTCATGTTCATGAGGATAGAAGGAAAACAATGGGCAAACATCCCATTCAACATGGAAGTTAGGCTAGAGGTTGACGATAAAGCAAATTCTGCAGGCATTGTTATTGATGCAATCAGGCTTGCAAAAATTGCTCTAGATAGAGGAATTGGTGGTCCAATTATATCTGCAAGCGCTTTTCTTATGAAACATCCTATAGAACAAATGACTGATCCAGAGGCAAAGATTGCATGCGAAAAGTTTGTTGCTGGCGAGGAGTAGGATTTTTTCATAAAATATTCACATTAGTTGTTACCATAGTCAACTAAACTTGGTAGAATTTGATATTCGTTCTGTTAAACTAATTCACACATTGGTTCATATCAAAAGGGTTGATATTTTTGGGTTCAAGTCGTTTGGATTTAAAAACACGACCGTAAACTTTGAGCCTGGGTTAGTATCTATCTCAGGACCAAATGGATCTGGAAAGAGTAACATCTTAGATGCCATAATGTTTGCGATGGGTGAGAATAGACCTAAAACCATGCGTGCACCTAATCTTAGGTCACTTATCCATGATATTGAGGGAAATAGGCATGGTCCTAAGATAACTCGTGTGAAAATTCTATTTGATAATTCTGATAGAAAGATTCCAGTTAATTCTGATAATGTAACGGTTACACGTGAGATGACTGATCACGGTGAAAGCACCTATTATCTTGACAGTAAAAAGATCAATCGATCACGCATCATAGATTTATTTGATATTGCGAATGCCGGACTTAATCAGTTAAACGCAGTCCAGCAGGGGACTGTAACTAGAATTTCTGAAATGAACAATGAGGAAAAAAGAAAAACCATAGAAGATCTGATAGGACTCTCGTTTTTTGATGAAAAAAAAGTCGAATCTGAGAAGCAACTAATCGCGGCTGATCAGCGATTAGAAGTTGCGATGGCTACTATGGGTGAGGTGAAAAAGCAAATAGACGAATTAGAAATTGAACGAAACCTCAAACTACGTCATAAAATGGTTGAGCGAGAATTACAGCGTTTCAAGGCTATAGACGCAGCATCCAAATTAAAGGTGGTCAAAAGTGAAAAACTGTTAAAAGAGCAGAATTTGGCCTCAAATTCATCCATGAGTACAGAACATGGAAAAACACGTTCTATTCTAGAGGCAGAAATTGGTCAAATAGAATCAGAAAAATCAGCTTTTTCAAAAAAACTGAATGATTATAATAAATCCAAATCCACTATTGATAGAGAACTAAGCACTGAACAGCAGAAATATGGCACCGCTGAAGGCAAATTAAAAACTAGCAAAAAAAGAATTGTTCAGATTACGGGCAGGCTTCCTGAAATAACAACTGAACTTGAAAAAATGAATGAAAACCAAGGCAAAGTAGATTTAGAACTTGAGGAAGTTAAGAAATTTGTCAAAAAAATTGAGAAACAAAAAAAGGTTGTTGATAAAAAAATTGAGAACCTTGACTCTGAACTTACAACTGTTTTAGATCACCAATCAGAAGTATCTGCTAAGAAAAATGAAATTGATATTAAAATACAAAATTTAAAAAATAAATTACATGATGCACGCGTTTCAAAGTCAGAGGCAGAATCTCAGCAAAAAATTATACAAAATAAAATTAATGATAATATTACAAAAAACAAAATTAGTGTTGAGGAACTACTAAGCCTGGAACAATTATCACACAAGCTCGCTACAATTAGTTCAACTCGTCAATCAACATCTTCAGAAATAAAATCAAAAATCTCAAATTTTTCCAGCCAAAAGACAAAAATTGCAAATGATATTGCTGAATTGGAATTAATTTTACAAAAATCATCCATTGCTGCTAATCGTTACAACGAAAAGATCAAACTTGTTAAGAGTGTAATGCATGAGGATTACACAATATCTCAACTGAAAGATGATTCAAAAAAACTTGGGATTGAGGGATTTGTGTATGAAATACTTTCTTGGGATAAGCAGCATGAACGTGCAGCGTTAGCTGTAGGTTCTGATTGGGTTAAGGCCGTAGTAGTTCCAGATTTTGAAACACTGGTAAGTCTAGCACAAGTCGCACGGGATAAGAAACTTCCAAAGCTTAAGATCATTCCGCTTAACACAATACCTGAATTTCATATGGAGATGCCAAAAACTTCTGGTTTATTGGGAATCTTGTCTGATTATGTTCAGTGTGATAGAAAATATATTCCAATTGCAAAATTTTTGTTTGGAAATGTAATTTTAACTAAAACACGTTATGATGCACACGAATTATCAAAGGTTGGCTACAACGCTGTTTCAATAAACGGTGAATTTTTTGAATCAAAATCAAGTGCTGTTGTTGTTGATATCAACTCTAAAATAACCAAGTTGACAAAAATAATCTCACAGAGTTCATCTGTTGACGGTTTATTCAAAACAATTAACTTGCTAAGCAATCATATACAAAGGAAAAAATCGAATCTGAGGAAAATTGATCAAATCCACCATGATTCATTGGAGCGATTACAACTTGCTGAAACTGAATTTGGGAATGCATCGTATAGCAACTCCAATCTAAAATCCCAAATCAACTCTGCTCGTAAATTAGGCAATAAATTTTCTCAGAGAATTTTGGAACTAAAAAAACAAAAAGAAAACTTTTCCCCAAAAATCATTCATTTCTCATCTACCGTAGAATCTCTTGAACAGAGAATAAAATTAGTGGACCAAAACTATTCTAATAATGAACAGAATAGTATTGCAAATCAACTTAAGCTGCTAAATGATAAAAAATCACTCCTAAATTCTGATCATAGTAAAATAATGAAAGAGCTGAGTGAGGAACAAGCAAAAATATCGGTAGTGGAAGATAGGAAAAGGCTTAGGAAAAATGAACTTTTGAGTGAGAAGTCTTCCATCTCCAAAGAAAAAATAGAATTAGAATCTACTATCATAACCTTCCAGGCTGATATGGGCGTATCTGAACAGGTGCTCGTAAAGTTAAGGGGGAAGGAACAAGAATTAATTTCAACTTCTGGTACATCAGTATCTCAGTTATCGGCATATGATGAAAAACTCGATAAAAGAAAGAGAAAGGAACGTGATATTACAAATGAACTTAACAGGCTTGTGAGGGAATCAGATGGACATGACCGTGATCTTAAAGAA
>Ga0257108_1000622_pt1 | contig 10214 bp, 7 predicted proteins | sample LP_taG_FD_190181 | JGI IMG/M metagenome (GOLD analysis project Ga0257108, IMG submission 190181) | Marine microbial communities from Northeast Subartic Pacific Ocean, Canada - LP_J_2011_P26_1000m | ecosystem: Environmental > Aquatic > Marine > Oceanic | place: Canada: Northeast Subartic Pacific...
TGACGATTACGATCTTACCTCTTTGCGTACCGGCATCATGGCCGGTGCGCCGTGTCCGATTGAGACCATGAAGCAGGTCAATGAGCTGATGCACATGACAGATGTGGAAATCGCCTACGGCATGACTGAAACAAGCCCTGTCAGTTTTCAGACCCGTGCAGATTCCCCACTGGATAAACGCGTCAGCACTGTGGGTAAGGTTCACCCCCATGTGGAGGTAAAGATTACCGATGCTGAAAGTGGAGAGATGTGCCCTATAGGGAAAATGGGCGAGCTCTGCACTCGAGGTTACTCGGTCATGCTAGGCTACTGGGAAAATGAACAAGGTACTGCCACCGCTATTGATAGGAATGGTTGGATGCACACCGGAGATATCGCGGTTATGGATGACGATGGTTATGTCAACATCGTCGGTCGTATCAAAGACATGATCGTTCGTGGAGGTGAAAATGTTTATCCGAGAGAGATTGAGGAGTACTTGATGACCAATGACGCGATCGAAGCGGTGCAAGTCACAGGCGTACCCGATTCCAGATTTGGTGAAGAGATTGTCGCATGGGTTAGTCTCAAAGATGGTGCCATTCTCACAGAAGAGGAGATAAAAGCCTTCTGCAAGGACAAGATTGCTCATTACAAGGTGCCCCGTTATATTCGTTTTAGTGATGACTTTCCCATGACTGTCACTGGCAAGGTTCAGAAGTTCAAGATGCGCGAGATCAGCATCAAGGAACTGGGGCTGAAAGAACAGAATACAGCCTGAGGGCTTTAGAACAAATTCATAAACCATGAATAGGAAACGGCTTTGAAACTAGGAATACCTATTTTTGCATTCTTTATTTTGATCGCTTCAAATCTCGATGCGTCCGCGATTGATGAATCAGTAGTTCACGCAGCCATAAACAGACCCGGCCGATTGGCGGACGACATCGCGAGAGATGCAAGAAGCAAACCGGAAGTAGTTATACCCTTTTTAAATTTGGATTCAGGTGATCGGGTGGTTGATATTTTTGGTAGTGGTGGATATTACAGTGAGTTACTAGCCACGGTAGTGGGTGAGGCAGGTGAGGCGGTGCTCCACAACAATCCGGGATTCGAAGCTTGGGGTATCAACGGGCTTACTGATCGTTTCGAGGATCGTGACCCGGGTAATATCACTCGCCACACCCGCAGCGGGATCAATCTTGATCTAGGTGAGGAAACGATTGACGCGGCGTTAATTGTGATGGCTTTCCACGATCTTTATGTAGTTCCCACTCGCTACGATGGCGAACGCTATGTACCGGTAGGCAATCCGGCCAATGTGGCCTATTTTCTTAAGCAAGTACTCGTTGCTCTTAAACCAGGGGGCCGGTTCGTGGTAGTTGACCATGATGGGAATTATAAGTCGGATAATTTGATGGTATCTGAGCTACATCGGATAAAAGAGTCATTTGCCAAACAGGAAATTGGTTTAAGAGGATTTACGTACCTCACCAGTTCCGATGCACTAAAAGGTGCCGGTGATGATCTCGATAGAATAGTTTTTGATGAAGACATACAAGGTAAGACAGACAGGTTTATCCTGGTGTTTGAAAAGCCCTAACCTGAATTTTCGATTATTGGAAATCAGGAATGAACCCTGGGGCGAGCAAAGTATAAATATATTTTAGCTGGGATAGATAACTTCAATGAAAAAACTACTTTACCCCTTTTGCCTTTTACTTTTGTTAACTAATTTAACTATAAACGCCCAGGAAATCCCCCGCTTCGAAATCGATTCTCTTTGGCCGCAAATCCCACTGGGTGACAATTGGCTCACCGGCGGTCTTGGCGGAATGTGTGTGGACAGCCGTGATCATGTCTACGTTTTGAATCGTCAAAATGTGGTACCCGAAGACCTAGACGGATCGAAACTAGCGCCTCCCGTAATCGAGTTGGATCCAGCTGGAAATGTTGTGCGCGGTTGGGGTGACCCGGAGCTTCTTGGGGGTCGCCTGCATGACTGCCATGTGGATGACGAGTTGAACGTATGGATTGTCGCTGCCGCTACTGGTTACATACAAAAATACTCCCAAGACGGAAGCAGGCTGCTCATGCAGATTGGAGAAAGTGGGGTCTATGACTCCTCCGACGGGACGCGACAGGGAAGGTCGCTCAATTCAGATCGCGCCCAGTTTTTTCTGCCTTCCGCCATTGATATCGACAAGTCCAATGGAGACATCTTTGTTGCTGATGGCGAATTGCCTGGTGGTAACAATAGAATTGTCGTTCTCAACAAGAACGGTGACTTCTTGCGGCAGTGGTCACTTTATCGCGCTGCCGGAGAGGAAAGTATTACCCAACTGCCTCACTGCATACGATTGTCAAACGATGGCCTTATTTATGTCTGTGATCGCAGAGCGGATCGCATACAGGTGTTTGATAAACTAGGCTCTTTTCTCCGTAACATCGATGTCGTTTTTTCCCCCTTAACTTCGCCCGATGAACGCAACAGCGGAACTCGTGGTACCGCAGTTGTGTTGGCATTCTCGCCCGACCCAGAACAACGATTTTTGTACGTGATAAACCAGAATAGTGTGATGGTAGACGTGCTGAACCGACAAAGCGGCACTCGACTTAATAGTTTTGGCAGCGGACCTGGGCGTTACCGCGGCCAGTTCGAATTACCCCACGGAATCGGCGTGGATTCCAAAGGGAACGTTTATATTGCCGAACAGGAAGGACGTCGGATACAAAAGTTTAATTATCTCGGGGCGGAATAGATCTAACCAGGCTTCGACGCTTGTCACCCCAGGGTCTGCCCAGTTTCAGCTTTCCGGTTTCGTGAATATAATCGTGTTTGAGTACTTGCCGCCTACCTTAATTAAAGGCGAAGTATTCGCTCATCTCGAATCGAGCAGAATTCATTGTATTTTCAGCTTAGCTGGCGTTATGATGCGGTGATGTCTTTACTAGTAGCCACTTGCAAAAAAAGTGGACAATAACAATAACATATAGAACATCTAGTCTTACAAGAAAGCCAGATATTCAGACTCGGGGAGTACCGAATGAAAACAACACGTCGTGGATTTGTGGGAACCATTGCTGTAGGCGCCGCCGCAGGTGTGCTTTCGGGCACCACTTTTATAAGCAAGGGTGCGAGCGCTCAAACACGGGAAGCTTCAAAAACTGGTATCTATGATGGTGGCATCATGCAACTCAGCTCCAACGAGAGTGCTCGTGGCCCGGGTCCGAATACCATGGCGGCCCTGCATTCCCACGTCACCAAGCGAGTCGGAATGGGTTATGCGCCGGACCATGTCAATGAGCTGAGAGACGGCATCGCCAATTATTACAAGCTGACAAGCGCTAATGTGCAACTGGCAACTGGATCCACGCCGTTGCTACAGGGATCCGTAAGGGCCTTCTGTTCTGCCGATAAAAAGTTTGTGACACCAATGCCTACCTACTCAACCAGCTTGAGCACCGCTCGCCAAATCGGCGCAGCAGTCGAGGTGCAGTCACTCGATAGTTCACTAGCTGTCGATCTTGATGCCCTGGGTGCCGCAGCGCCAGGAGCAGGAATGTTATATCTGTGTAATCCCAACAATCCCACTGGCACCGTACGTGGCCCTGGCGATGTCGAGCGCTTTGTCCGTCGCGTCATGCGGGAAGCGCCCGGCACCATGATTCATATCGACGAGGCCTACATCAACTACACCAAAGCCGGCGCGATGGAAACGGCAGTGCCGCTGGCAATGGAGTTTGAAAATGTTTTCATTACCCGCTCGTTCTCCAAGGCCCATGGTTTAGCGGGCCTGCGAATAGGTTATGCTTTAGGGCAAGAGGATACATTAGCCAAAATTCGCGACGCCTGGGGCATGGGTGACGTGAATATGCTTGGGGCTATCGCCGCTCTTACCGCGTTGGAAGATAAAGAACATCTCGCGTGGGAAGCTCAGGAGAATGCCGAAATTCGTGACATGGTTGTCGGTGCTTTTCATGAGATGGGCTTCGAAGTTGGCGATTCCCACACCAACCATATTTTTGTGAATCTCAGGCGTCCGGCACGAGAGTTCCGCGAAGCATGTCTGCAACACAAAATCTTAGTGGGCCGTGACTTCCCGCCAATGGAAAAAACCCACTGCCGCATTTCTCTCGGCAGCAGAGAACAGATGGAAACAGCAGTAGAGGTATTTAGAAAAGTTTTAGCGTAGACAATCATTAACGGGACCAGGTCGGTTTTACTAGCAAGAATTTCTAGTGCTGCATTGGCTCAAGAACAAAAAAGGGGACAACGATGTCGAAAATTGTCGGATTAAATAGAAGAACCTTTATGAAAAATGCCGGCATGACTGCATTGGTCGGTGCCGCAGGAACTATTGCAACAGGTGCTAGTACCGCCAGCGCTCAAAGCTCAACGGAAATACCCAAGCTTGCGGGTGGCAAATATAACTTCGACACGCCCTACAACCGTGTTGGTACCAAATGTGCTCGCTGGGATAGCCCTGGACTTAGATATCCAGCAGGTGTGTTCAAATACGGAATGGGTGTTGCTTCAATGGATTTTGAGTGTGCGCCTTGCATCACGGAAGCCCTAGAAGAGCGTGTCAAGCACCACAACTGGGGTTACCTGAGTACCACCGAAGACCTGCGTAACGGAATCGTTAATTGGAATGGCGAAAGGCATGGCGTTGATATCGATCCTAGCCTGGTTACTATTTCCGATGGAGTATATCCAGGTGTCATCGCAGCACTGCGGTCTCTCGTTCCAATAGGGAATAAGGTTCTGTTGATTACACCCGCTTATTCTGGATTCTATTCCATGGCCCGCGCGGCGCATGTGGAAACCCTGGACAGTCCAATGCGTTATGTTGATGGTCGCTATGAGATTAACTGGCAAGACCTAGAGTCGAAGATGACGCCAGATGTGCGAGCAATGATTGTCTGCAATCCCCAGAATCCAACCGGTAATGTATGGACAGAAGAGGAATTGCTGCGCCTTGGCCATTTAGCATTGGACCACAATATCGTTGTTCTGTCGGATGAGATTCATTCTGATGTTATTCGTAGTGGCCACAAGTACGTGCCGTTTGCCAGCTTGCCGGACCAGAATGTAGTTAATAACAGCGTTTCTTTTAATGCTATCAGCAAGACTTTCAATCTGGCAGCTATGAAGAATGCGTATTACTACTCGATGAGCCCTACTTTGTTAGCGCGAGTAAATCAGTACCACCGTGCTGAACTCAGCACACTGGGTGTGGTCGCTAACGCGGCAGCATACCAGCATGGTGCTGAATGGTTCGACCAAGCCAATGCCTATATGGACGAAAGTCACACCTTTGTAGAGAATTATATCAAGCAGAACATGCCCAGTGTTGGCTACACACGTAACGAGGGTACTTTTATGACCTTCCTAGATGTAGGTAAAGCGATGGAGGCCGTCGGTGCCAAAGAGCTGTTTAAGGAACAAGATAAGCAATCTCCGGAGCATTATTTCCGAGACTGGTTAACCCACCAGTCAGGGGTTTATCTGAATGCCGGTTCGGATTATGGCTCGGGAGGCGAGGGCCACATGCGAATGAATATTGCTTCTTCACGATTTGTGTTAAAGGAAGTGTTGGATGCCATGGCCAAAGCAGTTAATAGCGTTTAAGACCGACCAGAAGGTAGAAAACTATAAAGGGGACAGGCTGAAAAGCCTGTCCCCTTTTTTATTTCTGTACCACAACTTGAATGACCTGTTCTTACGTTTCAGGGGTTTAACTAGGTTTTCCCTATCAATCAGGTGTCCGATGAAGGGTCAAACCTATTTAGGAGGTTAGGAGATTCTCCTGGAGGGGGTCCGTCCCTGAAGTCGAAATGGCTTAATCTTCAGTCTCAATTTTGAAGTCTGAGCCTAAAGCCGGATTAATGTAGTCATCTGGTAATACGCGGTCGGGATCGGGCCGCACGCTCAGATAATCGACATGTACAGGTATTTCTAGCCAGCCATGGGGTGTGCCCGCAGGGATAATGATAATGTCGCCCTCTTTCACATGCTTGGCAACCCAGTCTCCGACTATCAGCCCACTGCAGGAAGGTCCATTTAGTGTAGTAGTGACTACACTATCCGGACCAGATGCATTGCCATTAAATATTTCACCACCAGTTACAAGGGTGCCTGAACCAGAGGCAATGTAATAAGTTTCGGTCTGATGCATATGCATGATACCCCTCGCCATACTGTTACGGCCGTTATTTTGGGTACCGCAGGGGTTTTGGGGGTTTTCATTGGCACGACCGCTAGCTCGCTCCACCGCATTGCGGTGAATAATGCCTACTGACAAATTCAATTTGCCGATATCACGGCTGACGATCTGACGATCGACGCCCGGTAGCTCATTTACCATCTGCCATTGTTCTTCCGTAATATAGGTGGCGTAGGTCTGATCATTCTGAGCCGTAGCTGTAGCATAAACAGCTAGCGGGAGGCTAATCAGTAGTAACTTGATAAGGTTGTTCATAAAGTTGCTCCTTTTTCTTGTTTTGTTATTTGCGAGAATCAAAAAGTTAGCTGTACGAACGCATATTGTCCAGCAGCATCCGGTAATCCTAAAGAAAACATGTATACCGATTAATTAGTGATCAATAGAATTTTACTGTCACTCTGACTCAGCTAAAATTCTTCAATCTCTAAGTCCATCAGAGTCTTGGCTCCGTTTAGCATCAGCTCCTTGTGACTATTTGCCTTAGGCAACAACCTTTTGTAGTAAAATCGAGCGGTCTTGATTTTGCCTCGGTGGTATGATTTTTCCTCAGTACCTTCTTCCAATGCCCGGTATGAGGCGTCGGCAATAGCTGCCCAGAAGTAGGCTAAGGTCACGTAACCGGAGTACATGAGATAATCCACAGAGGCGGCACCCACTTCCTCTCGGTTGCGCATCGCTTTGAATCCGAGTTTTTTGGTAAAGCTACCCCATTCTCGGTAATAACGGCGCAGAGGCTTTACGAATTCATCCATTTTTCGGGATTTGTTGTCGCGGCAGAAGCGATGAATTACTCGGGTCCAGAAACGTAGCATTGTGCCCCGATCTTCCAGGACCTTGCGGCCCAAAAGGTCCAAGGCCTGTATACCTGTAGTGCCTTCGTACAACATAGAAATGCGGGTATCACGCACAATCTGCTCCATACCCCACTCGGCTATATAACCATGGCCACCGAAAACCTGCATGCCCAGATTAGCGGCCTCGAAGCCGGTCTCTGTGAGAAAAGCCTTAGCAATCGGAGTAAGCACGTTCATCAGCGCTTCAGCTTCTTTTTTTTCTTCTTCGGTTGGATTTCCAGAATCGAGAATATCCCCTTGCATAGCACAGAAGTAGATTAGTGCTCGGCCGCCTTCGGCGATTGCCCGTTGAGTCAGTAGCATACGGCGTACATCCGGATGAAATATGATCGGATCCGCTGCTTGTTTTGGATTCTTCGGGCCCGATAGTGCACGCATGGCTATTCTTTCTCGCGCGTAGGACAGCGCTCCTTGGTATGATTGCTCGGCTGCTGCCATACCTTGCAGTGCAGTACCAAGGCGCGCGAAATTCATGAAGGTAAACATGCAGTGCAGACCTCCGTTGGGAGGGCCAATCAAGTTACCCACGGCGCCATCGAAATTCAGTACACAAGTGGCGTTGCCGTGAATCCCCATTTTTTGTTCGATGGAACCGCAGTTCACGTTGTTCGGCACTAGTGTTTCTGCGTTAAGCTTGGGGACGACAAACAGCGAGATTCCCTTAGTACCCCTGGGCGCGTCGGGCAATCGCGCCAGAACGATATGCACAATGTTTTCTGCCATGTCGTGTTCACCGGCAGAGATAAAGATCTTGGTACCTTCAATGCGATAGCTACCATTGGCCTCGGGTTCAGCCCGGGTTTTCAACAGACCCAAGTCGGTGCCGCAATGCGATTCGGTTAGGCACATGGTGCCAGTCCATTCACCGCTGGTGAGTTTAGTAAGATAAGTCTGTTTCTGCGCTTCGGTACCGTAAGCGGCTAGGGTCAGTTTTGCGCCTTGGCTCAAACCAGGGTACATCTCCCAAGCCCAGTTTGCCGTGCTGACTAGTTCATTGATAGCCACCGAAAGTGATCCCGGCAAACCCTGTCCGCCGTATTCCGGATCTCCGGCAAGCGAAGGCCAGCCGCCGGCTACATACTGAGCATAAGCCTCCTTGAAGCCGGGCGGGGTAGTAACCACACCGTTATTGAATTTGCATCCCTCCTTGTCGCCTACCCGGTGCAGCGGAGCCAAAATTGATTCAGCAAACCTGCCACCTTCAGTGATAATGGCCTCCACTAGGTCGCGACTGGTCTCTTCAGCGCCGATGCGCTGATAGTGTTCCTCCGCTCCCAACAAATCATAAAGAACAAAATGGATGTCGCGAATCGGAGCTTTGTAATCGGGCATTGTAGATTTCTTGTTTTAAGAGTTTAGGGAAAAAATGAGATCGAATTCAAAGAAGGCGTGATATTCAAGTGTATATTCACTTATCCTGCTTGTTCAGACCAGTGCCCACTTTTAACATTATTGAATTTGTTACTCCACCGTTTCAAACTGTGTGATAAATAACCCCAAGACTATTTGGACTGACTCATGCCCAGAACAACAAGAACCATAAAAATAACGGCCGTACTTTGTCTTTTAGCGTTCAATGTGCTGGGCCAAAATGTTTCTACTGAAAATCCCGCAACTTCGCGATTGCAATCTTTAATGGACAACTACTGGAGTTACCGGTTGGCGGAGAGCCCAACTCTAGCAACAGCGGCAGGAATGAAAGACTATAACCACTTATTACCACAAGTTTCACCATTGGATCAAAGTCGCCGACTGCGTGCCGAGCGAGCATTTTTGTTGCAACTCAGAGAAATTGGTCGCACTGACCTAAGCGCGGAAAATCAAATCAATTATGACCTTTTAGCCTGGGTCCTTGAGACTTCCATCGAAAGCATGGAATTGAATACGGACCGGATTCCATTCAATACTTTCTCCAGTTTTTTTACGGGCGCTTTGCGAGCAAGCTATGGAGTGTCCATGACTACCGAGGAAGATTATCGTGCTTATGTCGCACGTATTCGTGAATTCCCACGTTACTTTGCCGAGAACATCGACAATATGCGCGAAGGAATGCGTTCGGGTTTCGTGTTACCGAAGGTCATTATCGACGGGGTGTTGCCGACAGTGCGGGCCCAAGTCTATGACAATCCGGACAACAGCAGTCTGTTTGAACCTATTGCCGAAGTAAGCGATCGGTTGTCCGCTGTCGTTCAGGAACAGATACGTGTTGAAGCTCGCGAAGCTATCCGCTCTTACGCGATCCCGGCTTTCCGAGAGCTGGCCGAGTTTTTACGAAACGAATACTATCCAATGGCAACGGAGGGTATTGCTGCGCAGGATCTCTCCAATGGGGATGCGTTTTATGCTCACCAAATAAAAGTGTATACGACACGTACTGACCTGAGCGCTGACCAGATTCACAACATTGGTCTTAGCGAAGTGGCACGTATTCACACGGAAATGGAGGAAGTAATAGCGGAGTCTGGTTTCAATGGTAGCTTCGAAGAGTTTACCCAGTTCCTGCGTACGGACTCCCAGTTCTATGCAAGTGATGAAAAAGAGCTTTTAAAAGAAGCGTCCTTTGTTGCGAAGAAAATCGATTACCTCATGCCCGAATTTTTTGGCAGACTGCCACGAATTCCATATGGTGTAGTGCCTGTCCCGGTGGAGATCGCACCGAACTACACAGCTGCGTCTTATAACTCTTCTCCGGTCGGTGGTATTCGCGGAGGTGCTTTTTGGGTGAACACCTTCGCTCTGGACCAGCGGCCGCTTTACGAATTGCCGGCTTTGACACTGCATGAAGCCGTCCCGGGGCATCACCATCAAACGACCATAGCTAGGGAACTGGAGGAGTTGCCGGACTTTCGAAAAGAACTGTACTTCAGCGCTTTCGGTGAAGGTTGGGGACTCTATTCTGAGAAACTCGGAATTGAAATGGGCATCTACGAAAATTCTTATGAACATTTCGGCCGGCTCAGCTATGAGATGTGGCGAGCATGCCGCCTTGTTATAGATACCGGTATTCACGCCCAAGGTTGGACTCGCCAGCAGGCTCTGGATTACCTTAGTGACAACACCTCTTTATCAGCAGCGAATGTGCGCGCTGAAGTCGATCGCTACATATCATGGCCGGGACAAGCATTGGCATATAAGCTGGGCGAAATGAAAA
>Ga0257108_1000625_pt1 | contig 10194 bp, 7 predicted proteins | sample LP_taG_FD_190181 | JGI IMG/M metagenome (GOLD analysis project Ga0257108, IMG submission 190181) | Marine microbial communities from Northeast Subartic Pacific Ocean, Canada - LP_J_2011_P26_1000m | ecosystem: Environmental > Aquatic > Marine > Oceanic | place: Canada: Northeast Subartic Pacific...
GGGTGTGCGGGTCGCATGGTTGACCCGACGCAAGGCGTTCGGTCGCTTCATGACGGCGGCGTTCAACAGACGCGACCTCTTCGCTGGTGTCGAAGAGTCTTAGAAAGAAGTGCCGCGGCGGTGGTCAGGCGAGCCCGAACGGGCGATCGCTGCCGGGTCGTCGCCGAGGTAGCTACGAATCACCGCTTCGTTGGACTGGATCTCGGCGGGCGTTCCCTCGGCGATGATCGATCCGAGCTCGAGGGCGATCATTCGATCGCAAATCGCGGAGAGCATCGGCATGTCGTGTTCGATCACCATGATGGTGATGCCATACGCATCGCGAATCTTCTCGATTACCGAACCCAATGCTTCGGTCTCGGCTTGAGCGATGCCGGCCGATGGCTCGTCGAGCAAGAGCAACCGCGGCCCAAGCGTTACGTTGGCGGCGAGCTCGACGATATGCCGGGTGCCGGTGGACAGGCGCCGCACCGGCTGATCGGCCAGGGCGGAGAGTCCGAACATTCTGAGGGTGTCGTTCACCGATCGATCGATCGCAGAAGTGGTGGCGGCGTGTTGTTGAGCGAGCATGATGATGTCGCGCGCGGTCATCGTCGGGAACATCGACGCGTTCTGGAACGAGCGAACAAGACCCATCGCACTGCGAGCTTCGGCCGTCCGACGAGAGATGTCGACGCCGTCGAAGATCACCGAACCCGCGTTTGGCTGAACGAACCCGGCGATGAGCTCAAACAACGTGGTCTTGCCCGCTCCGTTCGGTCCGATCAAACCCAAGGTCTCACCGCGAGCGACCACGAGCGAAACCTCATCGACCGCCGTCACCGATCCAAACGACTTGGTCACCGAGTTGACGACCAGCAACTGGTCAGTCTCGTCGCCGCCTCCGCCGTCGATCCGTGTCGTGCCCATTTTGCCCGTTTCGAGCACGACCGCCGCAGGATCGTCATCGGGTTCGGCCTCAAGCCGGGCGGTAGCCGGGTCGATCCCATGCCATCGCGCCACCTGGTCGATGACATTGGCACGCGTCGACTCCAGAAGCCCCCATAGGCCACGCGGCTGTTGGAGAACGAGAATCAGCCAGGCTGCGTTCAGGCCGGCCAACGCCGACAGCTCCAGTTCGAAGAACCCCGGGATTCCAACGAGGTACGCGGCACCGAGAAGGGGTCCGGTCAGCTTGGAAAGGCCGCCGATGACCGCGACCGACACGACGTTGATGCTGTCGCTCGGGGTAAACAACGCCCGGGTGACGAAGCTGTTGGCGAAGGCGAGCACCGAACCACCGAGGCCGGCGATGAACCCGGAGAACCCATACGCGAGCAGCGTCGTGCGGCGAGGAGCGATGCGGAATACCCGCGCTGCGTTCTCATTGTCACGCAGGGCGACCAACGATCTACCAAACGCCGAACCGCTCACGATGCTTGCCAACGCGAGAATCGACACGAAAGCCACCAGCGCCACGTAGTAGTAGCCCTTCGATGTCGTGATCTCGGCCCCAAGGAACTTGAGCGGGCGCGAGCTTCGACCCACACCGAACGCCCAGTCTTGGCGGAGGAGCCAGCTAAACGTGGCCAGTGCGAAGGCAAGGGTCGCGATCGCCAACTGCAACCCTCGCACTCGAAGCGCCGGGAGTCCGACCACCGCCGATGCCGCCGCCCCCGCCAACCCTCCTGCCACCAGGCCGAGCGCAACACTCCCCATGCCCGTGCCGACGCGGACGGCAGCCACCGCTCCGATCGCGGCGAACGCGACCTGCCCGAGCGAGAGCTGACCGACCAAGCCGGTGAGAAAGCTGACCGAAATACCGATGATCGCCAGAGCGAGAATGGCCGTGATCACAAACGCCGACTTGTTCGTGATCCACAGCGGCATCAACGCAGCGATGACGGTGACGATCGCACCGACGACCCAGCCAAGGTTTCGAAGGATCCAAACATCGAGGTACGCATCGGGCAACCGGTCGTCGCTGACGAGCCCATCCCATCGTTCCTGCTCCTCGCGACCGCCACGTACATGTAGTGCCACACCGATCAGAATCAACACGAACAACGCGACGTCGAAGTAACCGGTGGCGTTTGGGTTGGTGCTGATGTATTGCTCGAGGACCCCCAGGCCGACCCCCGCCGCAAAGGCGACGGGGAGGCTGCTGAATCGAGCGAGCGCCGCGACGGCCAACCCTCGGATGATGAAGTCGGGTCCGAAGGTGTCTGGGGTGACGGTGCTCTGGTTGGGAATGATCAGCATCGCGGCGAATGCAGAGATCGCACCGGCGAGCGCCCACGACAACATCGACATCTGTCGTGGGTCGACACCTGCCAATGTCGCCGCATCGGGGTTCGATGCCGCACCTCGAATCGCCAGCCCATAGCGGCTTCGTTGGAGAAATAGATAGAGCGCTGCCACTACCAGAGGAGCGAGAATCAACAAGGCGGTCGCCGACGATGAGATGAACGCCGAGAGGTCGAATTCAGGAAAGAACGGCGGCTGGGGGAAGCTGGCGCCTCCGAGGCCACCACGGGAGAACGACAACGCGAGCAACAGCAATGCTTGTGAGGTGCCGAGGGTGGCGACCATCGCCAACACCTTTGGCGAGCCGGAAAGTTTCTGCACCACGACCGCCTCGAGACCCGCACTGAGCAACGCCGACACGATGATCGCTCCGACGAAACCGAACCAGTACGGAACGCCATAGTCGTTCACGACAACCGACATCATCGCTGCCGAGACGAGGCCGACCGCCCCGTGAGCAAAGTTGATGAAACCGCTCGAGCGATACGCGAGAACAAGTCCGATGCCCAACAACGCGTAGCCGACCCCAAAGATCGAACCCAGCAACACCAGCGGAGCCGAGAGGTCAAAGCCCCACATCGCGACCATCGCGATCAGCCCTTGAGGGCTTGCGAGAGCCCTTCGAGGTACGCACTGCGGACGAGGTCGGGCTGTGATCGAAGCACCGCCGATGGGCCCTGGTAACCGAGCTCACCCTTTTCCATCACGTAGGCGTAGTCGGCGACAGAGAGCGCGATATTCACCGATTGTTCGACCAACAACACCGCCGCGCCCCGTTCAGCGATTTGGCGAACGACCGGAAGAAGGTCGGCGATAACCCGAGGTGCGAGGCCCAGGGAAAATTCGTCGATCAACAACAAACGCGGGCGCACGATCAACGCCTTCGACATCGCGAGCATCTGCCGCTCGCCGCCCGACATCGTCTCGGCCCGTTGATGTTGCCGTTCGGCCAGCCGCGGGAAAACGTCGAACACCTCGGCGAGTGGATCGACGCCATCAACGCGATCGAGGATGTGACAAAAGAGCCGGAGGTTCTCGGCGACGGTGAGCGGGCCGACGATCGCGTTGCCGCCGACGACCTGGTGCAAACCCATGCCGACCCGCCAGGTGGGACGAGTCCTGGTGATGTCGAGCCCGGTGTAAACGATGCGTCCCCCGATGGTGGGCTCGAGTCCAGAGATCGCTCGCAACAGCGTGGTCTTGCCAGCGCCGTTCGTGCCGAGCAGGGCGACGACTTGGCCGGGCTCGACGGTGAGATCGACATCGAACAACACCTGCACGGACCCGTAGGCGACCTGAAGACCTTCGACCGAAAGCACGGGTGTCGATTCGCCATCGAGCCCAGCCACCCGTCGTGGCACCTGAGCCGCTGCGGCGGAGGCGAAGTCGGCGGTCGAATCCCGCGACGAGTCGGCGTATCGACGGATGGCCCAACCCACCCACACCAGAGGCAGGGCAAAGAGCCCTAACCGCCACTGCTCGCTGAGCGAGGCGGGAAAGATCTCCAGTAGGACCAGTCCGAAGAAGGCGCCGCCGGTCAGGAACGCCAACTGCCCGAAGGCGAGGCGTCGGCGAAGATGCGGCGCGACCGCCGGAAAGACCGCAGCATCGAGCGCGGCCGCAGCGAGCCCGATGGCCCCGCCGGCGATCATCCAACACACCACGATTCCGATGTAGGTGGTCGACATCGAGCCGATGAAAACCGATACACCGGCGACTAGTAGTTGCAGACCGATCGCGTCGGATCGACGGCTACCGGTTAGGCGATCGAGGCGGTGGTACCACGGACCAAGCCCGTTGACCACAACGCTGGCCAAACCGCCGACGCCCAGCACTGCGGCGACCTGGCGAGGGCTTCGTTGCCATTCGTCGACCAGGATGTGCCAGGCGGGTTGCGCTCCGCCGAGTACGACCAGCCCGACCCCGAACGCCGCGCCGTACGACCGGCGGGGCCAGGGTGCGTCGAGAACCCCGGCGGTTGGTTCTGTCTCGACATCGTCGTCATGCAATAACGCGTGCGGTCCAATCGATAGAGCGGCGATCAGACACAATCCGAAGGAGATCCATAACACGGTGTCGTAGCCGACATCGGCGAGGATGCGAAGACCCAGCGGCCAGCCGGCCCCAACCGATACGCCTACCCAATACAGCGACATCGTGCGCAGACGATCGCCTGGTGACGCCGCCATGGCGAGAAGTGGCCGGTGTAGCACGAGAGACGGTGCGGCGCCGACGACGTACAGCACGCCGCCGACAACGAAGAGGCCGTGCTGAATCGTCCAGGCCATCAGCGCCAGTCCGACGGCGGCAACGACCCCACCCATAAACAGCAGCGACCCAGCCGGCAACGTATTGCGGGTGCGGACGGTCACCCACGCGACGCCGACGGCCAACCAGCCGAACAACACGGTTTCGCCGACGAGAGCCCCGAGAAGGTCGAGCCGCGATGCCACCTCAACCCGCCAGAACAACAACACGGTGACCGGCGCGGTGATCGCCGCCGCTTGCAGCGCCAGGCCCCGGAGCACTCGGGGATGTCGAAGCTGGGCCTCTCGTTCAGCCATCGAAGTCGATAGGTGATCCGCTGACGACCATGCATTCACATCCCGCATCGAAAGCGAACGGCATGAAGGCGCCACCGCCTGCGTATTGGCCTCGTTCGAACTGCACGCTGTAGACCGACGCTGCTTCGAAGCTGGCGTCGAGCGCCCACATGGATTCGCCGAATCCTGCGGCGCTGATCTCGGTGGCGCCTTCGCCGGCGGCCCCGAGAAGTTGCAACGCGTCGCAGAACATCAACCCGGTTCGAACCGTCGCTCGGTCGTCGATGGCGAGACCTGCAGCGGAGAAAACATCGACGCAGGCGGCCTCAGCGTCGTTGGCGGGGAACGGCCACTGATCGTCGGCGACATCGGTCCCAGGGAGGATGCTGATTCCTGTGGCGCCGACCATTTGGGGTCCGTAGTTGAAGATGTTGAAGTCAGGTGAGTCGTAGCTCGAGACGGCGTACTGCGGCTCGAAGTTTTGGGTGATCGCCGTGTTCATGAACCACGAGATGAGTCGCGATCCGCCGATGGCCACAACCCGATCGACGTTGGCTTCTTTGAAGTTCACGATCGCTTGGAGCAAGCCGGTCTCGAACGCCCTTCCGTCGGTGGGGTCGATGGTGTTGAACGAAGCGACCTCGACTCCGGCGGCGTCGAGTACCGGCACGAACTCCTGTTCATAGGCGCGTCGGCTCAGGTCGGAGTCGATGGAGATAACACCCACCGTGCCGCTGCCGAACCACCCGCTGTCGGTGAGGCTGCTGGCCATACCTGCGGTGAGGTTGTCGTAGGACGGCAAAAAAGGCGACCACAGATACGGCGCGAGTTCGTCGAACCCGGCATCGTCGACGGGGTACAACGTGGCGTCGAACATGAGGGTTTTCGCGTTGGCGTAACAAGGGCGGGCATTCTCCTGGAACTGCCCGGTCATCACCACGGCGAACGCCTGGTCGTCCTGGGTGATCGCGTTGCAGAGCGCCTCTTCAGCCACCGGTCCGTCGGTGATGGCATTGAAGACATGCACCTTGGCATCGATAGTTCGACCCGCGACACCGCCGCGGGCGTTGATGTCTTCGACCAACGCCGCTACCTGGGCTTCGCGGTTGCCTTCGGTCGGCACCTCCCAGCCAAAGGCCGCGGCCACCGCCGTGGTGTCGGTGATGATGAACGACACCGTGATCGTGTCGTCGGTGACCCCCGGCGTGTCGACCCCCGCCGGCACTATTGCTACCGGGCTGTCAGTTCCGTCATCGTCGATGCCGCTCGATGAGCCTGAGGGTTCGAGAGCTTCGGTCGAATCGGTTGCCGCACCTTCGGGATCGCTCGCCGACTGTGAGCAACCGACTGCAAGCAGCGCCAGCGTCAACAGACAGATTCCAAGTCGTTTCGTATGGGTCGGCATTGGGTCCTCACTCATGCGTCCGCTGTGCCTTCAAACGGTTCTTCAACGGTAATTCCGAACGTACCCGCGTTGCTGTCGTTCACCGCAGCGGCCCGCACCGCGGTGCGATACGCCGACCTGCGTTCGTTGAGATAATCGCTCGTCAGGTAAGCCATCGAACCCACTACTACCAACACGATGACTGTTTGTGCGATGCGGCCGAGCCTGAGCCAGCCAGTGCCGATCTCGTGCAGCAGTGCTTCGTTAAAGCCGACGAGATACAGGATCGCCCCGAGACCTGGACCAAACCATGGTCGGCCAACGAGCCTATTCATGGCTTCAGCGTTCCGAACTGGGCCCCTTCGGATCCCGAAACCAGGTACGACGCGGCCTCAAGTCGACCGCGTTCGGCAGGGAATCCCTGCACCAAGGCCATCGAAATATCGCGAAGCCCGCGAGAGATCGGCCCTTCCATTCCGGTGTTCGACGTGCCGCACGCCTTCATGGCATACACCGCGACCTGGAAACAATTGTCCGCGATTTCGCCCTTGGCGATGCGCCAGTTCGCAACGACGTCGCCTTTGGCGAGAATGTCGGGGTCGGCGGTCTCGAGCGCTATTTGGCGCCGCGCCCACAAGAACGCCGTGTCGAGGTGGCTGCGCATCTTTCCGATGAGTTGTCGGTGAACATCGCTGCTCCCGATGGGGTCGTCAGAGTTCGCGTATTTCGTGCTGATGAGATAGTTCATCGCGAAGTCGTAGACCGCTTGGGCGGCACCGACGTACACCGAGGAGAGCGCCACCTGGTTGCCGACGAAACTTCCACGGCTGACAAGGGTCATGTTCACAAAAGAATCGGGCACGGTCAGCGAATCGTCGTCCGGTACAAAGACGTTTTCGAGGGTGATTCCATGCGTGGCGGTGGCGCGCATTCCGACCGCATCCCATTTGGTGCGTTCACCAACGCCCGGGGTATCGCGGGGGATGAGAAAGACGGCGAGGTCGGCGACGGTGTCGCCGGTATCGAGTTTCGCTGTGACGAGATAATCGTCCGCGATTCCGGTGGCGCAGCCGAAGGACTTCACCCCGTTGATCACCCAGCCGCCGTCGGTGCGTGACGCCTCGGTAGCGATGGTCACCGCGGCGCCTTTGGTGCGCACCGACTCGCTGGCAAAGTTGGCGACCCAGCGACCTTCGTCGCCCATCCGCCGAAGCACCCTTTCGCCGAAGGCCCGAACTATCGGAATCTGGTCGTCGGGAAAAAGGCCGGCGTCGATCGCTGCGAGAGGCAACAGGCCGCGAGACGAGCCGCTGCATTGAAAGAAGTAGGCGAGCGATGTCGATGCGCACTCGGTCGCCATCGCGAAGGTCGCAGCCGCTAGGTCGCGCAGGCCTCCTCCGAGTCCGCCGTACTCGACCGGCACGGTGAGGCCGAGAAGTCCGGCCTCGGAGATCGTCTGGACATGTTCGATCGGAAACTCGCCGGATCGGTCGGCTTCGACGGCGCGAGCGGCCAACGCGGGGAGTACTGAATCGACTCGGTGGGCGCGCTCGAGTTCGGCCTCGGTCAGGTCCTCGATGAGCACCCCACCGCGAGGAGAGGTACGGGAGTCAGTGTTCGGCAAGGATCCTCCCGAAGCCGGTGATTTGATCATCGATCCCAGTCGCCCGTAGGGCGTGCCAGAGCGTAGCGACATTGATCGCCAGGACTGGCTTGCCCAACTCGTGTTCGAGCTGTGCCGCTTGGTGGACAAAGGACAGATTGGTGCCGACCTGAACGATGGCATCGACGTCAGGGCCATCGAGCGACTCGACGACCGGCGCCAGCATCTTGGGGGTGACCTTGGCGATCGCGGTAGCCGTCGGGCATCGCAAGCCGGTGACGGACGCGACTTCAAATCCGGCTTCGGCGAAGAAGGTGGACACATGCTGGTCGGCGATCGGCTGGTAGGGGCTAAGCACCGAGATCCGCTCGGCGCCAAAAGCCTGGAGCGCATCGCGGCAAGCGCTCGCGCCGGTAGAGACGCCGAGTCCGTTGCTTCGGCGCCGGACCCGGTCCTCGAAGGCGATATTGCCGGCCACACCGCCCCAGAAGGTTTCGGCGCTCATCCCCATCAAGAGATGCGTGGGCTCACAGGTGATGACGTCGCGGATGGCGTTGGTGATCGATTGGCGAATTTCGTCGAGCAGTCTTTCGAACGCGACGTCGCTGTCGAGGCTCGGGTTCTCGATGTACATCCGGCCGGTGTGAAACGTAACGCCCTCGGGTCGAATCATCGCCAGGTCGTGTTCGACGACCGTGTTGGTCGACGGGGCGATCACCGCCATCCGGCCGCGCTTGCCCACCACCTGTTTTCCCGCCGCGTCTTCAGCCATCGTCGGGTCCCTTGGCGCTACCGAGCACGACGTCTGAGTTGCCCTCGTTGGTGGCGAAGAGATCGGCGAAGGTTCCACCGCTGTAGAACACATTGCCACTCGAAGAAACCGCAAGCCCGGTGAGATCGTCGACCCCCGGCGAGCCGAACTGGTCAAACGCGACCACGTTGCCATCGGCGTCGAGCCAAACGAGCACACCGTCGCGTTCACCAGATGCACCGCCGAGGTCGCCTTCGGTGCTTCCGGTAGCCACGACCCAACCGGCGACCGCCCGCACCTCGAAGGCCGAGTCGACTCCGGCGGTGCCAAACTGGGTGATGAACCGCTGGTTACCGTCGGCGTCGAACGACGCGATGAACGCATCACGCAACCCTGCGTTCGGGCCGTTGAGGTCGCCCTCAGTCGATCCGGCGAGCAGGACCCCACCATCGGCGGTCGTACCAACGCCCTGGGGCCAGTCGAGTTCTGGCGTACCGAATTGGCGGATCCAGACGACGTCGCCGGACGGGCTCATGCGAACGACAAAGGCGTCCTTTCGGCCCGAGTGGGCGTCGCCCAGGACGCCTTCGGTGTAGCCGGTGAGGTACAGGCCTCCGTCAGGCGCCAGGCTCGAGCCCTGACCCCAGTCGGCAGCGTCGGTGCCGACCTGGCTGATCCATTCGAGATTGCCGTCGGCATCGAAACGAGCAGCGAAACCATCGAAGCCTTCGCGATCGGTCGCGAGGTCGAGAACGCTCGCCGTGTAACCGGTGATGTACGCACCACCATCGAATGCAGTGACATCGAAGCCTCGATCCCAGCCTTCGCCGCCGAATTGTCGGCGCCAGACCTCGGTACCGTCACCGTCGAACTTGGCAAGCCACACGTCTGCAGAGCCAGCGTTTTCACCGGCAAACGCGCCTTCGGTGAAACCGCCGACATAGATGAACCCGTCGGGCGACATCGAGACACCGAGCGGAGAGTCGCTGCTCTCGCCGCCAACCTGAGTTTGCCATACGGCCGATCCGGCGTTGGTATATCGGGCGAGCACAACATCGCGACGGCCGGCATTTGGTTGACCGAACGAACCTTCGGTAGCCAACGCCACGACGACGTCACCATCGGGCGCGGCCGCGACACCAAACGAGGTGTCGGCCTGGGGCGAACCGAACTGCACTTCCCAAGGGGCGACGATCTCGCTGTCGCCGGTGCACGAGGCGGCGACGAGCGCCACCGACATAGCTACGAGTCGGCGACGGCCTCGGTGTCCGGCGAACCTATTTCTTTTTCCTGATGGCAAGAGCCGCCCCCACGACGACGACGGCAGCGATCGCAAGCGGTATCGCCCAGCCGGGTAGGCCACCGCCGTCGGGATCGGTTTCGTCATTGCCGGCTGCGACTTCGGAATCGCCTTCATCATCGGTGGCAGTGTCTGGCTCTACCAGTGCGGCGGTTGTAGCTGGCGCCGCCGTTGTGGTGGGCGCCGCCGTTGTGGTGGGCGCCGCCGTTGTGGTGGGCGCCGCCGTTGTGGTGGGCGCCGCCGTTGTGGTGGGCGCCGCCGTTGTGGTGGGCGCCTCCGTTGTGGTGGGCGCCTCCGTTGTGGTGGGCGCCTCCGTTGTGGTGGGCG
>Ga0257108_1000630_pt1 | contig 10182 bp, 8 predicted proteins | sample LP_taG_FD_190181 | JGI IMG/M metagenome (GOLD analysis project Ga0257108, IMG submission 190181) | Marine microbial communities from Northeast Subartic Pacific Ocean, Canada - LP_J_2011_P26_1000m | ecosystem: Environmental > Aquatic > Marine > Oceanic | place: Canada: Northeast Subartic Pacific...
TCACGTGCAGTCACACATCTTAAATCAGAGGGCTTGGTGCCATGCTTGGCTACAGTTCTCATAGGTGATGATCCTGCATCCGCTACATATGTAAAAAACAAGCACAGCGCATGTGAAAAAATTGGGATAAAAACAAAAGATCATAAACTATCTTCTGAGACAACTCAGGATCAACTCAACCAAATAATAGATAACCTAAATCAGGATAAAGATGTTCATGGCATTCTCATTCAGCTACCACTACCTAAACACCTTGACGAATTTGCAACTGTTTCTAGAATATCACCAATAAAGGACGTTGATTGTTTAACACCTCAAAATGTAGGTCTTTTGGCAATAGGAAAATCCATCCTAAAACCTTGCACACCATCTGGAATAATGGAGATGTTTTATTATTACAAAATTGAGCTTGAAGGAAAAAATGTAGTTTTGATTAATCGCAGCAACTTGGTAGGAAAACCACTCTATCACTTGTTGTTACAAAACAATGCCACCGTAACAACATGTCACTCAAAAACTAAAAACCTAAAAGAAATTTGCCAAGCTGCAGACATTGTTATTACTGGTGTAGGTGATCGAACAAAGTTTACACTAACTTCAGATATTATTAAGAAGGATTCAATTGTGATAGACGTTGCAATATCAAGGCAAGATGGAAAATTGGTCGGTGACGCAGATTTTGATGATGTTATACAAAAGGCATCATTTGTTACACCAGTTCCTGGTGGAGTAGGACCAATGACGGTTGCAATGCTACTAAAAAACACAGTTACTGCCGCATCATTAAACAAAGAAATTGTCAGTTGATATAGAAAAGGCTGCACTACGCAAACATTTTCTTGAGAAACGAGATGCCGTATCTGCAGATTTAAGAGAAATTTCTAGTACAAAAATCTATAATAATCTTAAGCAAAGTGAGCCCTACAAACATTCACAGAACATATCTTGCTATTTTCCTATTGGAAGTGAGGTTGACACACATTCAATCATGTTGGACATATTGGCTAATGGGAAAAACTTACTACTTCCCACAGTTGTGAACAATGATTTAGAATTTCGTATAGTTACAGACATCAAAAAATTAGAAAAAGGACATTTTGACATAATGGAGCCGAGAGACGATTGTAAAAAATCCGAAGAAATAGACTGTGTGATAGTTCCAACAGTCGCAGTTTCAAAATCAGGAACAAGATTAGGATATGGACATGGATATTATGACAAGTTTCTCTCTAGAACAAATGCAATGAAAATATCATTGACATACTCCACGCAGATTGTAGGATCAATTCCAAGTGATAGTCATGATGTCAATATGGATTGGATAGTAACAGAAGAAGGAATTATCAAATCATCATAGATACGACAGACCTTTTTTACCAATGTCATGTCTATAATATTTACTGGGCCAAGAAATTTTTTCAACAGTTTTGTATGTATTTGAAATTGCATCCTGCAATGAATCACCTAAAGATGTTACACTTAGCACTCTTCCACCATTAGTTACAATTTTACCTGAAACATCTTTTGTTCCGGCATGAAACACGAATGAGTCTTTTGGGATATCAGACAGACCAGTAATCTCCTCATTTTTTGGATATGATTCTGGGTAACCATTTGAAGATAGTACAACACAAACAGCACTTTGTTTTTTCCATGACATAGAAGGCAAAGACGAAAGATTTCCATCTGTCACTGCAGTTAGATATTCAAACAAATCTGAATTCATTCGTATTACCATTGGCTGACATTCTGGATCACCCATACGTGCATTAAACTCTAAAACATAAGGTTCTCCATCTCGAATCATTACACCAGCGTATAAGAAACCCTTGAATACGATTCCTTCTTTTTTTAACGAGTCAATAGTTTTACGTATAATTTTTGTTTGAATTTTTTCTGCCAATACGTCATCTATTGCACCGGTTGGAGAATATGCTCCCATACCACCAGTGTTAGAACCTTTGTCATCATCAAAGATTCGTTTGTGATCCTGGCTTGTAGCTAACGGTATAACAGTCTCACCATCAGACAATGCAATGTATGATGCTTCAATTCCATCAATACGTTCTTCTACAACAATTCTTTTTCCTGCTTCACCAAATGATTTTTTCACCAAAATTTTATCAACAGCTGATAACGCTTCATTCGTAGTATCACATACAATGACACCCTTGCCAGCTGCAAGACCGTCAGCTTTTATGACCAGTGGAAATGACACCGATTCAATATACTCTTTTGCTAAATCTGACTCATCAAAGATCTTAAACTTGGCAGTTGGGATTTCATTTCTATCCATAAAATTTTTTGCCCAGATTTTACTTGATTCTAATTTTGCGGCATTTTGTGTTGGACCAAATATTTTCAAATTTTTCTCCATGAACGTATCAACAATACCCAATGCCAGTGGAACTTCGGGACCAACTACCGTAAAACAGTCATTTTTGGACGCAAAATCTACTAATTCTTCAATTTGTTCAACATTTATTGGGATATTATTTTTCGTACCACCGTTTCCAGGAGCATAAAACACATCATTAACATGTTCACTTTGTGAAATCTTCCAACCAAGTGAATGTTCTCTAGCACCAGAACCAACTACTAGGACATTAGTCAATAATCGGATATGGTAACGCAAGTATATAATCCAAGGTTTGAAAGTCTGTCTCAAAATGAACTGTTTGTATCTTTGTCAACCATATCATGTCAATAAAAAATATGACAAGGAGCACTGAACTAAACCGATAGACTGTAATTATGATGATTTTGTATTATCACAGGTACAATAATGGGAATTCCTGAGAAGATAAAAGCTATTCAAGATGAAATGGCGAAAACGCAGATTAACAAAGCGACAGAACATCATATAGGTCTGCTTAAGGCAAAAATTGCAAAGCTAAAGCGTGAGCAAGAGTTTACTGCAAAAAAAGAATCCTCCAGTAAAAAAGATGGTTTTAGCGTCAGAAGAACTGGAGATGCCACTGTAGTTTTCATTGGGCTTCCAAGCGTAGGAAAATCAACATTGCTCAACAAGCTTACAGGTTCACACTCTTCAATTGGTGCATTTCGATTTACCACACTTACAGTTGTACCAGGTGTAATGAAACATAGAGGCGCTGTAATACAGCTATTAGATCTACCAGGAATTATCAAAGGTGCTTCATCAGGAAAAGGTTTAGGCAAACGAGTACTATCTGTCGCAAGAAGCGCAGATCTGGTTTTATTGATTTTAGATGTCTTTAACCCATACCATGAAAAAGTGTTGATTACAGAACTAGATAATATTGGAATTAGACTCAACCAAAAACCTCCCAATATTGTAATAGAAAAATCATCATCAGGTGGAATATCTATCGCCAAGCAAGTAAAGATGACAAAAATATCAGAAAAACTGTTAAAACAAATTCTTCATGTTTATGGAATAGTTAGTGCTGGAGTGGTGATAAGAGAAGATATATCATCTGAGCAACTGGTGGACTTTCTAATTGGAAATAGAACATATACACAATCATTAGCAGTTTTGAATAAAATCGATCTGGTTAATCGTAGTTTCTTAAACAAATTTTCAAAGAAAGTGAAAACAGAATATATTTCTGTATCTGCTGAATCTGAAACAAATATTGAACTTTTAAAAGAAAAAATATACGAAAAACTGAACTTTATTAGAATATACATGAAGCCAAAGGGTGGTGCGATCGATTACAAAGAACCATTGATAATAGCAAATAGTAGTAAAATTGGAGATGTTTGCAACAAATTACATCGAAAAATGAAAAAAGAATTTCGTTATGCCTTGGTATGGGGTAAAAGTGTAAAGTATGATGGACAAAGAGTTGGAATAGATCATACTTTACAAGATGAAGATGTTTTGACTATCATCAAAAGAAAAGGAATATGACAAAATATTTCTAATTATTTTCTAAAAAGTAAAAAAAACCGTTGATAAATTGTAATCAGTTTGTATATTTTTTTTTAGTATAATGATAGAAAAGCGACAAAAAATTGCACAAAACAATGGCAACTAAAAGAAAAGCACCAGCCAAAAGAAAAGGCGGCGCAAAAAGAAAAGCCCCAGCCAAGAGAAAAGGCGGAGCCAAGAAAAAAGGCGGAGCTAAGAGAAAAGCCCCAGCCAAGAAAAAAGGCGGAGCTAAGAGAAAAGCCCCAGCCAAGAGAAAAGCCCCAGCCAAGAGAAAAGCCCCAGCCAAGAGAAAAGGCGGAGCCAAGAAAAAAGGCGGAGCTAAGAGAAAAGCCCCAGCCAAGAGAAAAGGCGGAGCTAAGAGAAAAGCCCCAGCCAAGAGAAAAGGCGGAGCTAAGAGAAAAGGCGGCGCAAAAAGAAGACGCTAGTCACTTTTCCACAATTAAGCAGTCGTCATAAGCGACGATTGTTTTTTACTTTTTTCTACAAATTTTTCTAAGAAAATATAATATTCATTATTTTAAATCAAGAAACTAGCACATAGTTTTTATTTATTTTAGTTAGTATAGATAACTTGAAAGTTTGATTTGTTCTTCTGTAGTTATAATATTTTTTGATGCAAGTACTTCTAATAATTCTTTGATCAATGTTTTAGTATCCTCTGATATTCCGCCGGTAGGTCCTTTTTCTCCAGGAGGACCAGGTGGCCCTCTTGGTCCTGGTTGTCCCATCGGTCCCTTGTCACCAACAGTACCAGCATCACCAGGTGTTCCAGAAGGACCAGTTAACCCACGTTCTCCTTGCTGTCCTTGAATTCCTTGTGGACCCAGTGGACCAGGTTCACCAGATTTACCCGTGGGACCACGTTCACCTTGTAATCCCATTGGACCTGGGATTCCACGTTCTCCTTGTTGACCAGGAATACCAGTAAGTCCCTTGTCTCCAGCTTCACCTTGTGGACCTTGAGGTCCTTTATCACCAGGGGGACCATGTATACCTGTTATTCCTTTTTCTCCAGGAGGACCTTGAATACCTTTATCACCAGTTGGTCCTGGCGGGCCAGTTGGACCCGTAGGTCCTTTATCACCAATTTGACCAGTAATTCCTTTGTCACCTTTATCACCTTTGTCACCATTATGACCCTTGTCACCTTTGGATCCCTGAATACCTTTATCACCAGACGGTCCCTTGTCACCAGTTGGACCCGTAGGTCCCTTGTCACCAGTTGGACCAGTAATTCCTCTATCACCTTTATCACCCTTATCACCAGTCGACCCTTTAGATCCAGCAGGTCCTTTATCACCAGTTGGTCCTGGTGGACCAGCATGTCCTTTATCACCAGCAGGACCCATAGGGCCTGGCTGACCCTTGACAGGAATATAGCGTTTTTCAAAATAACCACGATCTTGCTGTGTTTTTTGGTTACTTGCAGCTCTCTCTTTTGGCTTCTGCCTCTTTCCATCATCAGAAACTTTAGTTGTAGTACTGTCATCTTTAGCCGATTGCGATAATTTAACCTCAAATGACGTATGTATATCTGAAAATTGGTCAGCAATTAGAATCCATATCGACTCTAAACTAAACACTTTATCTGGAATTGCATTAGACCCATCACCTAAAACTTCAGAAAAATTCCCATTTACGACTCTCAAATGATAATTATCTTTCCATAAAGAATCAAACGTTTTATTTTTGATATCATCCTTCGAAGGTTTAGCCATTAATATAGAAATTTCAACTTCAAATGTACCTGTAGAGGAACCAAATGGTGATACACCTGAAATTTTAACGTTTTTTGGCAATAATGTCAGTGTCTATATCGAGTATTTGTATATATTCTGTACTATAAAATATACCCAATAAACAACAAATCCGAATATTATGAAATAGTATTTATCTAGAGATACTATCATTTCTAGCAAGATGAAGAAACAACCAAATCCATCATCTGATGATCTTGACAAGATACCTGAGTTTTTTTTGGACAAGGATGAAATAGAAAAAACTGAAGATATTTTAGAGGAAAAGGAGGAACCCGAGACCAAATCAACAAAAAAGAATTTTTTTAAGAAAAGACCGAATTCGGATAAAAAATCATTTAACACAAAATTAGCAAAGCAAGAAACTAGCCTAACCGATTCTGATTTCAATCGTAAAAAACTGTTCAGTAAAGGAATTAATCAAATGGCTGATGAGAAACTTGAAGAAGCATCACGAACATTTGAAATGATTTTAAGAATTGATCCTAACGATGTTTACGCACTTCTGAAATTAGGATATGCCAGATTTCATTTAGAAGATTATACAGAATCTATGAGAGCATATGATAAAGTTCTAGATATAGATGTGACAAATGCAGACGCTTGGAATCTCAAGAGTTTAGTGTATTATGAACGAAAGAGTTATGGAAAAGCATTAGACTGTGCAGAGAAATCAATTGATTCTGATCCTACATTTGGCATGGCCTGGTATAATAGAGCATGTTATTTATCATTACTCAACGAAGTTCCACAATCACTTGATGCTCTTATTCGCTCAATTGAGATTGATGTAAAAAGCGCAAAGCGTGCAGTAAAAGATAAAGATTTCATGAATGTAAGATTGGAGGAAGGCTTCAAACGTGTCATAGAAGTTGTTGTAATTGAATCATTAAGACAAGGTTATCATACAATTGGTGCAATAGTCTGGACTACATTTTTGGATAAAGCTGATTTGCTAAAATGTTTAGATCGATTAATGATAAGAGGTCTGGTTGTTAAGCACGAACAAAGAAAGGTTTGGAGTACTATTGATACATATGATCTTGTTCATGAGATAACAAGCAAGATAGGTGTGACAAGAAGAGGTTTACTGGGAATTGCTAAAACAACGTTACCAGCACCAGCAAAAAATCTGAAAGTGTTAGTAGAAGCCATACAGTTGCTAAAAACATCAATTGAAGATGAAGAATTAGAAAAATCAATTGAATATTGTAACTTTTTTATCAATCCAGAAAAATGTGGTAAAGAAATGATAAATGATTTCTTAGAACAACATAGAGAAATAAGATTATTTAAAATAAGATTAAAGGATAAAGGCTTAGATTTCTTACAGGATAATAAGAAAAAAATGCTATTATTGCTTGATGATATGGAAGTTTCTGTTACTAAGAAATTACGTAGTGAATTACCACAAAACTAATTTTAGATTATTCTGCAGAAAGATCCCAATAACTTGCATTTTCCTGCTTATCAGTCTGCTTTTCAAGACTTTTCCACTCCTTAAAGGAACGAACATACAATTTCACATTTGGAATACCTATTGATTTTAAAGCAAAAAATGCCAGACCTGATAATGTACCAACACTACCACAGTATGTTATTATCTCAGCATTTTCTGAAACTCCTCTATTTTTCAGGAAATTTCTCATACTTTCTTTAGTTCTTAGAATTTTTCCATCAGTTCCTAATGTTCTATATGGTATGTTGATAGCACCTGGAATATGTTGCTCCAAAAAATTCAGTCTTTCTCTGTTGTCTATTAACACAACATCATTTTTTTCCTTTGCTTTTTCTAAATATTCAGCAGTAGCTATAATATCTGGTTTTAGATTCAGTGAGTGTTTTACAGGTTTGATATTTGGTTTTTTAGTATCTGTTTCTAAACCAAGATCCTTCCATTTGGAATATGTTACGTCTAATAATGCAACATCACTATGACCTATGTATTGTAGAGTCCATGCAACTCTAGAAGCTAAAGCACCAAAAGTGTCATCATAAACAATAACTGTTGTATCGTCTGCAATTCCCATTTTCTCAACAAGTTTTACAACATTTTCCGGAGAATCATCAGCTAAAAGAGTTGCAAGTGGTAAGTTTATTGCATTAATAATATGACCTTGATTATATTCTTCTTCTCGTCTAACATCAACCAATCTTACGGAGCCATCATTAATTTTTGAACGAACTGTATCTGAATCAATAGTTGACTGTATTATTTCATTACTCAAGCAGCACATTCACCTTTTCCAGTAACTGTATGATAACTTGTATCACTTCCGTAGTCTAAATAAAAGTCAGGCTCATTATCTTTTGTTGGAGGAACAACTAATGGTGAAAGAATTTTTTTTATATCTCCCACAGATTTTATTTCAGACGATTCATTACCAAGTACAATTCTATCAATCCATTTTGAAAGAGTGTCATTCATCTGCTTGTTTTTCTTAAAGAGTTCAATTATTTTTAATAAAACAGGAATTGTCCGTTTTACAGGAACTTTCATACAGAAAACTCCAAGCATTGCATTTTCATCAGAACGTCCGCCAAGACTCATGTTATAATAAGGGTACATGTCTTTACCCACTCGAGCACCCCCACCCGAGAAACCAACTGTAGCGATCTCATGCTGTCCACAAGAGTTAGGACATCCACTAATCTTTATGGTTGCATTTCTTAAATCATCATCTTCATCCAATTTTAACTCTAAAAATTTTCGCTGAATTTCTTTTGCCAACCTATGTGAATTGGTCAATGCAAGATTACAAGATGATGTACCTGAACAGCCAACAGGCGAAACCATGGTTAATGAACCTGAGTTTGCCAAGCCTACCTCAAGTAATCTAGAGTAAAGTTTTGGCAGATCACTTTCATGTACGTATCGTAGGACAATATCTTGAGAGAACCCATTTCTTGCAAAACCTTCAGCAGAAAAATCTCTAGTAACCTGTGCTATTGCACGAATCTGGTTTGCTGTCATGTCCCCAGCCTCTAGCGTTATGAAAACAGAAGTATATCCTTCTTGTTTTTGCTTATATGTTGTAGATTTTAACCATCGTGCATATCCATCAGGTGTTGATCCAGATTCATCCGAAACAGAAATCGGTCTTTTAATTTCATTTGATGATTGTTTAGTATTCAATCTTACAATGACTGATTGTGTGGTTCTGACAATAGCTCTTTGTTTTAGAACTAGACCCTGGAATTTTTCCCATCCCATTTCATGAACTAGATAACGCATTCTGTTCCTTGCCATATTCTTTCTATCTCCCATTCTATCAAAAATTTGTAGAACCGCGATAGATGTATACAAAAGATCCTCATCAGATGTAAAATCCTCAAGCTGATGACCTACATACGATTTATTTCCTAGACCTCCACCAAGAAATATTTTAAAACCACGTTGATTTTTACCATCAATCTCTCTTATCTGTGGAATCAATCCAACATCAACTATCCTCGTCATTCCATGGGCTTCACAGCAAGAAAAATTAAATTTGAATTTACGTGGAAGTGACTGATTTAGTGGATTTCTTAGAAGGAACTTTGCAGTTGCAATTGCATATGGTGTTGCATCAAATGCTTCATTATCACAAACTCCTGATAACGGACTACACATGACGTTTCTAACTGTGTTACCACACGCTTCACGAGATGTAAGTCCAACATCTGCAAGTCCATGCATTATTTCTGAAACATCTTCTAATACAACCCAGTGTAATTGTATATTTTCTCTAGTTGATACATGAGCACTACCAATTGAATACATTTCACTTAGCTGAGCAATTTTTTCTAATTGGTAAGGATAAATCTGACCAGCAGGAATTTTAATTCTGACCATTGCATAATCATCTGTCATTCTTGTACCATATGCACCATGTTGTAGACGAAATCGTCTAAAACTATCATGATCAATTTTACCTTGACGGTATAGCTTTACCATACGAGCAAAGTTATCTGATTCTTCTCTTCGTGACCAATCAACATTTGACTTTTTAGAAGTCGATTTTGATGGTCTTAGCTGTTGTGCCATCTTTAGATTTGTTATTAAACTACGGATATAAATTTTTGATAATAGGAATTTTAACCAATATGATGAATAATTTAGGTAATAGTTGCCGACTAGCCTTCATTAGTGTTGCCTAATTTTCAAACAAGAAAAATTATATGCACTCATTATATTGTATTTTTGTGCAAGAATCAGTCAATGAACAACGCCCACAAAAAATTTTTGCTGACGTAAAAGAAGTTGAAATAACACGTGCGATTGCTGAGGAATTCTTCTCTGTTTTACAAGATAGGGCTGAATCTGATGTGATAATTATTGGTGCAGGACCTGCTGGATTAACAGCTGCGCGTGAATTATCATTGATGGGATACAAAATTTTAGTTGTTGAGCAGAATAACTATCTTGGTGGAGGTTACTGGTTGGGTGGTTATATGATGAACCCAGTTACAGTTAGAGCTCCTGCACAGAAAATTTGGGATGAACTTGGGATTCCTTACAAAAAAGTT
>Ga0257108_1000644_pt1 | contig 10076 bp, 8 predicted proteins | sample LP_taG_FD_190181 | JGI IMG/M metagenome (GOLD analysis project Ga0257108, IMG submission 190181) | Marine microbial communities from Northeast Subartic Pacific Ocean, Canada - LP_J_2011_P26_1000m | ecosystem: Environmental > Aquatic > Marine > Oceanic | place: Canada: Northeast Subartic Pacific...
CAATATAGTAATGAACAATATGATTGTAAAGCACTTCTGGGCTGAAAGGCTTTTTTATCTTCATTATAATGGAATATTCAAAAATATACTTAAATTTTTATCAAAAATTTCTTTTTCCCTCTAGAAGTACGAATTCCAACTTATCATCCCAGGAGAATTTTTTCATTTATACATCAAATTTTTTCTAATACTAATCATACCTAAACTTTTTATTCACTTTTTATTATAATTCACTACTGTTGTGCTCCAATAATTCAGAAATCAAGCCAAATATCATATTTTTAACAATTGATGCATTTCAGGCTCGTCGATTTTTTGGAAACAATAGAACAGCAAAAACTCCAAATATTGATCGTCTGTTAGAAAAAGCCACTTATTTCACCCAAGCGTTTTGTAATGCTGATGGTACTATACTATCTCTAAATAGTATGTTTAATTCATTATTCCCATTTGCGACAGGAGTAAGGCAAAAAAAAATCTATTTAGAAAATACAAACCTATTCCAACATCTTAAAAATTTTGGTTATAATATTTATGGTATTATCCCGAAAGCTACGAATTTATCCCCACTACATAATTTTTTCAAAAATAAAGATGTAACATTTGATGCGCTTTCACCTACAGCGTATGTTACATCATCTCTAGGTGAAAGAATAATTGACATGGTAAAAAAACATCGCATGGAAATGCCTTGGTTTTATTACGTCCATATTTTTGATTTACATCCACCTTTTAATGTACATAAAAATTTTCAAAATGAAAAATTTGGAGATGGTGAATACGACAAATTAGTCTCATCAGTTGATAGTTGGTTAGGTGATTTGATAAATGAGATAGATTTTGAAAATACTGTGTTTATTGTTACTGCTGATCATGGTCTAATAGTACCTTTTGATAATAGAGGTTTAACAGATTTTGAACCTAAATTTAAGCAAATTGTTCATGCTGGACGAAAAATTGTGCCACCACCGCTGCAACCAGTGGGTGTAAATTTTCTAAACAATTTACGTGGAAAAATAAGGGATAAAAAAGTAAAAAATGCGAATAAAGGCCTAACTCCTTTTCAAATTCGTTCACGATTACCCTTTTTTACTCTGTCATTATTTGACGAAGTGTTACACATTCCTTTACTTTTTGTGGGAAAAAATATTAAACATGAACTAATTTCCAATCAAGTTTCGGGCGTAGATATTTTTCCAACAATTGCAAATTTAATAGATTCACCAATTAAAGAAAAAATTCATGGAAAAAATTTAATTCCATTTTCACAGGAAAGCAGGGATGAGTCAGCTATTTATTTACATACAATCCCATATGAAAAAACTTCACCTGATGATAAGGTTGGTATACGAACTCAAAATTACAAATATTTTCGAAACTCAAGAGATTCTTTGATTGATGTAAATTTGTACGATTTAAAAAACGATCCAGAAGAAAATCAAAATATCGCAGAAAATCATCCAGATATAGTTACTAAAATGGAAATTTTGTTGAAAAATCTTCTAGTACAACATGAAAAAAACAGTTCCACTGAAATCGATGATGAGGAATTAGCAAAAATTCATGACGAATTGAAAAATTTTGGGTATATTTAATTATAATATGAATAACAAATTAAGTCTTTTACATGAAAAATTATTTGAATGTATAGATACGCAAGAAAAAAATTGGAATTCGTTTATTTACGCACAGGAAAAAAAGTTTTATCAAGGATTTGATGAAATAGGAGTGGATGGTTGTAGATCTACTGAAGGAAGATTTAATGAATATAATATTCTGCGGTATTTATCAAAAGAAAAAAATGCATTAGATGTTGGTTCTAATTGTGGGTTTTTTACATTATACGCATCTAGATTTTTGAAGTCCATTGAAGGAGTAGAAATTAATCCATATCTAGTAAGAATTTCAAATTACGCTAAAGAATATTTAGGCATAAAAAATTCTGAATTTCACAATTTAAGTTTTGAGAGTTTTAAATCAGAAAAAAAATATGATGTAATTTTCTCATTTGCGAATGATGAAACTATAGATGGTAATACAAAGTTTAACTTTTGTGAGTACATAATGAAAATTTCATCGCTGTTGAAAAATGGTGGACTATTAATTTTTGAGAGTCAAGCAATTGATGCAGTTGTTACCAAAAAGTTTGAACCAAAACTTAAGGTTCTAAATGAAAATTTTACTATTATTGAGGATAGGATGGTGAAATCAGAATATCCAATAAAAGTACCTGAAAGAAGATTTTTGATTTTTAGAAAGTGATTTTGATATGAGTGATATAAAGGGGATTATACTTGCAGCCGGAGAAGGAAAAAGATTACAGCATTTAACAAAAGATTGTCCAAAATGCATGGTCAAATTATTTGGAAAGAGTTTATTGGAACATCAAATAGATGCATTCAGAAAATGTGGAATTAATGATATTACGGTGATAAAAGGCCATAAAGGAGAAATGATAAATTTTTCAGGAATAAAATATTATGAGAATAAAGATTACAAATCAACAAATATGGTTGAAACATTATTCTGTGCCTTACATGAACTAAACGGACCTACTATAATTTCATACGGGGACATAATTTTTGAAAAAAAAGTTTTAGAGAAATTGATTTTGTCTAAAAGTGAAATTTCGGTAGTTATTGATCAGAATTGGAAAGAATATTGGTCAATAAGAATGAGTGAGATTAAAGAGGATGTAGAAAGCCTAAAATTAAATTCTGCAGGCGATATCGTGGACATAGGTCAAAAAGTAAAAGATGTTGAAGAAATAGGTGGTCAGTATATCGGATTAATGAAATTTGGGCAAAATGGTATACAAAATTTAAAAGAGTTTTATTTTTTATGCAAAGAAAAATCTAGTGGTGGTAAAAACCCACTTAACCAAAAACTTCCATTTAAAAAATCATATATGACTGATTTATTGCAAGGATTGATTCATGCTGGCTATAAATTAACATCTATTCCAATAAATGGTGGGTGGTTAGAATTAGATACAATTAATGATTATGATTTGTATAACAATTTAAAAAAAGAGAGTGGCATACGAAAACTTATTTCTTTGGAAAAATAATTATGAACAAAAATATTATTTTTGTGTTATTAGATGGAGCAAGGTGTGATAGATTAGACGAATCATCGGATTTCAGAAAATTAAAAAAATTAGGGTGTTTATTTGATAATATTATTGCAGCGTATCCCTACACATTTCCTGCGATTAATTCTATGTTTACAGGATTGTTTGGTAAGGAAAATGGTGTGGATGCATATTATAAGATGTTTAGGTTAAAGAAAGACGTACAAGTACTTCCAGAAATTCTTCAACAAAACGGATATTTTACATCATGTGATTTAATATCAGACAAGGTTATCTCATCTAGAGGTTTTGATATACACCAGTCTCATGATGAATATAATGATGATTTGGTAGAGAGACATTCAGATTTGATATTGAAAAGTTTTCAAAAATCTGGAGGAAAACCAATTTTTACATTTCTTCAATTTAGTCATATACATATGGTTACAGTATCAGAAGTTTTGAAGGAATTTGAGTGGAATGATGAAGAATTTTATAAAATGAAAGATAAGAACATGACTAATTTTGATTTGGCGTTTAAACATTCAGCAAAATACGCAAAAGAAATTTTGAACTTGATCAAAAAGACAAATAAACTGAAAGATACAATATTAATTTTCTTTTCAGATCACGGTACTGGTGTTGGTGAGAGATTTGGTGAAAGAAATTACGGTATATTTACTTATGAAGAAACAATCAGAACATTTCATTTAGTTATTGGATTGGATGTAATCAAAGATCATGTTTGTAATAAATTGATTAGTTCAACCCAGATTTTTCCTACAATTTTAGACCTAGCAGGCATTAAACATAAATCTAGTTTAGTTAGTCTGGAACCGTATCTAAAAGGAAATTTTGAACATGTTGTTGAAAATAAACATGTTTTTTCAGAAACAGGTGGACTGCAGGGACCATTTCCATCACCCGAGGAACCAAATGTTTTTTGCATTAAAACACCAAAATACAAACTGATGTATTTTAAAACTCCAAATGAATGGAGTATGTTTGATTTAGAAAATGATCCGCTTGAAAAAAATAATATTTATGGAAAAATAACGGATATGCAAGAATTATTAAAAGAACAACTTTTGTCTTGGATAAATAGATAATGTAAAATGCACTAGAAAGTAAATGGATTATTTTATGCATCTAAGAATCGCAATATGCTTCAATACGGGATGAATAATAAAGAAGGGGGAACTATCTGATTTCTCCTGTTTTTGAAACTTTTTCTTTTCTAACAATTTCCTATTAAATATTGCAATGAGTGCCTCAGATCTTATGTGTGGATCAAATATGTCATCCAAATAGATATGAGATGGTTTTGGAAAACTAAGTTGTAAAATCAGATCTCCAGTGTCTAAATTTTCATCCATAAGATATGCTGACACGCCACAATTATCATTTCTTAAAATGCTGTAATAAAAACAAGTACTGCCACGATAATATGGTACAATTCCAGGATGAAGATGGATGAATTTTGTACCAAGATTCAATATTTGATGTTTCAGTATCCCACCACCAGTAAAAATGCAATAGTCCAAATTAATTTTTGAAACATATTTTATTAATTCTGGATGATTGATATCTATAAAATCAAACTCTTTGTAAGCAAGGTTGTTTTTAACTAACGTTTGAATCACCGATTCAGAGATATCAAATCCGTATGACTTTGAGATTTTTATTTCGTTTTCTGAGAAAGATTTTTCTTCAGTTTTTTTATTCATCAGAATTATGTGTTCTAGTTTTATTTTATTTGAGATCAGTTTTTGAATATAGGCCTTTGACCTGTTATCTGATGTTAATATTATTCCAACCATATACCCGATTCATCTAATAATTTTAAGACGTATTTCATTTCAGACGTAAGCAGATAATGAAATAGTGAGATATCAATTTTATTTACAATTAATTTCTTTGCAGAACAAATTAAGTCATTTAGTTTCAAAAACGTATTTAGATATTTTAGATCTGATGTGGTTTGATACCTAATCAAGCACATAAAAGATAATAAAACATAGTTTTGTATCTCCTTAAATTCATCACCTATTATATTAAATTCATTATCATAATTTAGAAAAATCCTTTTCCTGATTTCAAATTTTTTGAGGAATTTATCTATGATCGGTATTGTTTGTGTATTTTTAGGATTACTAATTAGTTCCATAATTATAGAATGGTATAATTCATTCGTAGAAAATTTATTTTTTTTTATTATCTCGTATACATCAGAAATATCTTGTGAAGAAAAAAAATTATTAGAAAACGAAATAAAATCTGGCGTTTTTTCAAGTTCAGTAATGATTTTTTTACGCGAAAATTGGTATGAGATTAAAAAATCAGGGCCTTCATAACTTGACATTTGATAGTTTTGGGGAATATCTAATAAATTATTTCGAGTGTAGCTATAGGGTATTTTATTCATGGTGATTTCAAGATTAGTGTATAAATAAAGGATTTTTAACGAAAAAATGTTTTAGCAGAGTTTTATTTTCCATGGTGGTCTTCCTTTCAGGATGCCACATCACACCTATTATTGGAAAAAATTTATGAAAAAATCCTTCAACTGTTCCATCTTCAGAAATAGTAGCAAATGGGATTAAATCACGCCCTAGATTTTCAGTGTATATTAGATTATTATGAAATGAATTCACTTGTGTATATTTATTTTTAAAGAGTCTAACAAAGTTTTGATTTACTATATTGATAGTATGATGTTTTCCAACATGGCTTGGTTTTTTGTTAATACTGATCGTACCATCAAAAAATTTATTGATTATTTGCATTCCTCTACAGACACCAAATAACGGAATTTTGTTTTTAGTTGCAAATTTTATTATCTCAATTTCTGTTTTATCGCGTTCCACATCATCCCCAATATTATCACCGCCGGATATGATAAATCCTGAAAGATTCAGTTCAGTCAAATACGAATGAATGTTTTTTAATGAATTTGGGATAAAAACTATGTTTACACCAAGTTCTTCCATTAATTTTGGCCAATCATGACTCAATGAATCTCTTTTTTCATCATAATCCTTCGCATGTGTAATTCGTAGTGAGATACCAATGTTAGGGCGCATGCAAAAATCACGTACTTTTTTTATTTAATTTTTGTTAATGAATAATAACTACCTTATATAGCCAATTGATTTTAACGTTTTTCTGACTTCTGCATATTCATCATCAACCGAATTAGTTAAAATTAAAATTTCATTATTTTCACAGTCCAATTTCACCGTTCCCGAGTTTAATAATTTTTCATAAAAAATATCACCACATCCTATTGCAGCTGGAGTTTTTGATTCACTACATCTAATAGACATGTGGGATGCAACTCCACCATATTTAGTAATTAATCCAGAAATATTTTTTGAAAAAATCCAATCAAATCCAGGATCAGCATTTTCCAACAAAACTATTTTCCCTTCGATGTCCCGTTCATTTTTTGAATGATCCAATTTCACTAATTTTCCAGTGATTGATTGTCTGGTAACAAAATTTGGGTGGGCAGTAAAATAATCTATAACTTCAAAATGTTTGGGTGATGAAATTATTGAGGGAAGTATTAATTGATCGTTGATTATTTTTTTTGTAATATTAGATTTTATTTTTTTAGATAAAAATTTAGAAATCGATTCTTTTGATTTTATATTCTTATTTGATTTCAATATACTCCATATATCAATATGAGATATTTCTTCCCTGTTGATTCCTAATTTATTAGCATATTTTGCTAATAGTTCTAATGCAGCACTTAGGTTTTTAGTAAATTCAAATTTTAATTCTTCTCTTTTTGTTAGAGAAGTCATTACAAAATGAAGAAAATCTGTGTTGCCTAGAATTATTTCATTAGTGCCTAGAATTCCATTAATTTTTTTAGAATCAAATTTTTTGTGTTTTAATTTTTTTCTTTGGAATTTTATTTCGTTAAAAAACGAATCATCCTGATCATATCGCGTGGCAGTAATATCATATGTACCTGGTCTAAGATGTCCATATTTTTTTAAAAATTTATTTCGCGTTAATTTACCAGAATTAAATGCATTTACATCAGCCTGAAATTCAGACAAGGGTGTTTTTATTGAATTCATAAAGTCGTCCACAAAATGACTAGTCAGATAACCCCGTTTAACAAAGCTTTGTAATATCACAGAACCGATAAAAGCAATTCTGGCCATAGTAGAAAATTGTAACGTTCCAAAATATTTACAGTCACGCAACAAATTTTGAACAGCTTTTAAAATATCATTATGATTACAAGATGTTTTTCCTAGAACAGACAAACATTCTAATCGGTTTTTCTGTAGAATTGCTACCGAATTATCACACCAATCACAAATATTATTAAAATCAGATATAATTTTATTAGTAAATTGGATTAATTGTTTTTTTAAAGCATAAATCTCATTTTTTGAAAAATTATGATTTTCTAATTCTTTTAAACGAGAATCTAAAGTTAGATCAAAGCAAGAAAATAAAATTTCAAATTCTATTTTATCATGTAAGTAAGGCTTATCCAACAATTTTTTCACATAGAATTTGACTAATTTTCTTTTAATTCCCGCTTCAATAATATCCGGTATCATTGAGCTAAAACTTGAGATTACATTAACATACGGTTTGTTACCAAACTTTTCCATCAGTTTATGTGGTACAACATTTTGATAACCAATTTTTTTTCTGCCATTTAGCCATACATCATTCATTATGAGAAATTCATACAGTGAGTAATCAAGGGTGTTTGGGTTATGACCAATTATTTCTGCAGGATTCCAATCGGACATATCTGAAAATAGGCACGTATCATACTGCGAATATTTTTTTACAAATTTCTTATAGCGAATTTTATTTTGGTCAATAATTCTTTTTAAATTTTTTTCTATACGAGAATTTTTAATAATTTTAGAGGAGGTATTAGGTCTTGCCTGGAAAATTACTATCTGCTGATTTTTTTTAATACCAAATTCAATAGTTAAATTATTATTTTTTAGAATTTTTTCTATTTCTTTCACGGATTTAATTAATAATTTCCAATGATTGGGTAATGTATTCAAATTTATTTTTCTGAAAATTTTTACAACATTATTTATTTTTCCTTTAGTAACACCATCCGTAGCCGTGCCCACTTCATAATTAATAGTGTAATATGGCTTGCCAGATGAGTCAGATCTTGAAAAAATTACTCCACTTTTTACTATTCCAGATGTTTGATTTTGAATTAATATTTGATTATTATTATTGAGATTGCCTTTATTATGATATGATTTGATTACAGAGTTTATTGCTGATTTCAGCAAATTCCTTGAAGATGGTATTACATTTTGAATTGTTTCATATGTCCCGGCCAGTGACTCATCTATAGAATCTTCACCAAGTGCAGAACTACGCACAATCACATATTTCGATTTAAAACTACTCGTGATGTTATTGAGTATGTTTGTAGAATCTTCTAACCAATCAATTACTCGAAAATCATAAATTTTTTCAATTTTTGCTAGTCTAATTTTTTTTTGGATGAATTTCAAAACATTTGATTTTGTTGTGACACTTTCATCACTTTTGATTCCCATAGATCGAAAATTCTTTTTGGACATGATTAATTTATTAATTATAATTAAATATACCCAAAATTTTTCAGCTCGTCATGAATTTTTGCTAATTCATCATCATCAACTTTAGTTGAACCTCTTTTTTCATGTTCCACCAGAAATTTTTTTAACAAAATTTCCATTTTAGAAACTATGTCTGGATGATTTTTTGCAATGTTTTGATTTTCTTCCGGATCATTTTTTAAATCGTATAAATTTACATCAGTTACAGAATCTCTTGAATTTCTAAAATATTTGTAATTTTGAGTTCGTATACCAACCTTATCATCAGGTGAAGTTTTTTCGTATGGAATTGTGTGTAAATAAATAGCTGAATCATCATCACTACTTTTCTGTGAAAATGGCAGTAAATTTCTTCCATGAATTTTTTCTTTAATTGTGGAATCTACTAAATTCGCAACCGTTGGAAAAATATCTACGCCGGAAACTTGATTGGAGATCAGTTCATGTTTAATGTTTTTTCCCACAAAAAGTAAAGGAATATGTAACACTTCGTCAAATAATGACAGAGTAAAAAAGGGTAATCGTGAACGAATTTGGAAAGGAGTTAAACCCTTATTTGCATCTTTTACTTTTTTATCCCTTATTTTTCCACGTAAATTTTTTAGAAAATTCACGCCAGCTGGTTGCAGTGGTGGAGGCACTATTTTTCGTCCAGCATTGACAATTTGCTTAAATTTAGGTTCAAAATCTGTTAAACCCCTATTATCAAATGGTACTATTAGACCGTGATCAGCAGTGACAATAAACAAGGTATTTTCAAAATCTATTTCATTTATCAAATCACCCAACCAACTATCAACTGATGAGACTAATTTGTCGTATTCACCATTTCCAAATTCTTCATTTTGAAAATTTTTATGAACATTAAAAGGAGGATGTAAATCAAAAATATGAACGTAATAAAACCAAGGTGTTTCCATATGATGTTTTTTTACCATGTCAATTATTCTTTCACCTAGAGATGTTGTAACATATGCCATAGGTGAAAGTGCATCAAATGTTACATCTTTATTTTTGAAAAAATTATGTAATGGAGAGAGATTAGTAGCTTTCGGAATAGTACCATAAATGTTATAACCAAAATTTTTAAGGTGTTGGAACAGGTTAGTGTTTTCTAAATAGATTTTTTTTTGTCTGACTCCTGTCGCAAAAGGAAATAATGAATTAAATATACTATTTAGAGATAGTATAGTACCATCAGCATTGGAAAATGCTTGGGTAAAATAAGTGCCTTTTTCTAACAGACTGTCAATATTTGGAGTTTTTGCCGTTCTATTCTTTCCAAAAAATCGACGAGCCTGAAATGCATCAATTGTCAAAAATATGATATTTGGTCTGATTTCTGAATTATTGGAGCTCAACAGTAGTGAATTACAATAAAAAGTGAA
>Ga0257108_1000646_pt1 | contig 10032 bp, 8 predicted proteins | sample LP_taG_FD_190181 | JGI IMG/M metagenome (GOLD analysis project Ga0257108, IMG submission 190181) | Marine microbial communities from Northeast Subartic Pacific Ocean, Canada - LP_J_2011_P26_1000m | ecosystem: Environmental > Aquatic > Marine > Oceanic | place: Canada: Northeast Subartic Pacific...
TCGAATCGAGGAGCAGGCCCACATGGAGTTCCGTGGGTGTGACACCCTGCCAGGAGGCGGGGAGGACGGACCCGGTCGTCGTCGGAGGCTCGCTCGTCGTGGTGCTCGAGGTCGTGGTGCTCGTCGAGGTCGTCGTGGTGGAGGTCGTGCTCGAGGTCGTGGTGCTCGTCGTCTCGGGAGGAGCGCTCGAGGTCGTCGAGGTCGTCGAGGTCGTCGTCGTCGCCGGCACTGGGTCGGAGCCTCCGCCACAGCCGGCGGCCACCAGTACGACGGCGAGTAGCGCCGGGAGCCACGTCCTCACGGCCACGACGTTACGACAATGCGCCCGCTATCAGCGGGCAGCGTTCGGGAATCAGGCCGTGATGCCGAAGCGTTCGAGGCCAAAGCAGTCGATGGCGTTGCCGCGCATGAGCTTGTAGACCTCTTCGTCGGACAGGCCTGCCGCGGTGCAGATCTTCGTCGCAACGTCGAGCGTGTGCGGATAGGTCGAATCCGCGTGGGGGAAGTCGACCTCGAAGCAGATCTGGTCCATGCCGATCACGTCCCGGTTCCGCAGGCCGATCTCGTCGTCGAAGATGCAGCCCCAGATATGGCCGTGGATGTAGGAGCTGGGCGGCTCGGGAAGGTCGATGCCGAAGGTGGCGTCGCCCCGCTCGGCCCAGATCTTGTCCATGCGCTCGATCACGTACGGCATCCAGCCGACCTGGCCCTCCGAGTAGGCGATCCGGAGCCTCGGGAACCGGACGAACACGCCCGAGAGGATGTAGTCGCACATCGACCCCATGGCGTTCGAGAAGGTCAGCGTCGACGAGACGGCGAACGGGGCGTCGGGCGAGGTGCTGGGCATCTTGGACGACGACCCGATGTGCATGCAGACGACGGTGTCGGTCTCCTCGCAGGCCCGGAGGAACGGATCCCAGAAGCGGTCCTTGTCGTGGATCGAGGGAAGGCCCAGCGGGAAGGGGTTCTCCGAGAACGCCACGGCGAACGAGCCCTTCTCGGCGCAGCGGTGTACCTCGACGGCCGCCGCCACGGGGTCCCAGAGGGGAATGAGCGTGAGCGGGACGAGGCGTCCCCTGCCGTCGCCGGCGCACCACTCGTCGATCATCCAGTCGTTGTAGGCCTGGACGCAGAGCATGGCGAGCTCCTTGTCCTCCCGCTCGTAGAAGGTCTGGCCGCAGAAGCGGGGGAGGACGTTCGGGAAGCAGATCGAGACGTCGACATGGTTCTCGTCCATGGCGACCAGGCGTTCCTTCTGGATCCAACCGGCGGGATGGATCTCGTCGAACGTGACGGGGGTGATGTCGAGTTCGTCGAAGCCGACGGCCGCTGAGAGCTTGGGGAACGGGTAGACGAGGTCGTCGTAGAGCCACCAGTCGCAGGGGGTGCCGCCCTCGACCCCCTTCTCGTACGAGAAGACGCCGCCCTCGAAGTGGAAGATGGCGGTGTCGCGTTCCACGCGTGGGCAGCGGTCCTGGTACTGCGCGGGGATGCGGGACGTCCACAGGTCGGGGGGTTCGACGACGTGGTCGTCGACGGAGATGATCCGGGGAATCTGGGGCATTCGGGCTCCCGGTGGTCGAACGCTTCTGACGGCCCGTCAGACAGGCCCACGGTAGCGCGGGGTGCGTTGGGTCGGCCAGACGGCGGCGGGCCGATTGCCCCGCTTGGATGGTCAGGTGAGGCTGGACAGGAGCGAGCGGGTCTGGGCGAATTCGTCGGCCGTCCGGCCGAACTCGAGGGCGACGAAGTCGGTGGCGCCGGCCCGGGCGAGGCCCTCGAGCCCGGCTGCGACCTCCTCCTCGTTCCCGATGATCGCCACGTCACCCGGGCTGGCCGCCCCCTCGCGGTCGAGCATGGCCCGATACGAGGGCAACTCTCCGTAGATGGCGAAGACCTGCGCAGCCGCTTCACGGACCGCGTCGGCGTCGTCGGTGACGCAGACGGGGAGGCTGCACACGATCCGTGGGTCGGGCCGGTCGACCTCGGCGGCGGCGGCGGCGAGCCGTGGCCGGATGTGGTCCTCGATCGTGCGTGGCCCGACCATCCAGAGGATGGTGCCGTCGGTGCGCCGGCCGGTGACGCGCAGGGCCTGTTCGCCGAGCGCCGCCACCATCACTGACGGGACGCGGTCGCTGGGGCGGGCCGACGCCATGTGGGCCGTGAACGCCTCGCCGTCATGGTCGACTCGGCCGGCGTCGAGGAGCGGCATGAGCACCTCGAGGTAGTCGATCAGGTGGCGGATGGGTCGGTCGAAGGACAGGCCGAGGGCGCCCTCGATGACCGGCTTGTGCGAGAGGCCGATGCCGAGCACCAGGTCCCGGTCGCCGAGAACCGCCTGGGTGGTGAGTGCCTGGCCGGCCAGCATCGTGGGATGGCGGGGGAACGTCGGCACCACGGCCGTTCCGAACTCGAGCCCGGGTGCGCCGTCGGCCACCGCCGGGAAGACGGTCAGGGCGTCGACGAGGCCGGTCTGGGCGAGCCACCAGCCGGAGAACCCGTCCTCGGCGGCGCGGGCAGCATGCTCGCGGAGTCTTCCGATGTCGGCGTGGAGCAGTTCAGCCGAGGCGTTGACGGCGATGCGCATGGGGGTCCTCCGGGAAGGGGAAGTGGGCCGGTCAGTTCCCTGATTCGACCATGATCTGGAGCCGGTCGGCGAACCCGGTGAGGAAGGCCTCGGCCACCTCGAGGAAGGCGTCGCTGGCTCCGTCGGGCAGTGGCTCGATTACGAGCGACCAGGCCAGCAGACAGGAGTCGCCCCGGTCCGTGATGGCCGTCGTGCCCTGGTAGAGCGCCACCGGGGCACCGGTCAACTCGTACACGCGGCGCCACGGTGGTTCGAACGAGATGACCTCCTCGCTCAGCGACATGCCGTCCGTCCCGAATTCGAAGACCGCCCCCAGCCCGTGCGGCGGCGGCTCGCCCTCGACCACGGAGCCGCCGGTCGCCGTGGCGATCATGTCGAGCAGGGCGTCCCACACCACCTGGCGGGGCGCAGCGATCTCTCGCTCGATGACGATCGACGTGTAGGCCCGGCGCTGCTGTGTCACGTCCAGATCATGCCCCGGCGGCCTCGCCGATGAGCGCACGGGGGTCGGCGGCGCCGGCCAGGCCACCGTCGACGACCTCGATGCAGTGGGCGTGGCCGTAGTTGGCTGGGGCGACGCCTGCGCGGTGTCCGCGGGCGGTGAGGCCACGGGCCCAGGGCTCCGGCGCATGGGCCTCGAGCAGCACCTCGACGTCGTCCGGGTCCATCCAGGTGTCGAAGCCACCGCCACCGCCGCGCAGCACCCAGCGTCCACCGCCGACCACATGGCCGGGAGGGGCACCGTCAACCAGGAGCCGCACCAGCATCTGGAGAACCACCTGGGGCTGCGCATCGCCGCCCATGGTCCCCAGGACCGAGCGCAGTGAACCGTCCGGGCGGGTGACCAGCGCAGGTGCCAGTGTGTGTGGCGGTCGACGCCCGGGCCCGTAGCGGGCCGGGTGGCCGGGCTCGAGGCTGAACCCGAGGCCCCGGTTGTGCAGGAAGATCCCGAGGTCCGGCAGGGTCACGTGGCTGCCGAAGCCGTCGGCGTTCGACTGGATGAGCGACACCGCCATGCCGTCGCCGTCGACCACGCACTCGTACATCGTGTCGCCGTCGTGCCAGGCATCTCCGAGCACGGCTCGCCGGTCGGGATCGATGGCGTTTCGTCGGGGGCCGAGCCGTTCCGGGGCGAGCAGGGCGGCTCCGTCGGCGTGCTCGTGCAGCACCCCGGGCCGGTCATGTCCGGTCTGCCGCATCGCCTCGACGAGGAGGTGTGCGCGCAACGGGTCGTCCTCCCGGGGCAGGTCGAGGCCTTCAGCGATCAGGGCCGATGCCAGCGTCAGGTAGCCCTGAGAATTTGGTGGCACCGTCCAGACGTCGTGGCCCCACACCCTGGAACCGAGGGGCTCGACCCAGTCGGCCTGTGGGCGGCGCAGGTCGTCGTCGCTGAACTCGCCGGTACCGACGGCGAGCAACTCGTCGCCGTACTCGCCCAGATACACGGCATCGCGGCCACCCTCCGCCAGGGCCCGTAGCACACGGGCCACCCCGGGTCGTCGGACCACCTGACCGGTCCGCACCAGCCCTTCGAAGTCCTGTGCTCCGTGAAGGCCCCGGACCCCGGCGGCCATGGGCACCAGATGGGGCGACGCCTCGAAGCCCCCCTCGGCGAGCGTGATCGCCGGCGACAGGACCTCGGTGAGCGGCATCGAACCGAAGCGGTCGTGGAGCGCTGCCCAGCCGTCGACGCAACCGGGAACGGTCACCACCCGCACGTCGCCCCGCCTCGGCATCGACTGGTGGCCCTCGGCGGCCAGGCGCTCGGGATCGGCACCGGAGCCGGAGCGCCCGGAGGCGTTCAGGCACACCGGCGGACCGTCGCCACGGTGGACGAGGGCGAGCAGGTCACCACCGAGTCCGCACATGTGCTGGGCGGTCACGGCCAGCACGGCATTGGCGGCGATGGCCGCATCGGCGGCATTCCCGCCCGCCCCGAGGATCCTGACGCCTGCCCTCGAGGCGAGAGCGTCGATCGTGCACACCATGGCGGTTCCGAAGCGCCGCTCGGGATCCTCCCACGGTGCCGGAGTGCTCACGGGTCGAGCATGCCACGCCGGTCGGGCACGTGTGGCCTCCCGACCCGCCGGACTGGGAGAGTGGAGGCAGCCGGCGACCAGGGAGACGTGAGATGGGTGACCAGCAGGTACGGGAGGCCCTGGAGGAGGCGACGTGAGCCGCCGGACGGCCTGACGATGCGCTTCTCATTCACCCACCCGATGTCGGCCGGTGACCATGACCCGCGGCTCGTGGGCCGGGAGGGACTGACCCGGCTGGCCCTGGCCGCCGAGGCCGCCGGCTTCGACGCCATCGGGTTCACCGACCACCCGATGCCAGGTAGCCGCTGGCTGGCGGCCGGCGGGCACGACGCCCTCGACCCGTTCTCGGCGCTCGCCTTCTGCGCTGCCGCCACCAGCCGATTGCGGCTCATGACCAACATCGCCGTGCTGCCCTACCGGAATCCGTTCATCCTGGCCAAGGCAGCGGCGACGGTCGATGTGCTCTCCGACGGGCGGCTGATCCTCGGTGCCGGCACCGGGTACCAGAAGGCCGAGTACCGGGCACTGGGCGCCGACTTCGACGACCGCAACGACCGCTTCGACGAGGCGCTCGAGGCCATGATCGCCGCCTGGACGACAGACGACCTGGCGTTGGAGGGGCATCGGTTTGCCGCCGTGGGCAACACCGCCCGTCCCCGACCCGTGCAGCAGCCGCATCCCCCGATCTGGATCGGGGGCAACTCGGCCCGGGCACGTGCCCGGGTCGCCCGCTACGGGCAGGGATGGAGCCCGTTCCCGACATCTGCAGCGATGGCGGCCACCGCCAGGACGGCGGCCCTAGAGACCGTCGATGACCTGCGCCCGATGCTCGACGACCTCCGGCGTCGGCTGGAGGAGGCAGGCCGGTCCGACCCGGTCGACGTGCACTTCACCTGTGGGGCGGGCGGAGCGCCGGGTGACGACCGCTTCGACCCCGAGGAGCACCTGGCGGGCCTCGACCGGCTGGCCGGGGCCGGCGTGACCTGGATCGGGGTGACGGTTCCCGGCGACGACCTGGGGCGGGCGGTCGAGGCACTCGGGCGCTATGGCGAAGAGGTCATCGGGTAGGACGGGGAGCCGTGGCCGGTTGAACCGGTCCGGGTCGACGGCGGTACTGTTGGCCGCCAGCGAGGCAGGGAAGGGGAGCGATGGCCACCGATCAGGTTCTGGCAGACGAGATCGTCGGCGCCGTCCGAGCCTGGGTCGAACGCGACGTCATTCCCAACGTCGCCGAGTTCGAACAGGCCGACGAGTTCCCCCAGGCCATGTTCGAGCAGATGTGTGAGTTTGGGCTGTTCGGCTCGACGATCCCCGAGGAGTACGGCGGCCTGGGCCTCGACATCACCACCTACGCGCGCCTCATCGAGGAGATCTCCCGCGGGTACATGTCACTGGCCGGCATCCTCAACACCCACAAGATCGGCGCCACCATGATCTGGCGCTACGGAACCGACGAGCAGCGGCAGCGGTTCCTTCCCCGGATGTGCGACGGGTCGTTCCGGGCCGCCTTCTCGCTCTCGGAGCCCGACGCCGGCAGCGACACCGGCGCCCTGCGCTGCCGGGCCGAGTGGGATGGCGACGAGTGGGTGGTCAACGGGACGAAGATGTGGGTCACCAACGGCATGCGGTCCTCGCTCGTCATGCTGTTGGCCCGCACGCCCGACGACCGCATCACCTGCTTCCTCGTCGAGAAGGACCCGGGCGAGACGTTCGAGGGGATCTCGGTGTCGCGCAAGATCGACAAGCTCGGCTACCGCGGGCTCGAGACCGTCGAGATGTCATACGTCGACCACAGGGTCCCTCACGCCAACGTGCTCGGCGGCGACGACGGCATCGGCCACGGTCGCCGCTACGCCCTCTCGGCATTGGAACTCGGGCGCATCAACGTGGCGGCGCGGGCCGTCGGGGTGGCCCAGGCGGCCTTCGAGGCGGCGATGGCCTACTCGCAGCAGCGCGAGACCTTCGGCCGGCCGATCTTCGAGCACCAGGCCATCCAGTTCATGCTCGCCGAGATGGCCACCAAGCTCCAGGCCGCTCGCCTCATGACCTACGACGCCGCCCGCCGGGCCGACGCTGGAGAACGCGTCGACATGGAGGCCGGCATGGCCAAGCTGTTCGCCTCCGAGGCCGCCTTCGAGATCGCCACCGATGCGCTGCGGATCCACGGCGGCAACGGCTACACCACCGAGTTCCCCGTGGAGCGCTACTTCCGCGACGCGCCGCTGATGATCATCGGCGAGGGGACCAGCGAGATCCAGAAGCTCGTCATCGCCCGCAAACTGCTCGAACGGTTCCCGGTCGAGTGACGCGGGACGCCTGATCATCGACACCCGGAACACGGAGACACCATGAGCGAAACACTTGGCCAGCCTGGAACGACCAGCACGTCGATCCTCGGCAATCCGGTCCTGCGCCGCGAGGACGACGCCCTCGTACGTGGTCAGGGCGAATACGTGGGCAACGTTCCCCTCGAAGGCGCCCTGCACGCCCACTTCGTGCGGTCCACGACGGCACACGGCACCATCGAGTCGATCGAGGTCGATGATGCCCGGAGCATGCCCGGCGTCGTCGCCGTGTACACCGCCGCCGACCTCGGACTCGACGACCGCCCGGTGACCATGGGCTTCTACCCGTCCGAGATGGGCCGCTCCTTCCTCGCCCGCGACCGGGTGAGGTTCGTCGGAGAGCCGATAGCGGTCGTGGTCGCCGAGTCTCCATACCTGGCCGCCGACGCCGCCGAGATGATCTGGGCCGACATTGAACCCCTACCGCCGGTGTTGGATCTCGCCGACGCGCTGGCCGGCAACACCGTGCTGTTCCCGGACCTCGGCCACAACGTCGCATTCCGCAACGCCGTCGAGGATCCGATCGACTTCTCCGGCTACGAGGTCGTGGTCACGCAAGACGTCGCCAACTCTCGTGTCGCTGCCGTATCCATCGAGCCCCGCGTGGTCGCTGCCAGCATCGTGGACGGCCGCCTCACCTGCTGGGCCAGTTCCCAGGGAGCTCACAACTTCCGGCAGGCGGTCGCCGAAATCCTCGGCCTCGAGCCGGAGGACATGCGGGTCTATGTGAAGGACATCGGCGGCGGATTCGGTGCCAAGGGGGTTCCCTCGGAGGAGGAGGTCATGGTCGTGTACCTGGCTCGCCTCCTGGAACGGCCCGTGCGTTGGACCGAGACGCGCACCGAGAACCTCACCGGCTACGTCCACGGTCGGGCCCAGGACCAGAAGGTGACGATCGCCGGCACCCGCGACGGCGACATCCAGGCGTACCGGCTCGAACTGATCCAGGACAGTGGGGCCTACCCCAAGTACGGGGCTTTCCTCCCCGAGTTCACCCGGCAGATGGCCAGCGGCGTCTACGACATCGGGCGGGTCGAGTTGGAGTTCGCATCGGTCGTGACCACGACCGCCCCCATCTGTGCCTACCGGGGCGCCGGACGCCCCGAGGCCACGGCCGCCATCGAGCGGGCCGTCGACCTGTTCGCCGCCGAGATCGGCATGGACCCGGCCGAGGTGAGGCGGCGCAACCTTCCCTCCCCCGACGCCTTCCCGTTCACCAACGGCACCGGCACCGTGTACGACAGCGGCGAGTACGAGCGTGCCCTCGATGTCGCCCTCGAGGCGGCCGACTACCCAGGCCTCCGGGCCGAACAGCAGCGGCGGCGCGACGCCGGCGATGTCCGACAACTCGGGATCGGCGTGTGCACTTACGTCGAGATCACGGGCTTCGGCGGCAGCGAGTACGGCGAGGTCCGCCTCCAGCCCGACGGCACCGTGCTGGCCGTCACGGGCTCGACCCCGATCGGCACCGGGCACCTCACCACCTGGGCGATGATCGTCGCTGACCGAATGGGTGTGCCCATCGAGGCCATCACCGTGTTCCACGGTGACACCGACCGGGTGCCCTCGGGCCAGCTCACCGGTGGGTCCCGGTCCGTCCAGATCGCCGGCTCGTCGATGGGTGACGCCGCCGACAAGCTGATCGAACTGGCCCGCGAGGCCGCTGCCGACCTGCTCGAGGCCGCTCCGGGCGACATCGTGCTCGACCGCGAACGGGGCGCCTTCCATGTGGCCGGCTCCCCGACGGCGGCCCGATCGTGGGCCGAGATCGCCGGTGATGCAGGGGAACCACTCGTCGGGTTCTCGGACTTCGCCCAGGCCGGTGCGACCTTCCCGTTCGGCACCCACATCGCCGTCGCCGAAGTCGACACCGAGACGGGGCATGCGACCGTCGAGCGGATCATCGCCGTGGACGACGCCGGCGTGATCATCAACCCGCTGCTGGCCGCCGGCCAGATCCATGGCGGCCTGGCGCAGGGCATCGCCCAGGCGCTGCTCGAGGAGTTCCGCTACGACGAGGACGGCAATCCCCAGACCTCCAACCTCGCCGACTACACGGCGATCTCGATGATGGAGGTGCCCATGTACGAGCGTTCGTTCACTGAGACGGCGACGCCCCGCAATCCGCTGGGTGCCAAGGGGATCGGCGAGGCGGGCAGCATCGGTTCCACGCCGGCCGTGCAGAGCGCCGTGATCGACGCACTGGCACCGTTCGGGATCCGCCACCTCGATATGCCGCTCACCCCGGAGCGCATCTGGTCGGCGCTGCAGTCGTCGGTCGCTTGACCGGAAGTGGCTGGACCAGGGGGTGACGGAGTGCGCGACTCCACGCTGACCTATGAGCAGGCGACCGCCGCACTCACCGGTCCCGGCGGCTATTTCGAACTCGCTACCGAGGAGGTCCTCGGTGAGCCGATGCAGGTCTTCGTCAACCGGCCCCGGTCGCTGCGCGACCTCCTGATCGGGGCCGCCGAGAAGGGCGATGAGGAATACGCCGTGTTCGACGACGACGGTGAGCGACGGGTCCTAACGTTCGGCGGCCTCCAGCGACAGGTCGCCTCGGTGGCCGCAGCCCTCGCCGACCGGGGAATCGGTCACGGCGACCGGGTGGCGATCCTCGCCGCCAACTGCCCCGAGTACATCCTCACCTTCTGGGCCTGTGCGGCCATGGGCGCAGTGGCGGTCTGCTTCAACGGCTGGTGGACCCGGAGCGAGATCGAGTATGGGCTCGAGGCCACCAGCCCGGCCCTACTGGTCGCCGACCGTCGTCGCCTCGCCCGCCTAGAGGGCGACGTTCCGGAGGTCCCCACGATCGTGGTCGAGGACGACTTCGCCGACCTGCTCGCCTTCGCCCCCGATGCCGACCTGCCCGGGACGCCGATCGCCGAGGACGACCCCATCGTCCTGCAGTTCACTTCCGGCACCACCGGACGCCCCAAGGCAGCGATGGTGAGCCACCGCAGCTTCATCTCGTTCGTGCTGGCGGCATTCGTGATCGGCGCACGCGATTCGATGCTGTCCGACGCCCCTCCGTCGGCCGGTGGCGCCCGCCTGGCGGTGT
>Ga0257108_1000649_pt1 | contig 10022 bp, 8 predicted proteins | sample LP_taG_FD_190181 | JGI IMG/M metagenome (GOLD analysis project Ga0257108, IMG submission 190181) | Marine microbial communities from Northeast Subartic Pacific Ocean, Canada - LP_J_2011_P26_1000m | ecosystem: Environmental > Aquatic > Marine > Oceanic | place: Canada: Northeast Subartic Pacific...
CTACCTAAAGAAAAAAGATAAGCGAATTTCAAATGTAGTATTTATGGGTATGGGTGAGCCTTTGCTTAATGAAAGCGCAGTATATGATGCCTGTGACCTTTTATTGGATGATTGGGCTTTCGGGCTATCAAGAAGAAAAGTCACTGTTTCTTCATCTGGTATTGTGCCTGCACTATATAGAATGGCAGACACGATTCCAGTAAGCTTGGCCATCTCTTTACATGCACCCAGCGATGAGTTGAGAGATGTACTGGTTCCAATCAATCAAAAATACCCAATCAAGGAGTTGATGAAGGCCTGCCAGTATTATTTAAATGCTGGGACGCAAGAGAGACACATATTTTTCGAGTATGTCATGCTTGATGGAGTCAATGATTTGCCTGAGCATGCAAAATCTCTAGCAAGGTTACTCAAAGGCATTTCTGCTAAAGTAAATTTAATTCCTTTTAATCCATTTCCAAAAACTCAATATCAAACCTCAAAAGAAGTTACAATTAATCAGTTTCAAAATATTTTATATCGATCAGGCATTCGGACAACAACTAGACGAACAAGGGGTGATGATGTTGACGCTGCTTGTGGGCAACTTGCAGGTAAAGTGTTAGATAAGAGTGGAAGAAATGTTGGACGGCATTAACTATTATCCTAAAAGAAAAAAACGCTTAAAACTAAAGCTATTTCTGCCTTTTTTGTTAATATTAATGTTTTTGGGTATCTGGTATTATTTCGAGGATGTAGAGATTGGCGGTACCCGGTCAACCTCAATTATTATTAGTGAGCCAAGTAATTTTGAGCGCAGTGAAGAGTCCATTACTGAGAACATAGAAGAGGTTTCATCAACCCCTGTAATTGAAAATAATACTGAGAGCTTAGATGAAGTAATAAAGACTTATGAAGCAAGTACACAAAATTAAAAGAAGAATCTCCAGCCAAATTTTTGTCGGTGATGTTGCCATAGGTGGTGGTGCTCCTATCAGTGTTCAAAGTATGACAAACACAAACACTTGTGATATCGAGTCTACGATTCTTCAAATAGAGTCACTCGAAAAAGCAGGTGCTGATATTGTTAGGGTTTCAATACCAACTATGGATGCAGCTGAGGCCTTTAAAGAAATCAAGAAACGCGCCAATATTCCGTTGATAACAGATATTCATTTTGATTATAAAATAGCACTCAAGGTGGCTGAATATGGTGCAGACTGCCTTAGAATTAATCCTGGAAATATTGGTAAAGAAGATCGTGTTAGAGAGGTTGTTGCCTCAGCAAAGGATCACAATATACCAATTCGTATTGGTGTCAATGCTGGTTCATTGGAAAAAGATTTACAGAAAAAATATACAGAGCCTACTCCTGAGGCGATGGTGGAATCGGCATTCAGACACATTGATATTCTAGATAAACTCAGCTTCAATAATTATAAGGTCTCTCTCAAAGCGTCAGAGGTTTTTATGACTGTATTTGCATATAGACAGCTAGCCTCTCAAATTGACAATCCACTTCATTTGGGTATTACTGAGGCAGGTTCTTATAGGTCAGGTGCTGTAAAGTCATCGATTGGCATGGGTTTGCTTTTAAGTGAAGGTATAGGTGACACTATTCGCGTATCTCTTGCTTCAGACCCGGTTGACGAGGTTAAGGTTGGTTTTGATATTTTAAAATCACTTAATCTAAGAAAGAAGGGTGTGAATTTAATTGCCTGCCCTTCATGTTCTAGACAAAATTTTGATGTTATTGCAGTTGTTAATGAGCTTGAGTCTCGTTTAGAAGATATTACAGAATCAATTGACGTTGCTGTGATTGGCTGTGTTGTGAATGGACCAGGTGAAGCTAGGGAAGTAAGTGTTGGAGTGACAGGTGGATCTCCAAATTTAATGTATATCAATGGTAAGACTCATAGTAAGGTAGATAATGAGTCTCTGGTAGATACCTTAGAGGCTAATATCAGAAAGCAACTCTCTATCTCCAACGTTTAATTCGTTTAAACGCTCTATACTTATATATCAATAGAATAGTTATATATCCTAAGATTGCCGCGATAAGAGCAATAATAAAACCTCCAACCCAAAGTGCTATCGTGGTTGTGGTCAAATTTTCGAGTATATATTCCATAGTAAATACAAAATTAGGGTCCAACTCCATACCAATAATATAAGAGCCTAGCTTATATGTGTAGTAATAAATTGGCACCATAGTGATTGGGTTATTGACCCAAACGAGAGCTATCGAAAGTAAGATATTAGATGAGAAAAGAACAGCAAGCATTGCTGCTAAAATTGTGTGAAAAGGGATTGGCATAAAAGCACAAAATAAGCCAATCGCAAATGCTCTAGAAATGGTACGTTTATTCCACTTCCAAAGATATGGGTCATGCAAATGTTGATTTAGCCAGCCTAAATTAACATTTTCACGTTTTGGACTATATTTTTTTAAGGTATTTCTCACTAACTACTTCCAATTTTGACTATGTGTTTAGCATTTAGGCCATAAAGCTCATAAAGCTCATTTTGTGAGCCATGTTCAGTAACAATATCTGGTACACCTAAGATGCTGAGAGGTGTTTTTATGTTATTTCGTTGCAATAATTCATTTATTGCGCTGCCACCGCCTCCAGATGAAACATTGTCCTCTATTGAAATTAATTTTTTATTATTTTGAGCAATTTCTATTATTAGTTTTTCATCTAAAGGTTTAATAAATCTCATATCAATAACTGTTGCATCGATTTCATTGCCAGCTTCAATAGCTGGATCAAGCATATTGCCAAATGCAAAAATTGCAATGTCACGACCTGTCCTAATGACATTTGCTTTTCCAAGTTCTATTATTTTATCAGTTGTAAACTCCTCAACCTTTGACTTACCTCTTGGGAAGCGAATACAAACAGGCCCATTTAACTTATAAGCAGTATTAAGAGCTTTATACATTTCAAGAGAAGAGCTCGGTGCAATTACGACTATATTCGGAATACATCTTAAAAAACTTAAATCAAAAACACCAGCATGAGTGGCACCATCTGCTCCAACCAAACCAGCTCGATCAATAACAAAAACGACGTTTAAATTCTGTAAAGCAATGTCATGTATGAATTGGTCATATCCCCGCTGCAGAAAGGTGGAATAGATTGCGACAATAGGCTTTAAGCCTTTAGTTGCCATACCTCCGGCTAATGTAATGGAGTGCTGTTCAGCAATCGCAACATCAAAAAAACGGTCTGGGAAAGTCGTCGAGAATTTAACCATACCTGAGCCTTCAGACATAGCTGGAGTAATGCCAATTAACTTCGAGTCATTTCTAGCGGTATTGCAAAGCCATTCTCCAAAAACATTGCTATAGCTTGGTAGATTATTAGTTGAACTTGAGGGAGGTGAAATACCATGAAACTTTAAAGGATTTTTCTCTGCATCCTCTAGTCCATGACCTTTTTTTGTAATAATATGCAGAATTCTAGGCTTCTCAAGATTCTTTAAATTTTGTAAAGTTTTAATCATTAATGGTATGTCATGGCCATCTATTGGTCCAAAGTAATCTAAACCTAATTCTTCAAATAAAGTTCCTGGCAGTAGCATTCCTTTAAGGTGTTCTTCAGAACGCTTTGCAAATTTTCGTATACGCGGCAAACTTTCAAGAAGCTCTAGAGATTTTGATTTCATTGTTGAATATATCTTTCCAGAAATAAGCCGAGTTAAATATTTACTTAAAGCACCAACAGGCTTTGAAATGGACATATCATTATCATTGAGTACGATAAGAAGGTTAACATCAGAATCTCCTGCATGATTGAGTGCCTCAAAAGCCATACCACCGGTTAGGGCTCCGTCACCTATAACGGCAATAGATGTATCAATATTTTGCTTTAACTTATTCGAAATAGCTATACCTAGGGCTGCACTTACTGAGGTTGAGGAATGACCGGCACCAAAAGCATCATGCTCACTTTCACTTCTTTTTGTAAAACCTGAAATACCACCTTTTTGGCGTAAAGTTGACATTAAATCTTTTCTTCCAGTGAGTATTTTATGGGTATAGGCTTGATGGCCTACATCCCAAACAAAAGTATCATCAGGAGTATCAAATACATAATGCATCGCTAAAGTTAACTCGATAGTTCCCAAATTCGAACCAAGATGACCACCTGTTTTTTTTATATTTTCAATTAAAAACTCTTTAATTTCGTCTGCAAGAAATTGTAGTTGATCAATGTCAAGCTTTTTTATATCGCTAGGATTGTTAATATCTTCAAGCATTAAGAGTATGTTATAGAGATTATTTTTTTAGGAAAGGTGGACATTATACACTTGTCATGTGAAATTTTACTTAAGCGCTAATATAGTAATTGTGTAGTTTTAATGAAGTAATTATGTGGTTTTGTTGGTAATTCAAAAGAGTTGAAATGAGTAAAGCTGACTAGTAAAATTGAACCTTTATTTTTTTACTAGAATTATGTTTACTATTTGTGCTCTATATAAGTTTTCTAGGTTGGATGACTTTGACAAAATGCAACGACCTTTGAGAGATTTTATGGATTCTTTAAACGTCAGAGGAACTTTGTTGCTAGCTAGGGAGGGAATTAATGGTACTATTTCTGGAAGCGATAGTGCAATTAATAAAATCCTTGATTACCTCAATGCTGACAAGAGATTGAGTGATTTGGAGTATAAGTTTTCTTATAGTGAAACAGTTCCTTTTAAGCGACTTAAAGTTAAGCTCAAAAAAGAAATTGTAACTCTTGGCATAACAGATGTTGATCCGACCTATTCAGTTGGAACTTATGTTAAAGCCAGAGATTGGAATGAACTAATTAGTAACCCTGAAGTGGTATTAATTGATACCCGTAATAATTATGAATTCGAGATTGGTAGTTTCAAAGGAGCAATCAATCCAAATACAGAAACATTTCGTCAGTTTCCTAGTTACACTAAAAACAATTTGGAACAGTATCGAAATAAAAAAATAGCCATGTTTTGTACTGGTGGAATCCGCTGTGAAAAGTCTACGGCTTATTTAAAATCAGAAGGTTTTGAGAATGTTTACCATTTACAAGGAGGTATCTTAAAATATCTTGAAGAAGTTGAAGAAGAGGAAAGCCTTTGGGAGGGAGAATGTTTTGTTTTTGATGACAGAGTTGCTGTCAAACATAATTTAGAGTTAGGTCAGTATGACCAATGTCATGCATGTAGATACCCGATCACAGAGGAAGATAAGATCCATCCACATTACGAAAAGGGAGCGTCTTGTCCACGCTGTTATGGCACCAAAGACGTTACTCAAATAAATCGCTACCGTGAAAGAGAAAAACAAATTCAACTTGCAAAAGCTCGTGGCGAAGCTCATCTTGGTGATGACGCAAGCAAAATAATTACAAAAAAAATTAAAACAAAATGTATGAAATAACTTTTGAATATATGAGGCTGTAATGTTTGACCGAAAAGATATTGTTAATCTAAAAAAAGATATAGAGATTGTCGTTAATCTTTTAGATAACGAGCTCACACTAAATACTCGATGGGGTGTTTTTAGTCCTCGATCAATTGATGAGGGCACTATGCTGCTGATGAAGCATATTGAGGTCGGTGAAAATGATATTTGTCTTGATTTAGGTTGTGGATATGGACCTATCGGTCTTGCGTTGGCAAAACATTGCACAAAAGGTAAAGTTCACATGGTTGACAAGGATTTTGTTGCTATAGAGCTTGCCAATAATAATGCAAACTTAAATAACTTAAGTAATGTAAAAGCATATTTTTCTGATGCTTTTTCGCAGGTTCCTAGTGAGGTAAAATTTGATCAAGTTATTTCTAATCTTCCAGCCAAAGTAGGGCGAGAACAACTATCAATTATTCTTTATGACGCTTTGGAAGCATTAAAGCCGGGTGGTAAAATTACCGTGGTCACAATTAATGGACTAAAGGACTTTATTAAAAACAACTTTAAGTCAGTATTTGGTAATTACAAAAAATTAAAGCAAGGACAAAAATATATCGTTTCTCAAGCGATAAAGCAGTAATTAGTGAATGATTCTTTACATGAGATTCAATACTATACTAAAATAGTAGGAAATTTTTTTGGAGTTTTAAATTGGACGTATTAGAGAAAATTCAAAAACAAGTTGATAGCGCTGCAATTGTGATTTATATGAAGGGAACGCCTCAATTTCCTCAATGTGGTTTTTCTGCTCGTGCATCTCAAACACTAGCTTCCACAGGAGTTGAGTTTGCTTATATTAATGTTTTAGAAGACCCAGAAGTTTTTCAAAACCTACCTGATTTTGCAGACTGGCCTACCTTTCCACAAATCTACTTCAACTCAGAATTAGCAGGTGGTGGTGACATCATTGTCGAGATGGCAGATCAAGATACATTAAAAGCGGCTATGGAAGAGGCAGTAGAGAAGTATAACGGATAAATTGGCTATATTGATTATAGATATCTTAGCCTGTAACCGTTGTCCTTGAGCCAGTTTCTAGCGTCTTTATAATTTGGCATTATGGTTTCAACTTTTTGCCAAAAATTAGCTGAATGATTTTTATGGATTGTGTGTACTAATTCATGCACAATCACATAGTCAATTACTTTCATTGGGGCCATAATTAATAGGTAATTTAGATTTATATTGTTTTTACTTGAGCATGACCCCCATAGAGTTTTTTGTTCCTTGACTCTAACCTGATTAACTTTAAGATTATGTTTATCGGAAAAATAACTTAATCGGGGGAGTGCAACTTCTATAAATCTCTTTTTGTACCAACTCTTCAGAGGCAAGCTTATTCTTTCTCTATTCACATTAGTTATAGTAAACATCTGACCATTAAAGGATATTGGCTCAATACTATTATTATCTATTTTGAGTGGGTAAAGACTACCTAAATAGAGACACTGGTCGCTTGAATGCTGATTCAAGTTATCCTCAAGCTGAGCTTTGATGAGTCTTTGTTTGTTATCAATCCAGGCAGACTTCTCAGAAATAAATTTTTGAATTTCATCATACGATACACGGTGTGGAGCTCGAACAACAAGGTCAGCATTTTCATTGATTGAGAGACTTAATGTCTTGCGTTTGCTGCGAATGATTTGGGGAGTTATCATCTATATAACGATTCTTAAAATGAATAGAATATTATTGATGACATTAGTCGACCCATTTTCTAGAATTTTCAAACATTCTTATCCACGGTGATCTTTCATTCCATTCATTTGGATGCCAAGAATTTTGTACTGCTCTAAAGACACGTTCAGGATGAGGCATCATAATAGTTACCTTGCCTGAGTCATTACAAAGACTGGCAGCTGCTGCTTCAGAGCCATTCGGGTTGTGAGGATATGTTTGTGTTGGAATTCCTTGATAATCGACATATTTGACCGCAATATTATTTTTGTTTTGTGACGAAGTAAAGTTAGCTCTTCCTTCACCGTGAGCAATAGCAATTGGCATGATTGAGCCAGCCATACCATCAAAAAACAGAGAATTAGAGTTCTGAATTTCAACACTCGTAAAGCGTGCTTCGAATTGCTCAGAAGTATTGCGTTCAAAAGAAGGCCAATCTTGAGTTCCAGGAATAATCTCTTTAAGATTAGCAATCATCTGACATCCATTACATACACCCAATGCAAAACTGTCACTTCTAGAAAAGAATTGACTAAACTCTTCTTTGGTTTGGTTATTATAAAGAATTGAGTTTGCCCAACCACGTCCAGCACCAAGAACGTCTCCATATGAAAATCCACCACAGGCTGCTATACCATGAAACACTGACAGAGAGATTCTGCCAGATAAAACATCACTCATATGGACATCGCTTGCGATAAATCCTGCTTGTGTAAAGGCTGCTGCCATTTCAACATGACCATTAATTCCTTGTTCTCTCAAAATGGCTATTTTAGGTTTTTTGCCAACATTGATGTAGGGCGCAATAATGGACTCATCGATGTCAAATTTCGGTGAAACTATTAGGCCCTCAGAACGTATCAATAATTGTTGATTTTCTGATTCAGCACATATAGGGTTATCTCTTAATTTAGAGATTTCAAATGAAGTAGAAGACCAGTAATTATGGAGATTGACACGCTTTTCATTAAATACCAACTTGCCTTGCTGATAAATCGATATATTGTCAGATTGATTTATGTTGGCGATATGGTGAACGCAATTTTTAAGGCCTACATTTTCTAGAGCATTAAGAACTTCAGGTTTTTTGGTTTTAGAGACTTGGATGACGCAACCAAGCTCTTCATTGAATAGTTCAGATAAAGGTTCAGATGACTCGATATCTAGTCCGCAATGTGAAGCAAAAGCCATTTCTAGTAGGGTTGTGATAGCACCACCGTCAGAACGGTCATGGTACGCATCAATTAATCCCTCCTTGTTGAGTTGGTTAATAGCTGAAAAGAATTTAGCAAAAAGTTTGGGGTCGTCTAGATCTGGGGTTGATTTTCCTACTTGGTTAAAGACTTGTGCCAGGCAGGAGCCTCCCATTCTATTCTTTCCAAGTCCTAGATCAATCAAAAGTAGCTCTGACTCAATTTTAGTATTGAGTAAAGGGCTAGTCTGAATCCTTACGTCAGGGGTTTTGGAAAATGCACTGATAATAAGTGAGAGTGGGGCGGTAACTGATTTTTCCTTACCATTTTCTTGCCAAGTGCTTCTCATAGACATCGAATCTTTGCCTACTGGAATGGTAAGACCTAAAGCAGGACATAGCTCCATTCCAATTGCATTAACAGCTTCATATAGCTTTGCATCTTCACCAGCGAAGCCACTAGCACACATCCAGTTCGCTGAAAGTTTGATGTGGTTAATATCTTCAATATAGGAACATAACAGGTTAGTTAAAGCCTCACCGACACTCATTCGAGCGGCTGCTGGAGCATTACTTAGGGCTAAAGGAGTTTTTTCACCAATCGACATAACTTCACCCTGATAACCAACATAATCAGATAATGAAATTGCACAGTCTGCTACAGGTACTTGCCATGGACCAATCATTTGATCTCTGGCAACTAGTCCTGTAACGGATCGATCACCAATCGTAATTAGAAAATTTTTACTTGCAACTGTCGGTAATCTTAATAGGCGGTTAATGGCTTCACCAAGTTTAATTTCTGAATTGTTAAACTCTGGCTCATTGTTTACAATAGATTTGACGTCTTTGAGTGTTATTGGGCTTGATCCAAACAACAAAGACATCCCTAAATCAATTGGTTTATTATTAAAATGGGAGTCTTCTAGGTTTAAATGGGAGTTTTCAGTCGCTTCACCTAAAATAGAAAATGGTGCCCGCTCTTTTTCACAAATTGCACTGAATAAAGAAACACTTTCTTCTTTAATGGCAAGAACATACCTCTCTTGAGATTCGTTACACCATATCTCCATTGGTGACATTTTTTTTTCGTCATTTGGAATATTTCTTAGTTGAAGTTGGGCTCCTTTATTGGAGTCGTTAACGATTTCTGGAATTCCATTTGAAAGTCCACCTGCACCAATATCGTGAATTGAAACAATCGGATTGTTGTCACCTAAATTTACACAAGAATTGATAACTTCTTGAGCCCGTCTTTGCATTTCTGGATTAGCACGTTGCACCGAAGCGAAGTCTAGATCTTCGCTTTGTTCGCCACTCCCAACACTTGACGCTGCACCTCCACCAAGCCCAATCAGCATTGCTGGACCTCCTAATACAATCAACTTATCGCCATCGGAAATTGAACCTTTTTCTACGTGATTTTCTTTAATGTTGCCGATACCACCAGCTAACATGATAGGTTTGTGATAGCCTCTGATCTCATTGTCATGAGTTTGTTGTTCATAGGTTCTAAAATAGCCACAAGTATTTGGTCGACCAAACTCGTTATTAAATGCAGCTGCGCCTATTGGACCCTCTATTATGATGTCAAGTGCAGAAGCAATCTGCTTGGGTTTTCCATAATTTATTTCCCATTCATTTAAAGCGTTTGGTATTTTTAGGTTGGAAACAGAAAAGCCACACAGACCTACCTTTGGTTTTGATCCCCTACCAGTGGCGCCTTCA
>Ga0257108_1000650_pt1 | contig 10013 bp, 8 predicted proteins | sample LP_taG_FD_190181 | JGI IMG/M metagenome (GOLD analysis project Ga0257108, IMG submission 190181) | Marine microbial communities from Northeast Subartic Pacific Ocean, Canada - LP_J_2011_P26_1000m | ecosystem: Environmental > Aquatic > Marine > Oceanic | place: Canada: Northeast Subartic Pacific...
TAGTTCTTCAGCATCAGTCATTATCAAATTCATATAAGAATCAACATTTTCCATTTTTCCTCTATATTCCACTCCAGATTTTAGTGTGACTATAACATCTTTTTTAGTATTTTTTTGTAATACAGTTAATGGTCTTTTTGATGTTGTTGTCTGTGACATAAATAATTCTCGCTTGTGTGGTTTTCTTGTTTACCAAAATAAAAGCCTTGCCTATTTTAGTAATTATGAAATATGTTTAATTTTTACTGCAAGTACTAAGAGTATGATTTCAACGGGATTACAAAAATTAGATACCTGCCTTGGTGGTGGATTAAAAGAAGGTCTGATAACTGATATTTTTGGTCAAAATGCTACAGGTAAATCACAACTTGCTTTTCAAATTTGTATTAATGCTTTAAAAAGTGGAAAAGAAGTGCTATTCGAAGATACAACAGGTGGGTTCAGACCAGAAAGATTAGTTGAAATGATCGGCTCGCAGAATATGGATTTAAAAATACTTGATAAAATTAAGATTGCAAGAATCACTGATAGTATACAACAAATTCAGTATTTGTCAAAAATACCAATTGATAATTTTTCATTAATTATAATAGATAATGTAAGTGATCTGTTTTCATTTGAATATTCAAAAAAAAATAATTTTCTTGAAAAACATCTTTCTTTTATGAGATACATGTATGATTTATCTAGAATTTCCATAACAACTAGAATTCCTATAGTGGTTACGAATATTGTCAGAAATACCGATGATAATGAAATAGAAAATTTAGAAAAATCAATAAGCATGTATTCTCATGTCAAAATAAAACTTTCAAAAATCAACCATGAGTATACGTGCCAAATAATTTCACCGTTTAATAGCCAAAAAATTTCCTATGTTATATCTACTGATGGTCTAACTAATCCATCTTAATTTATTTAACACAGAAAAACTACTAGATATCTTATGGAAAAATTAGATCAAAAGATATCGGAGAAAACTCAAACTGAAACTTTTCTACAGGAAAAATTTCGCTTATTAGGATTTAAACAATTTACAAATATTCAGAAGAAAGCAGTACCCATTGTTTCTCAAAAAAAGAATTCATTGATAATTGCACCAACTGGTTCTGGGAAAACTGAATGTATAGTAATTCCTATTTTTTCATTAATAAAAAAAACGAAGCAACAAGGAAAGATTAAGGTACTTTATGTTACACCATTAAGAGCACTCAACCGAGATGTCTTTCGTAGAATAATCAGGTACGCAGAATATGATGATCTTACAATTCAGGTAAGGCATGGCGATACATCACAATCACTTAGAAAAAAAATTTCAGATTCTCCACCTGACATATTGATTACTACGCCCGAAACGCTTGTCATCTTACTTACCCAAAAGAAATTTCTGATTGCACTTGCTGAATTAGAATGGGTTATCATCGATGAGATACATGAGCTTCTAGCAAGTGAACGAGGTTCTCAACTTTCATTAAGTCTAGAACGTCTTCAACTCAACGCAAGCCAAAAAATTATACGGATTGGATTATCCGCTACGATTGGAAATATTGATGATGCTGCGCAATTTCTTGTAGGAACAAACAAACCATGTGCAATAATTCAAGATGAATCAGTTAGAAATTATGATGTTGAGGTAAAATTTGTCAATGGTTCTATTTCCGAGGTCGCTGATTCGATCATTAATTATGTAGAAAAATCAAACTTTGACTCCCCAATTCTCTTGTTTACTAATACCAGAGGCGAATCGGAATTTTTGGCATCAATATTGAGGGACAAGACAATGATGAATATTGAACTACATCATGGGTCTTTATCAAAGCAAGTCAGAGAAGAAACTGAAAGCATACTACGAAGTGGAAGAAAGGGAATAGTAGTTTGCACATCATCTCTTGAATTGGGTTTAGACATAGGATCTGTAGATCTTGTCATTCATTATGGCTCACCACGTCAAGTATCAAAACTAGTACAGAGAATAGGAAGAAGTAGACATACAAGAAATTCTTCTGCCAAGGGATTAATTATTACAAATAACAGCGATGATGAGTTCGAAACAACAGCAATCCTTGATAGGGTAAAAAATAATTCAATAGAAAAACAAAATATTCATGATGAATCTTTTGATGTCCTAGCTCACCATTTAGTTGGATTATCAATGCAAATAGGTGAAGTATCAATAGATTTTGCACATAAGATAATCACACAAGCATATCCATTTAGAAATTTAACATTAGATGATTTATGTGATGTTTTAGAAATTTTACACTCAATTAGCAGACCAATTTTATTTTTTGATAAACCAAAAATGAAATTTTGGAAAAAAGGAAATTCTTTTAGATATTATTTTGAAAATCTCTCAACCATTCCAGATATTTTAAAATTCAAAGTTTTTGATTCAGTAGGGAAAAAACTCATTGGATCATTAGATCAAAGATTTGTTGGAGATTTTGGTGAACAAGGAAATATTTTTGTTCTTCGTGGATTGCAATGGAGAATTTTGAATGTTGATGAGAAGTCATTGCAAGTTAATGTTGAACCTATTAAAAGTGGAGGAAAAAAAGTTCCATATTGGGAGGGTGAAAACATCCCAGTTGATTTTGCTACAGCACAAAAAGTTGGTTTGCTTAGAAAAAAAGTAAGAGATGGTTCATTATCAATGATTAACCAAACAATTTCTAATCTTGATTTTGATGTTACACCTGATGAGAAAACAATTGTAGTTGAATCATTAAGAACAGAAGGTACGGTTATAATTCATGCATGTTTTGGTACAAGGATAAATTCAACTTTAGCAACTATACTTTCATCACTTCTATCATCCGTACTAGGATACACTGTAGAATCACGTTCAGATGCATATAGAATTGTTTTAACATCTAATTCACGAATACATAAAAAAATATTTGTTGAGGCATTAATTGAAAAATTTGATATAAATGATGTTGTTTCTGCATCACTTACAGGCACACATAATATTAATTGGAGAACGTGGTGTGTTGCAAAAAAATTTGGTATGGTAGAACGTGGATCTATTTATGATAGAAAAACTGGGCATTTCATTTATGAGCAGTACCAAACCACGCCTCTTGTTAAAGAAGCATTACGTGAGCTATTCCATGATAAATTTGATCTGTTAGGTACAGATAAAATCTTGACCCGAATCAAAAATAATGAAATACAAATTGAATGGATAGATGTTGCCAAATTTTCAAAATTGGCAGAACCGCTTTTAGATCACACTACAAAATATTATTCATCACCAGCAAATGTGGATAAAGCAATACTTGATGAGGTAAAAAAGCGCTTACTAAAAACCAAACATCGTCTAATTTGTGCTCGTTGCGGTAAATGGCAATTAGCTATAGTTACAGGAGAATTTGAGAAAAGACCAAAAAAACTGATCTGTAAATATTGTAAGGGAAGACAAATTACTGCCACTTATTATTCCGACTATGACTTGGTGAAAATAATTCAGAAAAACCATAAATCCAAGAAACTTTCATTGGAAGAAAATCATAAATTTAAACGGGCTTGGAAGGTTGCTTCATTAATTGAAACATTTGGTAATAATGCAATCACTGTTTTATCAGGCTATGGTGTAGGTGCTGATACAGCAGCACGTATTCTAAGAAATATGGTTGATGAGGAGTATATGTATAAACAGATTTACGAAGCTGAAAGACAGTATGTAATGACTAGGGGTTTTTGGGATGATTAAATTTTTTATTAACAGTTGAAGATGGAGTCAAAAATAACTCAGTTCTACCTTCAAGACCAGCCTTTGCATTAACACTGGTAACAGAAATTACCTCACCTCTTGATAATCCATCTAAAAGTTTAGCTTGATTTCTCCAACCCTTAATCCAGATCTGTCCAGTAGTATCTTCTACAAACATTTCACCTAATGAAATTGTTTCTCCAGCTTTTGTCTGCACATCTCGTCTTTCTGGTTCCTTCAAAATTATTGCTTCAACACAGTATTCATTTCCAGATTTAATCTCAGAAATTTTTGTCCTTAGATCTGATAATGTAGAAAGTGTTCCATCATCTTCAATATTTCTTACTAATGAGCCCGAGTCAATTGTCAGAGAATTTCCATAAACTTGTGATGGCATACATTCTACAACATCACCAATATTGATGGGCTCTAACATATTTACGGAATCAGATACATAAACCATATTTTTCTTATCATTAATTCCCAAGGCGATAGTTTTTCCTTGCTCATTTTTAGTTTTTGCGACGATACGAAGAATAACAGGCTCAATCTCATTACTCCCTTCAACTTTAACCATTGTTCCATCGTTTCCGTGAATCTCAAGACCTTGATTTCCCATTTTTGTTCTCACACCCAAAAGTAGAACTTTTGAATCTTGAGAAACAACTTTAGGCAAAGATGTTTCATCTTTTCCCCACAGTATTACTTTTGTTGAAGCATCATTGTTTCCCTTTAAACTCATTTTCAGTGCCTTTGCTGGGTCTCCACGTTTGTTGGTAAATTCTAATGTACTTACATTACCATCTATTTTACCAGAAACCACTAAATTATTTTGGTCCTGTTTAATTTCACTCGAGTCAACAGCTAGAGCATCAATGGAACGAATTTTACTTTCTTGATTTATTGGTTCTATATCAGAACCTGAACCAATATTTATCGTTGGACTTCCATTAAGATCTGATTTTACATAAGCCTTGATTATCTTAACTAAATCACCAGGTTTCAAATTTTCAATTCCGGGAAGATTAGCTTTATCATCCCAAAGCTTTACACTTGCTGTAGAATCATTATCATACACAGTAATTGTTCTTAGTAAGAAAGAAGAACCATCCTTTCTAGAAAATTCCTTTGTAGGGGAAATATTCAATACTCTTCCTTCCAACGATATCTCTTTAGCACCAACATAAAGATCCTTGAGCCCAACCTCTAGCTTAGTGGACTGTGTCAATGAAATTCCTAGGTCAGATGCAATTAGGAATAGGGCTCCTTGATCAGTCAAGTATCCCGCACCTATCTTTTGCGTTTTTTGATCGATCAATCCTTCTAAATTTTCTCTAGTTAACTCAGGTTTTTGTTTTAGTATATTTTCTATTATTTCTTCAAACTCAGACATGCTAGTCACTAATTTTACTTTTTAATCTCTTATTAACATATATGGCGAGTTAGAGAATTTTAAGAAATATGAAATCAATTCTAGCAAGATCCCTTTTCAAATCATATGATGGTATAAACGCAGTAGATGGTATAGATCTTGATGTCGACGAGGGACAAATTTTTGGTTTTTTAGGACCAAATGGAGCAGGCAAGTCTACTGTGATTAAAATGCTAACTACATTAATTCAGCCAACAGGCGGTGAAATCACAGTTCTAAAAATTAATGCTATGAAGGAACCATTAAAGATAAGAAAAAAGATCGGTGTGGTTTTGCAGCAACCCAGTTATGAGCCAACACTTTCTGTGGAAAAATCTCTAGATAAGTATGGTATGATGTGGAATATAGATAAAAAAACTAGGAAGGATAGAACCGAAGAACTGTTAACTGCTTTTAATCTGGTAGAAATTAGAAAGAAGAGAAATGAAGACCTGTCCATAGGTCAACGCCGAAGAGTTCAGGTAGCGCGTGAATTTATGCATGATATGGATTTACTATTTTTGGATGAACCCACTGTTGGATTGGATCCAACGGCTAGACGGCAATTATTAGATTTTTTGAAAAACAAAGTAAAGGAAAAGAATCTAACAATATTTTATACTACACACGTACTAACTGAGGCAGAATATCTTTGTGATAATATTGCAATAATTAACAAAGGTAAGATAATTACCGTCGATTCTCCAAACGAGCTGAAAAATAGATTTGGTAAGGAAAAAACAATTAAAATCCATGTTTCCTCCAACACCGAAACGTTACCAAATCTTTTAGGAAATATTCAAGATTGTAAAATTGACTATGGTACGGGTGCAACAATCACTATACGGTCTACTAATTCTGAAGTTGTTTTGATGAATATTCTAAAAATTTTAAATCAAAATAATATAGCTATAGATGATTTATCAGCAATACCAACAAACCTTGAAGAAATATTTCTGAAAGTTGTGAGTGATTCTAATGCACCCGATAATTAGATTAGTTAATAGAAACATTACCATTTCGATTAACCCAGGATTTTTGATCTGGCAGGTAATTTTTCCACTGATTTGGATTTTTGTAGCTGGGTTTGCATACACTGCATTAATAGATGAAGTGTCTTTTGGAAGCAAGAATCTAAGCTATCCAGCATTCTTAGCATCTGGGATGATTGGTTTCAATATTATGAATAGTACACTCGTTTCTGGAATTATAATTTGGAATGATAGACGACATGGAATGTTTGAACAAATAATGTCAGGCCCATTTACACGGGCAAATTACATTCTTAGTAATATTACTACTATTGCAATAGTTGGCCTAGTTAGTGCAGCATTAATCACGGTAGTTGGTTATCCAGTATTTTTTCAATCAGCAGAGTTTAGCGTAATCACAATTCCACTTATAATTTTTAGTTCAATAGTGGGTGCAATATTATTTGGTTCTATTGCTTCGATCATATCAGCAAGATTACGTTCAAGTGAAGGCTTCAATGTAATTATCAACACAGTTTTTATTTTCTTTGCTTTTGTGAGCACAGCTTTTTATCCTGCTGCTGGTGCTCCACAACCTCTTGCAACTATATTTTATTTGAATCCATTAACATATCTTGTAGACATAATCAGAGCTGGAGTTTTTGGTACCATTACAGAATTTGTTATTTTAGAAATGGTAATTTTGATAACACTCGCATCTATTCTTTTTATTATTGCAACCAAATTATTGACTAAAATGGATTTTTAAAAAAATGATAGCCCGGCCCGGACTCGAACCGAGGTCAAAGGCTCCAAGGGCCCCTATGCTTGCCACTACACTACCGGGCTTCGTAATTTTTCTTCCTTTTCCCCTTATAACATTATTTCAAGATAGACTTCATGGTTTTTAGAAGAATGGGGTAAGGATCTTCCATAGAAGACATCATCTTTTTAGCTCTATTTTTTCTTCTCGAATTAGAAGATTTGAAAACTTTCTTCATCACACTGACCATTTTTTTAGGATTTATCTCTCTCATTACCAATTTTTTCCTTACAAGATAATCTTCAATAATGTTTGGAACCGCATCATATGAAATAGTGGGAATGCCAAGAAGAGCAGATTCAGCAGTCATTGTTCCTCCAGACCCGATAAAAATATCAGTATTGTACAAAAGCAATTTGCTATCAACAACTGTAGATAGTATCTTAATTTTTTTCTGAAAAATTTGTTGAAGATATTTTTTCTGTGTCGCATAGCGGGTCATAATTACAATCTCTTGCCCAGAAAATTCTTTGAGTATTTCCTTGACGATAGGGATTATAGGTCTTTTTTTTAATGAATATGATGCCTCATCTTCTTCTAATCTAATTAGTATTATTCTTTTACCAACAGTTTTTTTAATATTTTTTATCTTTCGTTTTGAAATTGTTGCTGCATCAATTGCTTTATACTGTATTATATTATTCTGATCAATTCCAAATTTTGTAAATTTTTTCTTTGGTATAATCCAAGGTATTAGTAATTTTTGTACTAATGGCACAACAAGGCGCATTACATTTTCAGCATGAGGTGAGTCAGAAAAACAGATGTGAGGAATACCCAATCCATAGGAAACTCTTGCTGCTTCAGGCGAGCAAAAACTCAATGTAATGTCAGGCGAAAATTTGCTAATTTTTTTAACTAGCAATTTTGAACGACTTAAACTAGCATCCAATTTATCATGTTTTTCTGCACCACCGTGTTTTCCTATTATTACTAACTTTTGCTTTCGTATTTTTGCTAACTCAGTTACTTGATTATATTTTCTTGAAGTACATAATACACTATGATTTTTTTTCAGACGTTTAATCATGGGTTCAAAAAATAGTATTTGTTTGGGCGTAAGTATATCAAGCCAGATTTTCAAGCATTTTCACTGAATTCTGAAATGCAATAAGTATTTCTCCCTCTTCATACCACTCAATTACAATGAAAAAGGAAAAAATTGTTGTTTATGGGTTAACTACTGAAGGATACTTTCTTGCATCACAAATGGCTATGAAAGGAGCGGATGTTTATATCATCGACGAATCCTCTCCGTCAGCAGTACTACTAAAAGCTGAAACTGCCAAGACATATCCTAATCTTACTGCATTTCAAGAAGATGAGCCTCTACTTTCTGTCGAACCTATTGATGTAGCTATTTCAAATGCGAAGTATCTTTTCTTTGCACCAAGAATAAGAAAAACTGGTCAGGATCTCAGAACAGAAATTACTTCAAAGTACAAAGATGCAACAAAAGCACTGAAAAAAGGAAGCTCAATAATTTATTGTCTTCCAACTGGGCTGGGAGGAAATCAAGAGAATATAGCACTATTAACGCATGTCACTGGATTGGATGTGGGCAAAACAATCTCATATTTTTATTTCCCATTAAATGATTTGGATGAAACACCTGAAGTAATTGGTTCATTAGATAATCAAGATGACAAAATACTATCATCTCTTTTATCAACAGAAAAAAAAGAAAAAAAATTTGTATCAATTACTTCTGCAGAATGTATCTACGGTATCAATATTATACAAAAATTCACAAACCTTTCTGCCATTTTAGAAATTTGTAAATTTGTTAAAGATACAGAATCTACCACATTTAATAATTTTAAAACTATATACCTTGATGATATAATAAAAGGCCTTTACGATTTACGTTTGCTTGGTTCTTCATTTGAGGGAGCGAACACTTTACTATATTTAACAAATGCAAGTATCAAGGCTATTGCAGGTTATATCAAAAGATTAATTGATACAATTAGGACTACCCTGAAGAAAAATGAACTGAAAGCTAGTAGAACAAAAATTGTGTTATCTTGGACACTAGATAAAAATGAAATGAGGGGTGATAAGATTGAGATATTAAATTCTATTACAGCTAAATTACGCGATTACATAGGTGATGTGGATACATCTGAAGGATTAGTAAACTCCTTTCACAGTGACAAAAAAACTATCATTATATCATGTTCTATGAATGATTACACAAAAATTGTTTCAGATAAGAAAAGTGAGGATCTCATTATTATCAAAGCAAATCCTCTTTTCGAGATAGAACACAAAAAGTAAAATTATCTAATGAAAATTTGAAAGATATGTCACACATTAACAAAAATACAAACGATGTATCACAGGCTGATGCAAAAAATGGTGATAAAAATTTAGAACATTACGATGAATCTGAAATAGAAACTACAGAATCAGAACAGACTTTACATAAATTACAAATTGATGAATTAAAAGAACTTTTAGAAAAGGAAAAACAGAACTCATCTCTAAACACAGAAAAATGGAAACGTGCTCTTGCTGATTACCAAAACCTCGAAAAAAGAACACAGCAAGAAATTATTGATAAAGTTAGTTCAGAAACTGGTAAACTCATTTTAGAATTTTTAACTATATATGAAAATTTTATCCGTGCTAAGGAGATATATGCAAAAGAAGGAGTAAATATTACAGGTCTAGAGAGTATTATTAAAAATATGAATTCTCTGTTTTCAGAATATGGTGTAAAGCCAATAGACGCTCTGGGTAAAATTTTTGATCCAAATCTACACGAAGCTATTTCTATAGTAGAAGATCCAAAACTGGATGAAGATACAATCATAGAAGAGATCGCAAAAGGATATATTATTAGTGGTAAGATATTGAAATACTCGAAAGTATGTGTTTCGAAAAAAATAATTAAAAAATAGGTATAAAAAAATGTCAGAAAAAATAATTGGAATTGATCTTGGAACAAGCAATTCAGCTGCTGCAGTTATCCAAGGCGGTAAGCCAACAATAATTCCTGCAGCTGAAGGTCAAACAGCACACGGTAAAGCATTTCCATCTGTTGTTGCATTTCCAAAGGATGGCAGCCCTATGATTGTTGGTTCTCCT
>Ga0257108_1000651_pt1 | contig 9998 bp, 10 predicted proteins | sample LP_taG_FD_190181 | JGI IMG/M metagenome (GOLD analysis project Ga0257108, IMG submission 190181) | Marine microbial communities from Northeast Subartic Pacific Ocean, Canada - LP_J_2011_P26_1000m | ecosystem: Environmental > Aquatic > Marine > Oceanic | place: Canada: Northeast Subartic Pacific...
AGGTACAGACAGTTGCGTTCGCAATAAAAAATAAGCGATTGTGGATATCGATTGATAAAAAAGTTATTCGTTCAGAAGTAATTCGTATCATTGATGCCTGCTTGTCAATCGTCAAACATTATTCATAGAGCCAGCATAGAACATAACCAGAATCTGTTTTGATTTTTTGTGGATCAGTTTTACATTTTTCCATTGCTTCTGGGCATCTATCAAAAAACCTGCATCCTGGTTTTGGGGAAACTAAATCAGGTGGTTTACCAGGAATAAAGCTTAGTTTTTTTTCATTATGTAATGTAGGAATTGAATTTAACAGTCCCTGTGTGTATGGATGTTTAGGATTACGATAAATATCTGAAGATGATCCGAATTCAACCATTTTCCCTCCATACATTATACCTATTTTTTCTGCTACTTCTGACAATATAGATAGGTCATGTGAAATAAGCATGATAGACATTCCTTTCTTTTTTAGATCCTTTAGTAAATTGATAATTTGGGCCTGAATTAATACATCTAGTGCAGTTGTAGGTTCATCGGCTATAACAAATTTAGGTTTTAACAATAATGCCATTGCAATAATCACTCTCTGCTTCATACCGCCACTAAGCTCATGAGGATATTTTTTCAAAACTGATGGATCAAGTTTAACTGAACGTACAGCATCATCTATAATTTTATCTGAATTACCTTCAAAGTTGTGCTGCTTTAGGATTTCATGAAACTGTTGTCTTATTGTATAAACAGGATCCAGTGAATTCATAGCGCCTTGGAAAACCATAGAAATTTCTTTCCAGCGTATATCTTCATCAAATTTAGAATCAGACATATCCAATAACGATTGCCCATCGAAGTTGATCTTCCCAGAAATCAAATTCCCGCCCTGAATCATTCTAATAATAGATAGGCCCAAAGTACTCTTTCCACATGCACTTTCACCCGCAATTCCAATTGACTCATTTTTTTCTAATCTAAATTCAATATCTTCTAACGCGTGAACATCACCATGTGATGTTCTGTATTGAACAGAAAGATCAGATACATCCAATACTGGCATAAAAATAATAGCAGTTACTAGTCTTTATTTTTTCAAGAAAGGATATATTCGATGGATCATACATTTAGGATGATTTACGTGAAGTTTAATCGAACTCACAATATAGAGGATATTCATGCCGATATGAAAGATCAAGAAGTAGTTATTGGCGGTTGGATAGAAGATTTAAGAAAAATGGGTAAAATGACATTTCTTACTTTACGTGATAGCACTGGTATTACTCAAATCATACTAACCGATGAAGTGGCAAAATCAATTGATGGTGTTACCAGACAAAGTGTTGTTAAAGTTAATGGTAAAATTCAGGATACAAAAGCTAGAGATTTTGAGTGTGAGGTTAAAGCCAGTGAAATCAATTTGTTAGCAAAAGCTGTTTATCCCCTGCCAATTGATCCGCTTGGTAGGCTTGAAAGCCATATTGACAACAGGTTAAACACGAGAGCGCTAGATATGCGTAATCAAAAAACTGCTTCAATCTTCAAAATCAGACATCATGTTTTAGCATCGTTAAGAGAAACATTGTCAAAAAAGAAATTCATTGAAATTACTACACCTAAAATTATTGGCAGCGCAAGTGAAGGAGGTGCAAATTTATTCTCACTAGATTATTTTGGAAAACAAGCATACCTTGCACAAAGCCCACAACTCTATAAGGAACAAATGACAATTGGTCTAGAAAGAGTGTTTGAAATTGCATCGTTTTATAGAGCAGAAAAATCACATACGGGCAGACATTTAAGCGAATTTACTAGCGTTGACATCGAAGCTGCATTTATGGATTACACTGATGTAATGACTGTTTTAGAAGATCTTGTTCTTAATACTTTCAAATATGTTTCCGTAAACTGTAAAAAGGAACAAGAAATTATAGGAAACAAAATTACTGTTCCAAATGAGCCATTCAAAAAAATTACATATTCAGACGCTTTAGATGAACTAAATAGAAAAGATGCTAAACTGGAATTTGGAGACGATCTTTTAGATTCTCACTTGAGAATATTGGAAGAAAATCATCCCGAGTTTTATTTTCTAACAGACTGGCCAATCAAACTCAAACCATTTTACATAAGTGAAAAAGAAGACAATTCTGAAATTTCTGAGTCATTTGATTTACAATTTGGCTATCTTGAATTATCATCTGGTGGAACTAGATTGCATAACACAGAGAAGATCAAAATCAGATTGGCTGAACAAGATCTAGACCCTACAAAATTTTCGGAACACCTACAAGCCTTTGATTGGGGTATGCCGCCACATGCAGGTTGGGGATTAGGATTAGAAAGACTGCTAATGGTGATTCTAGGAATAGATAATGTAAGGGAAGTTATTTTGTATCCAAGAGACCCAGAAAGATTAAAGCCTTGAGATAATTTCTTTAGTAAATTCCATTGTGGTTTTATCTCCACCGATATCTTTTGTTTTAATGTTGTTTTTTACTACATCGTACACAGCACTCTCTAATTTTTGCCCAACATCAATGCAATTTTGGTCAGTATGCTTATCACCAAGCCAGTCTAGCATCATTTTGATTGAAAGTATGAATGATGTAGGATTTGCAATCTGTTTTCCTGCAATATCAAATGCTGCCCCATGTACTGGTTCAAATAAACCAAAATTATCTCCGATATTTGCAGCAGGTGCCATGCCTAATCCCCCTACAACTTGAGCTGATTCATCAGAGAGTATGTCACCAAACAAATTGGTTGTTACAATTACATCAAACAACTGAGGTTGACGAATTAAATTCATTGCGCATGCATCAACATACATCTCTTCAAATTTAACATCTGGAAAATTATTGGCAACTTTTGAGCATGTACGAGCAAATAACCCGTCAGTTTTTTTCATTACGTTTGATTTATGAACGCATGTAACTTTCTTCATTTTTCTTTGACTTGCAATTGTAAAAGCGTAATTAGCAATTCTTTTTGATGCTTTTTCAGAGATAATTCTCATTGCCACAGCTGCATCGCCAATATCAAATTCTTCGCCAGTATACAAATCCTCTGTATTTTCTCTAACAATTACTAAATCCACATCGTCACGTAAAGATGGCATGTTTGGATATGACTTAGCAGGTCTGATGTTTGCATAAAGATCTAACATACGTCTCAAATACACTATTACATCTTTTGCGCTTTCGCCTACTGGTGCTTTCAAACATGCATCAGAATTTTTAATTGTTTTAAATGCCTCATCAGATAATGCCTTGCCGGTATTTTTTAATACGGTATCACCTGCGTCAATCTTTTTTATTTCAAACTTAATTCCCAAATTATCGTTAATTGTTTGTAATATACTAATCGCAGACATGGAAATTTCTGGGCCTATTCCATCACCAGTAATTAATGAAATTTCATATTTTTGACTCATTTTATTAATCAATAATTATGTCTTTTTTTGTTTAAGTAATTTTTTAATCATAAGTCTGTTCATTCCATCAATAACAGCCTGTACGCTTGTAATAACAATGTCTTCGCCGATAGATTTTGAAGAAACGCTGTTTCCCATAGCATCTTCCACTTTTACAGTTACTTCACATAAAGCACTAGAACCACCAGATATGGACGCTAAATTATAATCCTTAATTCTTATCTCCGAGATTTTATCCGTAATTTTTTGAATTGCGTTAAGGGATGCATCAACTGGTCCAACACCATAATCCGTTGCTGTATGCTCATTGCCATCTATGTTTAATTTTACAAATGCATATGGCATATTTCCAATTCCGGTGGAAACTGAAAACCCAGTTAACTGTACTAGGCGCTTCATTTTAGAGTCACCCATCACTTCGTTAGCAATTGATAGCAATTCAACATCAGTAACACGTTTTCCTTGATCCCCAATTGCTTTTACCATCTCAAGAATTTTTTTTAACTGATTCTTATCAGGTTGTACTCCATAGTCATCAAGCATGGCATAAATTCCATGAGCACCCGCATGCTTGCCTACTTGTAACCATCTATTACGACCAACAATTTCAGGGCTAATTGGTTCGTAGGTAAGCGGGTTGCTTAAAACTCCATGAGTGTGTATACCTGATTCATGGCCAAATGCATTTTCGCCTATGATTGCCTTATTAGGTTGAACTGGCATTCCAGCCAATTTTGAAACATATTTTGATGTTTCATAAAGAAGTTCGGTCTTAATACCAGTCTCCCAGGACTGATCAAATTTCAAGCATTGTAATGCCATAACAAGTTCCTCAAGAGATGCATTTCCTGCACGTTCACCAATACCATTTATTGTAACATGTGCACACTGTGCACCTGCTTGTATTCCAGATATAGCATTAGCAACAGCAAGCCCAAAATCATTATGACAGTGCATGCTAATGGGTAATTTGGTTGCTTCAATCGCATCCTTTGTAATTTCAGCAATGTACTGTGGTGTAGAATATCCAACAGTATCAGGTATGTCGATTCTATCAGCGCCAGCCTTTGTAACTGCAGTAAATATTTTTTTTAAGAAACCACGATCTGTACGCGTTGCATCTTCAGCTGAGAATTCTACTTGCAAGCCTCGTGATTTTGCATATTCAACTGATTCTACGGCTTTCGCAAGAGCTTGATCCTGTGAAAGATGTAATTTATACTGAAGGTGAATATCTGATGTTGCGATAAACGTATGAACGTACTTTAAACCACAGTCAACCACCGCATCAATATCCTGTTGATTTGTTCTAGCAAGACCACATAATTCAGCAGATAGATTTGCCTGCGTGATCATTTTAATAGCTTTTTGTTCACCTTCAGAGATAACAGGGAATCCTGTCTCTATAGCATCAACACCTAACTCGTCTAATTTTTTTGCAATGTTTAACTTATTTTCAGGTGATAATGCAACACCGGGTGATTGTTCACCATCCCTTAATGTAGTATCAAAAATTCTAACTCTCATTTTTAACTACCTTGTAATGCTGTTACCCCAGTTCTAGCAGAATCTAAAATGCCAAATGGTTTTATCAATTCTTCAAACGCGCTTATTTGATCAGGTGTGGATGTTAACTCAATTATTATCAAATCATTCTGTTCATCATGAATTTTTGCTCCGTATGTATTTGCCAACTTGTTAATCTCTGTACTATCTGATGTTTTACTTAACTTAATCTTAAACAACACCAATTCTTTATACACACTCTTTTTCTCATCTAATATTTTGACTTCTATTGTATCAATCATTTTATCAAGTTGTTTAACAATCTGAGCAATTTGTTTTTCATCACCAACAGTTGTTATAGTCATCTTTGCAAATGAAGGGTCTTCCATTACACCAACCGTTAAGCTATCAATGTTGAAATTTCTAGCTCTAAACAAATTACTAACCTTAAACAAGATTCCTGGTCTGTTTTCAACTCTGATTGACAATATGGCCCACATAATACTCACTATGATGGTAAGATCATTTCCTTTAATGAAGTCCCAGGTGCAACAAATGGTAGAACGTCCTCCTCTGGATCTATCGGTATATCAATCACAGTTGTTACGTCACTGCTAAGACCAGTCTTGATAGCTTTTTCTAACTCATCTAGTGACTGGGCTCTTATACCCTGTGCACCGTATGATTCTGCTAATTTAACGTAATCTGGACAATTCTTTAGATCAATTCCAATCATGCGTTTTTCATAGAATGTTCGTTGCCATTGCGCAACCATACCTAACGAAAAGTTGTTTACAAGAAAAACAATTACTGGAATATTATCTAATACTGATGTTGCAAGTGAGTTTTCTGTCATGTTAAAACTGCCTTCACCAGCTATATCCAAAACTGGTACATCAGGACGTGCTACTTTAGCACCAATCGATGCTGGGAAACCCCATCCCATTGTTCCAAGTCCAGTAGAGCTAAAGAATGTACCAGGATGTATTACATCAAAGAATAAGGATGCCCACATTTGATGCTGACCAACTTCAGTGGTGACAATTGATTCTTTAGGAAGTACTTCTCTTAATTTCCTTAAAATTTTGGCTGCTGACATTTCACCTGGATGTAATTTTAGATTTTCACGCCAATAGTCCTTTACTTCATTAACATGTTTCAGCCATTTGTTATCTTCAGATTTTTTAAATGCTTTTTTGACAAGCATTTTGAGCATTACCCGTAATGATGCTTTAACATCACCTACAACGGCAACTTGTGTTGTTTGGTTCTTTCCAATTTCTGCTGGATCTACATCCATATGAATAATCTTCAAATTACGTTCAAATTCTTCAAATGTTCCAACAGAACGATCTGAAAATCTTGTTCCTATAGCTAAAACACAGTCTACTTCAGTCATAATTTTATTAGCTTCGGCATGACCATGCATTCCAATGGGACCAAGAGAGAGTGGATGGTTCTCTGGAAAGGAGCCCTTACCCTTGAATGTTGTAACAACTGGAATCATTAACATCTCAGCAATAGATTGGAGTTCTGCAAATGCTGAAGAAATTATTGTTCCGCCTCCAGCTAAAATTATTGGCTTCTCTGAAGAAAGAAGCAAGTCTATAGCCCTTTCAATATTGGTGATATCCACATCAGTCCATGGATGATAACCAGGCATTTTTACTTCCTCTGGAAAAGTAATTTCTGCTTCATTTTGTTGAACATCTTTTGGAATATCAAGTAACACAGGACCTGGTCTACCAGTTTCCGCAATGTAAAATCCTTTTTTTACAATTTCAGGAATTTCTTCAGGTGTTCTTGGTTGAAATGCATATTTTACACATGGGTTTGACATTCCTATTATATCACTTTCTTGAAATGCATCACGACCAATCATTTTTACTGGAACTTGGCCAGTAACAGCAACCATTGGTGCAGAATCTGCTTGTGCTGTTGCAATTCCAGTTAACAAGTTAGTTGATCCAGGTCCTGATGTTGCAAAACAAACACCTGGTTTTCTACTAACTCTGCCGAAACCATCAGCCATATGTGCAGCAGATTGCTCATGTCTGACTAATATATGACGAATATTACTTTTGTAAAGTTCATCATACATAGGAAGATTTGCACCTCCCGGTAAGCCAAAGACTTGTTTAACGCCTTCCTTCTCCAACGCCTTCATAAGCGCTTTTCCACCATTCATAATTTCCATTTTCTCATTCATCATCTACACCATAATTTTAATCGTGTTAAAAATTTGGCTGTAAATTTACAGCTCCAGGTCAACTAGCAACAAAATACTTACAATGCTAATTGAACTGATTTTTTCCATTAGTAACTACAGAACAATAGATTCACTAATAAACATTCTTTTTTGAACAGTATTGAACAATGGTTTGGCAGAAAAAGAAGTTATCAAGGTTATTGAAAGTTTTTTCAATGTAGGTAAAACAAAAAATTTTTCTAAATTGAGAGAAATTCAGCTAAATGATTCTATGTTTTCTAGTTTTAGCGATGTCCCGCCATATAATTTAAAAAATTATTCTGATACAATTGTGCTAGAGGAATTAAGATTTTCAAGTATTTCAGATTATGAATATAAAATAATAGATCCAATAACCAGCATATTTGGAAATATTGCGATTGTAAAATTTAGATTAATGCAAAAAGGTATGTTAGTAGACAATAAAGCATTCACAGGTACACATATTACAATTAATGGAAGAGCAACATTTGTTTTAATCATGAAAGATGGTTGGAAAATTGTGCATTTCCATCTTGATAAAACTTTTGAATGATTTTCGCTAAAAATTATTTCTGTGCTTTAGGTGATTTGGGCTTTGGCTGACAAAGTTTTTTGTATAAATTGTAAGCATCGTTAACATTAGAATTACCATGTACTATAGAGCGAACAGCACGGATCATAGGTACAGGATTATCAGATTGCCAGATGTTTCGTCCCATATCAACACCCACAGCGCCACTTTTAATCGAATTATATGCTAATTCAAGTGCATCGCGTTCTGGTATTTTTTTACCACCGGCGATAATAATTGGTACCGGGCATGACTCTACAACTTTTTCAAAATTCTTGCAATAATATGTTTTCACAATGTGGGCTCCCTGCTCAGCGGCAATTCTGCATGCAAGAGACAGATAGCGTTCATCCTTTTGTCCTATTTCTTTACCAACAGCTGTAACAGCTAAAACTGGAATTCCAAATTCCTCGGCTTCACTAACTAGTTTTCCAAGATTTACAATTGTCTGTTTTTCATATTTAGATCCAACAAAAATAGACATAGCTAAAGCACAAGCATTAAGTCTGATAGCATCTTTCATGCTAACAGTAATTTCTTCGTTTGATAAATCAGCGCCTATAATACTAGAACCTCCAGATACTCGTAAAACAATTGGAGTTGGAAATTTTGGATTAACAGAAGTTCGTTGCACACCCCTTGTTAACATCAATGAATCACAATACTTGAGTAATGGCGATATCGCTTTTCTGGGCACCTCCAGTTTTTCTGTTGGACCAAGAAAATATCCATGATCAACCGCTAACATTAGTGCCCGATTATCAGTTGGTTTGATAATCTGAGCAATTCTATTTTGTAAACCCCAATCCATTTTTACTTCGATTTGTGAATAAGTAATTTACCTTTCATAAGCCTTTCTTAATTATTTATGATAATTTTCATTGCATTCTGACCTGATCTTGCATGTTCAAAGGCTTTCTGACATTCATCTAATTGATATTTGTGAGTGATTAACTGTTTAACATTGATTTTTTTGTTTGATATTTTCTCAAGCGCCTCCTTTGTATCAAAGTCTGATGCAGCGTAGGTACTGACAATAGTGATTTCCTTTGAATAAATAATACTCATATCAAGGTCAATCATTGCCCCCTTACTTGGTACACCAAACATAACAATTGTACCACCTTTTCTAACAAAATTAACAGCGTCTTGTAATGCCTTCAAACTACCAGTAGCCACAATAACAACATCAACACCCTGATTATCTGTTTCAGATTTTATTTGTGCTAATGCATTAGGATCATCAGAGCGAATTGTTATTGTTTCAAATTTTTTTGCAAAACCTAAGCGAAAATCATTCAAGTCCAAACAAAACACTTTCCTGAACTCAAAAAACTTGGCAAGCATGGCATGCATAATTCCAGTTGGACCCACACCTAGTATAGCTGCAGAATCACCTTTTTGATGTTCAAACTTGTTCCAAGCTCTAATACAGCATGCAAGTGGTTCAATCATAGCCGCCTCTTCAAATGAAATGTTATCAGGAATCTTCAATACACCGCCATGGTTTATGTTCCACTCCGGAACTACATATTCATCCGCTAAACCACATGGTTCGAGATTTGAAGTATAATATTTTTTACACATAGTTTCATTCCCACGGCTGCACTCATGACAATCATCGGAGTAACATGCGACGTGGTGATGAGTAAACACACGATCACCAACATTGAAATTTGATACATCTGAACCAATTTGAGTAACTATTCCAGCAGGTTCATGCCCTAGTCTCATAGAAGGCTGACCATATTTTCCAAATACTTTTTCAACATCTGAGCCACAAATCCCACACGCTTGCATCTTAACAAGAATGTCATATGAGCCTAGAGGTGGTTTTTCCATAGTTATTATTTCAATTATCGAATTACTTTTTACTACTGCAGCCTTCATGTGATTTTCACCAATAAAACATAATATCTTGGTATAACATATAATTTGAGATCTTGAGAAGCCCATTACTCATTATTATTGTGGTGAGTGCTTTGATGTTGTCACTAATTGTCTTGCCATCTCAATCTGCCTTTGGCTGGGGTGGTGGTGGTGGAGGCGGTATGACACCATGGATTAAAAATAATGCTGGATGGTGGTCAAAAGGACTCATATCAGATAATGAATTTATCAAAGGAATTGAATATCTGGTAAAATCAAAAATAATCAAAGTTTAGAATACATAAATTAATGCAAAATTATTTGATGTACAGAAATGATAGGATTTGGCACACTAGTTCTACTTGGAGTAGTAATAGGCTCAATTAGTGTTTCAA
>Ga0257108_1000652_pt1 | contig 9984 bp, 8 predicted proteins | sample LP_taG_FD_190181 | JGI IMG/M metagenome (GOLD analysis project Ga0257108, IMG submission 190181) | Marine microbial communities from Northeast Subartic Pacific Ocean, Canada - LP_J_2011_P26_1000m | ecosystem: Environmental > Aquatic > Marine > Oceanic | place: Canada: Northeast Subartic Pacific...
ATGGGTTCCCGATAGATGGCCCATGGCGTTCCCGTGTGCCCGTGGGGAGGAATTGTTTGATTCGGTGGGGCAAAAAGGGTTAAAGTGGCGACCAATGTCAGGAAAGTGGGGAAATCAGGATGACGATGGTCGACCCTGAGGGCTCCCGCTCCTCCGACAGGAACAGGAATACGACCGGAAACGACGGGAAGGAGGGAGATGGCCATGGCTTTCGTTGGAACACACGAGCATTCGCTGGACGTCAAGGGACGCCTCGTCCTTCCGGCCAAGTTCCGCAGCCACTTCTCGGGCGATGCCTACCTCACGATCTCGGAGTATGTCGGATGCATCGCCCTCTGGACCCCGGAGGGCTTCGACGCCATGGCGGCCCGTATGAAGGAGCAGGTCCGGAACCGCGAGGTGGAGGCACAGGCGTACCGCGCCCTCGGCCCCAGCTCCGAGCTGGTCCGGCCGGACGCCCAGGGTCGCGTGATGATCTCGGAGCGACTGCGCCAGCACGCCTCGCTCGAACACGCGGTCGTGGTCTGTGGTGCCCTCGACCGGATCGAGATCTGGAATCCCACGAGCTGGGCCTTGGTGGCTCCGGGCCTCAACCAGTCGCTGGCAGATGCCGTCCTCAAGGGTGGGGGTATCTGAGCGATGGGAAGCCGAACGAGAGGAAGCCTCCACGACGACACCCGATGACCACGACGGCCGGTCCACGACCGGTTCGTCCCTGGACCGTCCCCCGGTCGGCAGGATGGGAGGCCCCTACTCCGCCCGCTTGCCATCCAGCCCGATTCGGGGAGACATCCCGACGTGCGCCAGCCGGTCGGGGGACGGTCGAAGGACGAGCCGGCGGCCCGCAGGAGGTCGCGGCGATCGGATCGGCGGGAGGGGCCATGTCGAATGATCCAGCTGACGAGCACGGAGGGGAACCAGCCGGGTTCCACCATAGACCCGTGATGCTCGCCCAGGTCCTGGAGGTCCTGGGTGAGGCTCCGGGTGGCGTCATCCTGGACGCCACGCTGGGCGGCGGTGGCCACGCAGAGGCGATCCTGGAGGCCCGCCGGGACATCCGGATCGTCGGCATCGACCGCGACGACCATGCCCTGGCCGCTGCGGGTTCTCGACTCGCCCCGTTCGGGGATCGGATCCAACTGGAGCGCTCCGCGTTCGTGGACCTGGGAAGCGTCCTGGACGGGCTGGGCATCGACGGACTGGCCGGCTTCCTCTTCGACCTCGGCGTCTCGTCGCCCCAGTTGGACCACGCCCAGCGGGGCTTCAGCTACCGGGAGGCCGGGCCCCTGGACATGCGGATGGATCGACGCCAGGCCCTCACGGCCGACCAGGTGGTCAATGGCTACGACGAAGCTGCCTTCGCCCGCCTGCTGGTCGACAACGCCGATGAGCGGCATGCCCGCCGCATCGCCCGGGCGGTAGTCGCCCAGCGCCCGATTTCCGACACGGCCCGTCTGGCCGAGATCATCCGGGACGCCATACCGGCGCCGGCCCGGCGAAGGGGCGGGCACCCGGCGAAGCGGACCTTCCAGGCCATCCGCATAGAGGTGAACGGCGAGTTGGAACAGCTCGCCGACTCGTTGGACGAAGCCATCAGGCGGCTGGTGCCGGGTGGTCGCGGAGCCGTCCTCTCCTACCACTCGGGAGAGGACAGGATCGTGAAGCGTCGCTTCGACCTGGCGGCCACAGGCGGGTGCACCTGTCCGCCCCGGCTGCCCTGTGGATGTGGTGCGGTGCCTCTGGTGGTCCTCGCACGCCGGGCCGGCAGGGTCCCGGATGATGCCGAGGCTGCAACCAATCCCCGGGCGGCCAGCGCTCGCCTGAGAGTCCTGGAACGCCGATGACGGCGGTCCTGCGGCACCCACGACTGGGCCTCGGCCAACGGATCGATGATGGGACGGGAGGGCGCGCCTTCGTGCGTCCGGCCGCCCGGAGCGCAGTGGCGTTGGCCGTCTTCGGATTCTTCGCCACGCTTCTGGCCCTGGCTGCCTTCCAGAGCGTGGTGGTGAGCGGCCAGTTCGAGTTCGACCGACTCCAACGGCGACTGGAGGATGGGCGGGACCGCTCGCAACTCCTCCGCGCCGAGGTGGCACGCCTGGAGAGCCCCGGTCGCATCCTGGAGGTGGCTGGTGGTCGACTCGGCCTGGTCTCCCCGCCGACGAGGTTCGACCTGCCCTCGGTCGTACCGGGTGATCCGTTGACCATCCTCCTTCCACCGGTGGGCGACCCCTTCTCCCGGACCTACCGATGAGTCGCCAGCCCGTAGGGCCCGCAGCCCTCGGGCGCGGTGCAGCCACCGTTGAGCAGCACAGGAAGACCCGTCGCCGGTTCCGCAGGAGGGCCGTCTTCGGCGGGCTGATGCTGGCGGTGGTGGCCGGGATGTTCGGGTGGCGCCTCGCCTCCCTGCAGCTCCTGGAACCGGAACGGTTCGTGGCACACGGTGAGGCCCAGCGCATCAAGACCCTCAGGTTGAGGGCGGGACGCGGCGCGATAGTGGATCGCAACGGCGTCGACCTGGTCCTCTCGGTTCCCGGGCAGTCGATGATCGCCAACCCGCGACGGGTGGAGGACCCGGTCAGGGCGGCTCGGGCGCTCGCACAGGTCCTGGGAGCCGACCCCGAGGTCCTGGAACGTCGCATCTCCAGCGACAAGAGCTTCGTCTACCTGGGGCGCCAGGTCGACCTGGAGGTGGCCGAAGCGATCCTGGGGCTCGAGATCTCCGGCGTCTACGCACAGGAGGAATGGGAGAGGATCCGGCCCGGTGGGGACTCGGCCCTTTCGATCCTGGGTCGCACGGACATCGACTCAATAGGAATCAGCGGCATCGAGCTGGTCTACGACGGCCTTCTCTCCGGTACTGACGGCGAGCGGAGGGTGGAGATGGGAATGCGGGGGGCGTCGATCCCGGGCGGTGAGTACTCGGTGGAGCCGGCCTGCAACGGCAGGACCCTGGTCCTCACCCTGGACCGCGCGCTCCAGTTCGAGGCCGAGCGACTCCTCCTCGAGCGCGTGGAGGCCGTCGGCGCAAAGGGCGGCGTCCTGGTCGCCATGCACCCGGCCACGGGCGAGATCCTGGTCTCGGCGACGGTCCGACGATCCGCAGACGGAGTGGTGAGGATCTCCTCCGAGCACCGGGCGGTCACCTGGACCTACGAGCCCGGGTCCATCATCAAGCCATTGACCGTCTCGGCGATCCTGGATCGGGCGGTGGCCGCGCCGGACACCGTGCGCGAGGTGCCGCCACGCCTGAAGGTGCACGATGCCACCTTCAGCGATTCACCCTTCCACGAGACCGTGGAGCTCACCCTGGCCGACATCATCCGCCGGTCGTCGAACGTGGGGACGATCCTGTGGGCACACGACCTCGGGGCCGAGGCCCTCCACGAACAACTCCGGGAGTTCGGCCTGGGGTCGGTAACGGACCTGGACTTCCCCGGCGAGGCCAGCGGAATCCTCCACCCGGCGGGAAGGTGGTCGGGAACGTCGTTGCCCACGATCGCGATCGGACAGGGGGTCTCCACCACGCCCCTGCAGATGCTGGTGGCGTATTCGGCTCTCGCAAACGGGGGAGTGCGTCCCGCGCCCACACTGGTACTCGGAACGCGGGACGATGACGGGGTGTTCGAAGCCCGACGTCCCGGCCCATCACTGTCCGTCCTGCCCGCCGCCGTGGCCGCAGAGGTGGTGGGGATGATGGAGCAGGTCGTGGCGTCCGGAACCGGTACCCGGGCCCAGGTGTCCGGTTACCGCGTGGCGGGCAAGACCGGCACCGCCTGGAAGGTCCTACCCACCGGTGGCTACGGAAGCAAGGGCAACCGGTCCTACGTCGCCAGCTTCGCGGGCTTCCTGCCCGCCGAGGCGCCACGACTGGCTGTCATCGTGGTTGTGGACGAGCCATCCGGGGAGGTCTATTCGGGCGGCAGGGTGGCTGCCCCCGTATTCGCCGAGTTCGCCAGGTTCGCCGTACGACAGTTGAGGATCCCGTCGGCTGATGAACGTGTCGAGGCGGACCGTGAAGGCCGGGTCATGGCACTCACGCCGGCCCGCCATGCAATCCTGCGTGAGGCTGCCGAGGCGTCACGGCTCGAACAGTCCGGCGAACTGGTCGCCGCCTCAGCGACCGGCGGCTGAGATGCGGCTCGGTGCGCTGCTCCGCGCCGCCGGGATCAACGGGCCGATCCTCGAAGCGGCATCGGCATCGGCTTCGACCGAGGTGACCGGGGTGGCCCACGATTCCCGGAGCGTTCGGCCGGGTGATCTGTTCTGCTGCATTCCGGGGGCATCCCACGACGGCCACGAGTTCGCCGTCGAGGCGGTGCGGAGTGGGGCATCCGCGCTCCTGGGGGAGCGTCCGCTGGGCCTTACGGCGCCGACCGTCGTCGTCCCCTCCGTCCGTGCCGCCATGCCCCTGTTGGCAGCGGCCATGCATGGTTGGCCGTCGCGGCAACTGGACCTGGTCGGCGTGACCGGCACCAACGGCAAGACCAGCGTCGTCCACCTGCTCACCTGGATCCTCGGCCGGGCAGGTAGGCGTACGGATGCCCACGGCACCCTGTCAGGGGGGAGGACCACCCCGGAGGCGACCGACCTGCAGGCCATGTTGGACCGCTGGGTCTCCGACGGCGTCGAAACCGCCGCCATCGAGGTGTCATCCCATGCCCTCTCCCAGCACCGTGTGGACGGCACGCAGTTCGCCCTGGTTGGCTTCACGAACCTCAGCCGGGACCACCTGGACTTCCACGCCTCGATGGCCGACTACGAGGCGGCCAAGGCCCGACTGTTCGACGGGTCATTCGCCACACGGGCACTGGTCACGGTGGACACTCCGGCCGGCGGACGGATGGCCGCCTGCGCCCGTCGGGCCGGAATGGACGTGACCGAGTTGGAGGTCGCCACGGCCGGCGGAGTCGTCCGCCGTGACGGCGTCGGGTTCGAGTGGAGGCGACACCCGGTGGAGGTGTCCACCCCGGGGCGCTTCACGATCGCCAACGCACTGCTGGCAGCAGAGATGGCGACAGCCCTGGGGGTCGGGGAGCTCGAGGTGGTCGACGGCCTCGCCTCGGCTCCTCCGGTGCCGGGTCGGTTCGAGCCGGTACCGCTGGAGGGCGGCCCGATGGTGGTCGTGGACTACGCCCACACCCCCGATGCGCTGTCCGCCGCCCTCGCCACGGCCCGCGAGCTTGTCGCGGGCCGGCTCCTGGTCGTGTTCGGATGCGGTGGCGGGCGTGATCGTGGCAAGCGACCGGAGATGGGGAGGATCGCCCTGTCCGGCGCCGACATCGTGGTCGTGACGTCTGACAATCCGAGGGGTGAACCACCCGAGGGGGTCATAGCGGACATCCTGTCCGGTATGGATAGCGACCCACTGCTCGTGGAACCCGACCGGAGGTCTGCGATCGCCGGCGCACTTCGCATCGCCGGCCCGGATGACCTAGTGCTGATTGCCGGCAAGGGCCATGAGGACACCCAGGAGTCGGAGGGTCGCCTGGAGCCCTTTGACGACCGGGTGGTAGCGCGCCAGGAGTGGGCCCGGATGTTCCCGGATGGCGGCATCGGATGATCCGCCTCCTGCTCGCTGCGGCGATCGCCATGGCCTCCTCCCTGGCCGGTACCCGCCTTCTGATCTGGTGGCTGACGAAGCTGCAGATCGGCCAGCCGATACGCGATGACGGCCCCCAGGGGCATGCCACCAAGGCCGGCACCCCGACCATGGGCGGTCTGGCCATCGTGGGCGGAGCGCTCCTCGGCTACGTCCTGAGCGACCTGTACCGGGGCATCTACACGCGCAGCGGCATCTTCGTGATGCTGGCGATCATGGGCGGCGGCGCCGTCGGGCTGATGGACGACTGGATAAAGGTCGTCCGCGAGCGGAGCCTGGGCCTCAACAAGCGGACCAAGATGCTCGGCCTGCTGGCGGTCGCGGTGACCTTCGCCATCCTGATGCTGGAGCACGCGCCGACCCACACGCAGCTCTCCTTCACCCGCTTCGACCAGCCCGGGCTGGAGCTGGGGTCCACCCTGTGGGCCATCTGGGCGGTCCTGCTCATCATCGGATCAGCCAATGCGGTGAACCTCACCGACGGCCTGGATGGTCTGGCGGCAGGCGCCGGCACGTTCTGCTTCGGGGCCTACACGGTCATCGCCTTCTGGCAGTTCCGGTACCCGGAGACCTATGACGTGGCCCATGCGCTGGACCTGGCGGTGGTCGCCGCCGCCATGGCCGGCGGCTGCCTGGGCTTCCTCTGGTGGAATGCGGCCCCGGCCCGGATCTTCATGGGCGACACGGGTTCACTGGCGATCGGCACCGGCCTGGCGACCCTTGCGCTCACGACCAATACCCACCTGCTGCTACCGGTGGTGGCCGGGTTGTTCGTGGCCGAGACGGTTTCGGTCATCCTCCAGGTCGGAAGCTTCCGCCTGCTGGGCGGTAGGAGGGTGTTCTCGATGGCCCCGGTCCACCACCACTTCGAGCTTCGGGGCTGGCCGGAGACCACCGTGATCATCCGCTTCTGGATCATGTCCGGACTCTGCACGGCCGTCGGGCTGGGGATCTTCTACGCAGACTCGATCGCCTCCGGGGCGGTCGGAGGGTGAGCGGACCGGTCCTCGTGCTGGGCCTGGGGGTCACGGGCCGGGCGGTCCTGGATGCCCTTTCCAGCCGTGGCCTGGAGGCTTTCGGCGTTGATGATCGGCCCGGGTGGGAAGCGCGGACCTGTGCGGAGCGCCTTTCGGTGGAGCTTGTCGAATCGCCCCTTCCGGAGGACTGGTGGGCGCTGCTGGAAAGGGCGGGGGAGGTGGTCGTGTCGCCGGGGGTACCTGACGGGCACCCGGTCTTCGCCGCCGCCGCCACTGCGGGCGTCCAGGTCCTGGACGAGTCGGACCTCGCGACGCGCTGGGACACCCGGCCCCGGTGTGCCGTGACGGGAACCAACGGCAAGACGACCGTGGTCACCCTGGTGACCGACATGCTGCAGAGGTCCGGCCTGGTGGCCGTAACGGCCGGCAATACGGACACTCCTCTGGTTGCAGCCATCGATGACGTCGACGCCGACGTGTTCGTCGTGGAGGCCTCGTCGTTCCGGCTGGGCCATGCCGCCGGCTTCTCGGCGTCGCCGGCCGTCTGGCTGAACTTCGCTCCCGACCATCTCGACGTACATGCGGACCTCGCCGCCTACGAGGAGGCGAAGGCGCGCATCTGGGAGGGTGTCGCCTCGCCTGGCGATGCGGTGGCCAACCTCGCCGACGCGGTGGTGGCTGCCAGGGCACCGTCCGGCGCTACGGGATTCGGAACCCTGGACGCTGCGTGCCACGTCCGGGCCGGGGTCCTCACCCTTGAAGGGTCCCCGGTCGTCGAGGTCGAGGAGATGGGGCGTTCGATGCCCCACGACCTGGAGAACGCCCAGGCGGCCTGCATCCTCGCCGTCCTGGCTGGAGCCAACCTGGAGGCCTGCGCCGGCTCGCTGCGGAGCTTCAGCGGTCTGGAGCATCGGATGTCCTTCGTCGCGGAGGTGGATGGCATCCGCTACGTGGACGACAGCAAGGCCACCACCCCCCACGCCACGCTGACGGCGATGGCGGCCCTCCCGGGGGCGGTCCTCATCGTCGGAGGACGCAACAAGGGCCTCGACCTGGAGCGCCTTGCCGATGGGCGACCCAGGGCCGTCGTGGCGATCGGCGAGGCGGCCGGAGAGATGGCAGCGGCCTTCGATGGTGCCTGCCCCGTCGTGATCGCCTCGAGCATGGAGGAGGCCGTCATGTCGGCAAGGGACTCGGCGGCCGGTACCGGGACCGTCCTGCTCTCGCCGGGTTGTTCATCCTTCGACTGGTACGGCTCCTATGCGGAGCGGGGGCGGGACTTCCAGCGGATCGTCCGGGCCCTCACCGGAGATGGCGACGCATGAGTGCGGATGGAGCCGGCGCGGTGACAGCCCGTACGTCGAAGCGGGTCGCTTCCGGTGAGGGACGCTCGGCCCGCTTCGTGGTGCTCTGGTCCACGGCCATGCTCCTCGGCCTACTGGGACTGGTGATGGTGGTCTCGTCGTCGTCCGTCTCGGACCTCCAGACCTACGGGGACGCGTGGCACCACCTGCGGAGGCACGTAATCTGGATGGTTATGGGCCTGGTGGGCCTGGTGGTCACGCTCCGGGTGGACTACCGCCGCCTCCGCAGGCTGGCACGGCCCGGTCTGGTGCTGGCGATAGTCCCGCTGGTGCTGGTGCTGATTCCCGGGGTCGGGATCCGGACCAACGGGTCGGCCCGGTGGCTCGGCGTCGGCGTGGTCTCCTTCCAGCCTTCTGAGTTCGCGAAGCTGGCGGTGATCCTCTACGGCGCAGCCATCCTCTCCTCGCGACCGCCCGAGTCGGTACGCCTGACCCTCTGGCCGATGCTGGTCGTGCTGGGTGGCATAGGGGGATTGATCTTCCTGGAGCCGGACCTGGGGACGGCGCTGATCCTCGGGAGCATCGTGGCCTGCCTGCTGTTCTTCGCTGGACTGGGCCTGGGGTCGCTGGCGTTGACCGGCGTGGCGGGAATGGGCCTGGTGGCGGTGCTGAGCCTCGGCGCCGGCTATCGGCGCGATCGCCTCCTCTCGGTGCTGGATCCGTGGAGCGATCCGCTGAACACCGGTTGGCAGACGATCCAGGCCGGCGTGGCGATCTCCAACGGCGGACTCTGGGGCCTGGGCCTCGGCGCCAGCAGGGCCAAGTGGGGCTTCCTCCCAATGGTCCAGACGGACTTCATCTTCGCCATCGTGGCCGAGGAGCTGGGCTTCGTGGTGGCCATCCTCGTGGTGCTGGCCTTCCTGGTGCTGGGAATCTTCGGGCTGTCCACCGCCATGCACGCACCTGACCGGTTCGGTCAGCTCCTGGCGGCCGGAATCACCTCGTGGATACTCATCCAGGCATTCGTCAACATCGGGGCCGTGCTGGGCGTGCTGCCCATAACGGGGGTTCCGCTTCCCTTCGTCTCCTACGGCGGGAGCTCGATGGTGCTGACCCTGACGGCCTTCGGGATCCTCCTGAACGTCGCCCGGCAGGCCCGGTGAACGTCGAGCGGGCACATGGCGACGGCCCACGTCGCGGTGGGATCCTCATCGCCGGTGGCGGAACCGCCGGACACGTCCTGCCTGGACTGGCCGTGGCGGCAGCCCTGGTGGAGCGCGGCGTCGTCGCCGACAGGTCCGACGTACACCTCGTGGGAAGCCGTAGGGGCGTCGAGGTGGAGCTCGTTCCCGGGGCGGGGTTCGGCCTGACCGTCCTGGGCGGACGCGGCATCCAGCGTCGCCTGACTCCCGCCAACGTGGTGGCGCTGGTGGGCCTGCTGGCCGGCTTCCTGAGGGCGTTCCTGCTCATGGTGAGGGCCAGGCCGAGGGTCGTGCTCTCACTCGGTGGCTACGCCAGCATCCCCTGTGGGTTGGCGGCGGTGGTGTTGAGGGTTCCCCTCGTGGTGGCCGAGCAGAACGCGGTACCCGGTGCCGCCAACCGCCTCCTGGGAAGGTTCGCGCGGGCCTCTGCAGTGTCCTTCGTCGACACCGCACTTCCCCGCCCCGAGCTGACCGGCAACCCGGTTCGGGCCGCGATCCGGTCGGCTGTCGGCACCAGGTCGGAGGCACGTGCCCGCATCGGCGTGGACGACCGCCCCCTCCTGGTCGCATTCGGTGGCTCCCTGGGCGCCCGGCGCATAAACCGTGCGGTGGCCGACTTCGTGGAGGGCTGGAGGGGTGGACAGCTGGCGGTCCGCCACGTGGTGGGTGCACGTGGATGGGCGGCTGGCGAGATGGCTATGGCGGTGCCTGCAGGGGTCGGCTACACCGCCGTCGCCTACGAGCACGACATGCCGACCCTGCTGGCGGCCGCAGACCTCGTCGTCTGTAGGTCCGGGGCCACATCGGTCGCCGAGCTGGCCGTCCTGGGTGTTCCATCGGTCCTGGTTCCGCTGCCTGGCGCTCCGGGCGACCACCAGACGGCCAATGCCCGGCACCTGGCC
>Ga0257108_1000658_pt1 | contig 9959 bp, 9 predicted proteins | sample LP_taG_FD_190181 | JGI IMG/M metagenome (GOLD analysis project Ga0257108, IMG submission 190181) | Marine microbial communities from Northeast Subartic Pacific Ocean, Canada - LP_J_2011_P26_1000m | ecosystem: Environmental > Aquatic > Marine > Oceanic | place: Canada: Northeast Subartic Pacific...
CCCTGGCTGCAGTCCCTTATGAAATTCTGCCGTAGCGGTGGCGGCGACGTACAGTTCGATCGCCAATATTTGGTTAACGTTTTCAATGATGCGCAAACATTTGCGGCCGGCCCAAGGAGCCATGCTGACCAAATCCTCTTGCCCGGCCGATGTGGATATTGAATCCACCGAAGCCGGATGAGACAGCGTTTTATTTTCTGAAGCCAGGGCAGCGGCTGTGACTTGGGCCAACATAAAACCGGACTCTAATCCGGGGTCATGCGCAACAAACATAGGTATTTTATCATCAATCCCTTTCATGAAATAATTGATACGGCGTTCAGAAATTGCACCAATTTCAGAGATTGAAATTGATAATATATCCAGTGCCTGAGCAACAGCTTCCGCATGAAAGTGGCCGCTGCTTCGAATTTCCTTATTTGAAAAAATAAGCGGATTATCACTGATGCTGTTGGCTTCATTTTCTACTATATCTTTAGCAGATTTATATAATTCTCTACTGGCGCCATGAACATGAGGAATACAGCGGAAACTGTAGGGGTCCTGGATGCGGTCACAATCTGCGTGATCATCAACAATCGCACTTTTCTCCAATAACCGCCACACATTACCCGCAGACTCAATCTGACCACGGTGTTTTTTTAATTTATGGATCTTGGCTTCAAATACGCTCCGGCTGGAAAGACTGGCTTCCACAGACATAGCACCGGAAATATCTGCTGTCTTCAATATGTTATCAGCTGCAAGTAACGCTTTTATTCCCAAAGCAGCAGATACTTGTGTTCCATTGATTATAGCCAGGCCTTCTTTTGCTTCTAACTCCAATGGATTTAAACCCGCTTCTTTAATTGCTACCAATGCTGGCATAATACGATCCTGAAAATGAACATCTCCCTCACCGATAAGTCCCATCGCTAAATGCGCTAACGGTGCTAGATCGCCACTAGCTCCCACTGATCCCTGTCGGGGAATGACAGGTAAAATATCATGATTGATAAATTCAATTAATTGCTTTGCAACTGCTGGTCGCACACCGCTATATCCTTGGGCGAATGTCATCAATTTTAAGATCATGATCAGGCGAGTAATTCCGGAATCGAAAGGTTTTCCCACTCCGGCTGAATGGCTTCTCACCAAATTCAGTTGTAATTGTTTTTGGTCTGATTCTGGAATGGACACCTTGCTTAACTTGCCAAAACCGGTATTGACGCCATAGATTTGGACACCACTGGCTAGAAGTGCTTTGAGATTTTGATAGGATTTCTTGATGGCTTGACGAGTGTCAGGAGTCAGGCGGACCTTACCGGGTGCCACGAGAAAAGACTGCAGATCTTCTGTATGCAGGAATGTCTTCGAAATAGATAGGGTACCCATTGGGGAATTTATGAGGGGAATCAATACAATAAAATATCATTTATACTTTATTAAATTCATTCATGTCCAATCCACAAATCTCTGTTATTGGCTTCCCTTTAGACGAAAACTCCTCATTCATGCGAGGGCCAACCAATGCCCCTGACGTCATCAGGAAAAACCTGGAATCGTATTCTATCAATCTCTGCGCTGAAAATGGAGTTGATTTCAGAAATAATCCCTGTTGGAGTGATGTTGGAAATGTTGAATTGACGACTGGTAGCGATGCCATGGATCAAATTGAAGATAGTATTCGTGGTTTATTGGATAAAGGAATTAAACCGCTTTCGCTGGGGGGGGATCACTCCGTTATATTTCCTATTATTAAAGCATTAGCTGAAAAATATGAAAAGCTAAATATTTTTCATATCGATGCCCACCCGGACCTGTATGATAATTTCGAAGATAATCCATACTCCCATGCCTCCCCTTTTGCTCGCATCATGGAAAATAGATTGGTGAATAAACTCGTACAAGTGGGTATTCGCACAATTAATCCAGCACAGCAAACGCAAATTGACAAATTCGACGTTGAAGTCCACGATATGATCAATTTTGACTCATCCATGAATTTTGATTTTGACGGGCCGGTTTATATTTCCATAGACTTGGATGGACTTGATCCTGCATTTGCTCCCGGTGTTTCCCACCATGAACCAGGAGGATTAACCACTCGCCAAGCACTGGAAATGATCCAAAACCTGGATTATGAAATTGTAGGTGCTGACATCGTTGAATACAATCCCGATCGCGATATCAATGATATGACCGCTATGGTCTGTGTGAAGTTGTTGAAAGAACTATTGGCGAAAATGACTTCATAATACCGTGAACGACCTCGATTTCGAAAACAAAGCCGAACTACATAAACATTTTTCCACCCATTGCTTCAATGAAACATGGAAATTGATTGATAAAAAAATCGTTCTGATGAAGAAAATGAAGAAATGGTACACTACGCCATAGCATCATTATTTCATTGGTCCAAGCGGGAGGATTGCACGAACCGCCAAAAAAGCATTGGCTGCTGGCAAATATCCCGTTGTTATGCCTTAGTCGGCAATCTTGAACAAGCTGAAAAATATGGCAAATTATGTTTGGAATTCAGCGAAAATGAGGAACCGTTCTACTTAAGCTACGCCCATGAAGCATTAGCCAGAACTGCAGCCCTTGCCGGAAAAACAGAAGAAAAAAATAAATATATAAAAATTGCTAGAAACCTGGCCAAAAAAATAAAAGAAAAGGATGAAAAAGAACTCATCCTTGCTGATTTGATAACGATCACATAATTAATTCTTCAATACCTTTAAATGTCTGCATGCGCACCGGAATGACATCACTGAATGCAGATCCATAACGCTTATAAACGACCCGCTCATCCATTACGATAAATAAGCCTGCATCCTCAATCGTACGAATCAACCGTCCAAATCCCTGCCGAAAACGAATCACTGCTTCAGGAACACTGAATTCCATGAACGAATTCCTGCCTTGTTGCTGCAGCATATTACTGTAAGCCTGTACACGAGGTGCAGTTGGAACACTGAAAGGTAATTTTGATATGATTAATATTTCCAGTAAGTCACGTGGTAAATCCACACCTTCCCAAAATGCGTTTGTCCCTAGTAAAATTCCGTTTTTTGTTCTGTGCATTCCTTTCAGCATAGCATATCGGGATGTACCCGATACCTGAGCAAAAACTGGAAGCTTCCGTCCTAATGGTTTTTTCATTAGTTCATGATAAACATGATTTAATGCCTGCCGTGATGTGAACAAGGCCATTATCCGTTTACCATAACGTTCGTGACATTCATAGATAACGTCAGCAATCAGACTTGGGTTCTGACCATTTTTACCCTGGAATTGATAATATCGAACTTGATCTTCATAGTAAAACGGACTATGAAATTCCATCGTGTGGACATCTTCATTATCCAAAAATGCCAAACCTGTGCGCTGGAGGAAATAATCGAAACTTTCTTCAACACGCAAAGTGGCTGACGTTAAAACACATTGTTTTATAGATTGAAAATATTTGTTCGCTAAGTCCTCAGCAATATCGATGGGAGCTCCATTTACAGACACGTGCAAGTCTTTTTCCCTGCCTCGTCCCTGACGATACTGACCCTGCTGCCAATATACCCAGCTATTCTGCTGATCATGAGTTAGTAATGCAATTTCTGTTTGCAGTGCTACAAGGGCCTCCAAACTGCGTTCAAATAATTGGTTCATTTCACCCAATTCCTCTTTACCAGGATCCAGCTGTTGTAGTTGATTCAATATCCCTTTTAGTGCTTCACTAACTTCGGCTAACGCTAATTCAAATTCCTGGATTTGTGGGAAAACATTGTTATATCCTTCTAGCAGATTTTCCAACATAATATGCTGAGGATAGGGAACTTTGTCATTAATTCTGTCAGTGATTGAATTGGCAAGATCATTAAAAAATTCTAGGCCATTCTTACGAGATGTTTCACAACCTGTTTGTAATGCTTTGTAATGCATTTTTATTTCAGGATTATCATCAAACAACATTTCTATCTTTTGCGTCCAGCGTTTGGCGCTGGTGGTTTTGGGATCAATAATATCCAGAATAGCATTCACTTTGAACATGTTTACTTCAAGAGTTAGTTGATCATAAGCAACATCCACTAGATTATGCGCTTCATCGATAATGACAGTTTCGTATTCCGGTAACAATCCAGGATTATTCATGTTGGATAACAACAATGCATGATTCACGATGATCACCTGGGAATCCTGAACTGCCTGACGAATAGGCCCAAAATAACAGCCGTCATTTGGAGCGCATAATGAAGTTGTACAAAACCCCGGTTCGCTTTGGATCATTTCTGCAACTTTAAATGGCCGGCACCCCCAGAAACCTGCGCATTCTGATAAATCACCTGTCTGCGTTACATGGAGCCAAACAATAATAGGAAATAATGATCCAATTTCATCCTTACGTAACAATTGTGCTGCATCCGTTATTAGCCAGTCGAGCCGTGTTAAACAAATATAGTTGCTCCGTCCTTTTAGTATGATTGCATGGAGTGGCACATCAAGTGCCTTTGCCAACAATGGCAGATCCTTGTTAAACAGCTGATCCTGTAAATGTTTTGTATGACACGAAATGACAACAGGATTTTCATTTTCATTGTTGAAAGCTTTTTGTAATGCAGGGAATAAGTAAGCCATGGATTTACCCAGTCCTGTACCTGCTTCAATGGCACAATAACTTTGTTCTTTATTTAAGGTATTTGAAACATATTCGCCATAATTCTGCTGTGCAATGCGATGTTCAAATGTATCCATAACTTGGTTTAATCGGCCACTTTCAGAAAAAACATCTTCTACTGTTAATTTCGATAAATTACTATTTCCTTGGGCTACAAATGCATTACTATACAACTGCTTGTCTAATTCAGATTCCACTAATCCTGTTTTTAGATTTCCCTCTTTTTTAAGATAATTATTGATATTTATATATAATGATTTATTATGCATATCGTGATTTTTTGAAACAGCCAATATTTTGGAGAATACTTCTAAAGGGTAACTAGCAGCTTCATGGACCAAATGCTGAAAAATGATCCCGGTATTTTCTGTATCAGCTTCGGCCCTATGGGCGCCTACTGCTGATAAGTTGAAATATTCTGCAATGGAACCCAGGCTATGTGTAGGATGGAAAAACATGAATGTGCGGGCCAATTGTAGAGTATCATATAATTTGTGCTCAACAATATTTTTATCATAGCGATCACAAAGCAGATTCAAAAAACTGATGTCAAAAGAAATATTGTGCGCAACCAGCGGGAAATCTTCAAGAAAATTGATGATATCATCGATGATATTGCGCTCAATCGGGGCGTCTGAAACCATGGCATTAGAAATACCGGTGATGTCAGTGATAAATGGGTCGATTGGCCGTTCTGGGTTAACTAGTGTGACAAATTTATCCACTGCTTCTCCACCCTCAAATTTGATGGCTGCGATCTCTGTGATACGGTCGTTTTCAGAGCTTAAGCCCGTTGTTTCAAAATCAAATGCTATGTAAGTGGAAAGATCGAGTTTGTGGAGGAGCTCTTGAATGTTCATTACACTCCGGCAAAAACGCGAGCTACATCGAAGATTAATGAAGGTTTTTTTCGTACAGCAGCTGAAAATAATTTCATAAGAGTTCTACTATCCTCTGGGATTGAAGCTACCGCATGTGCTATAGTATTAAAATCTATATCATCTAGTTTATACAAGCTCTCTTTTATTCTATAATATCTCTCATGATTCTTACCACCAATCTTATGCCAAGATTTTTCATACGTTTGCAGGTTCTTTTTGGTAGGCCCTCCATTGTGTAAAGCCTTCACGGCAGCCTCTGCAGCTAGTAGTCCACTTCGCATACCAGGAGTGATTCCACCTCCAGTTAAGGGGTTGCAGGCATGTGCTGCATCTCCCACAAGCATAATTCCATCACCTACTAATTGCTTCACAGTTTTTGCTACAGGAATGCCACCTACTACCGTGGTAAGGACTGACGCTTGGGGATATTTTTCCTCTAAAAATTCATCTAAATATTTTCTTGATGACTTGCCATCTTTTGCAAAGTAGCCAGATATACCAAGACCAATATTAGCTTTATTTTTACCTTTTGGAAAAACCCACAAGTAGCCGCCAGGTGCCCGCTTTCTTGATATATAAAAATCAAACATATTTTCCTGACATTTGATGCCAGTTACGGTTTTCTGAATCCCGCTCTCAATATCTTTGAGTTTTAAGACAGTCTTTAAACCAGCCCATCTTCCTACCCTACTTTCAACACCATCAGCACCAACAATAATCTTGGCTCTTATATCAAAACGATCCCCAATATGGGTTCCAGTAACACCTACTACATTATCATTATCAATAATCAAACCATCGACGTAGGCTTTTGTAACTATTATAGCACCCTCATTTGCAGCATATTGAGCAAGATCATAATCAAAAATGCGTCTATCAAGTATGTATCCTTTCTCCAGCATATCAAATTCAATTTCTGTATCATCTGGCGCAATCAAACGAATACGATCTATTGTAGATGCCAGCCATCTTGGGTCAGGATCAACAAATAACCTAATACCTGCATCACTGATCGCCTCCCCGCAACGGACTGGCATTCCAATATCACGGTCTTTTTCTAAAAGTAATACTGAAAGCCCCCCTAGGGCAGCGATTCGGGCAAATGTTGAACCGGCGGGTCCACCGCCAACTACAATACAATCAAATTCTTTTTGATCTTTCCACATTTCAAGCCGCTATAGTGTGTGAATTCTTTTTATCTATCTGACTTAAAACATCAATCGGACAAACATAGACACAGAGATCACAATCTATACAAATATCATGATCTATCATAATATCGGCTTCTTTGACTTCGATACAATCAACGGGGCATACGCCCACACAGCAACCACAAAAATCACATTTATTATCAGCTATTTCAATCATGGTCTACAGCAAACGTTGGAAAAATGATATTATAGCGAAAGTAATGATAAGTTCGTAAACCAAAAAATAGAATTGCTAAAGGGATCAAAAACCATGGTAAACGAACAGAAACAAACATGGCTGCAATAAATACTGGATAAATACGTGCGCGTTCAATATGGCGCTTATGTTCAGGAAAAACTATCGCTATTAAATAAAAAGGTGCAATGACTGCAGCTACAGTACTGATTACAGGGTCATCAAATCTTATTCCAATAAGGGTACCAGCTAACATCAAAAGGAAACATACTACAATCAATCCTTTACCTGGCTGATAGCCTTTTTCAGGTATTAAATCCAAGTCAATTTGATAAAAGAGTAGTACTGAAATATATACCAAACCATATGGGAAAAAATGTTTAAGAGTAACAAAGAAGTCTCCATTTAACCAGCTTAACCAGCCCCAACCTGTCATGAACAAAACCAAAGCAAAGATGATATGGTGTATTATAAATGTGAGACTAAAATCGATGTTTGTAAATGAAATTTTTTCTTTTTTGAAAATGATGGTAGTGATAACCGTTACAATTAATAACGTAATTAATCCAACACCGGCCAATGACATATCCCAATAAATATAGCGGTCTGACATAGCCTGCTGGGCACTGGTACCGGAGGTCATCATTATCCATACAGCAAACCAACTCAACGGTTTCAGTTTCATTAAACGATCCAGCTTTTCCGAAAACGTCGATAGCGTTTTATAAACAGCGGATTCAGGTTTGATGATACGAGAGATGATCATTGGATCAGTTTGATCCCAAAGGCAATATCAAGTACTTCGTTAATAATAATAAATCCAACGACCGTTGCAGCAATGCCCAATAAGACAATAATAATCTCTTTAGAAATAATGGACTTATCCATGCCTGTTTTAAGTTCTTCAATAAAATGATCAACACCCCATTTTTTCAAGACAAATATCGCTGTTAGCATACCGCCGATGGGCAACATGTATTTAGAAGATAAGTCATCCATAAAATCAAAAAATGACATACCGAGAAACTCTGTTATGTTAATTCCTCCACCCATGGAAAACGAACAAAAAGCACCCACAATTGTAATGACTAATCCAAATCGAATAGTCGCTTTTTTCCTAGTCCACCCTTTTTGATCGATGAAGTAAGCAGTGACGACTTCCAGGATAGATATCGCTGATGTAAGCGCAGCCATAAAAAGCAGAAAAAAGAACAATGTACCCCATAAAGTGCCGGCATCTAATTGCGGAAAGACAGATGGCAGAACAACAAAGATCAGTCCAGGTCCTTCAGCTGGATTCGCACCCAAGGCAAACACTGTTGTAAAAATAGCCACTCCTGCAAGCATAGCGATGGCTGTGTCCAGAGCAATAACCCATAAAGCTGAATTGAGTAAATTTTGTTTTCGTCCAAGATAACTTCCATAGGTGATCATTGTTCCCATGCCCAAGCTCAATGTAAAAAATGAATGCCCCAAAGCTAGGACAACACTGGAAGCAGTTAAATCTTCAAAGCGCGGTTTAAATAAAAATGAAATTCCTTCCATCCCTCCGGGGAGCGTCATACCGCGCACAGCTAGCGCGCCCAATAGAATAATAATAAGCGGCATCATGATCTTGGACCATTTTTCAATTCCGCCTTTAACACCATTAACGATGACCCAAATACAAACGGTCATAAAAATAACTTGAAAGAAAATTGGGCTCCACGTACCATTTATATAATTATTAAAAACACTACTTGCCGCAGCCGGATCTCCCGACAACTCTTTAAAACCGCCAGTGATAGAGATAACTATATATTTCATTATCCAACCGCCCACAACACCATAGAAGGAAAGAATCACAAAAGCAGAAGCCACACCAAGAAATCCCACCCATTTCCAATTGGTGCCAGGGGCCAGTTTTTCAAATGCCCCAACTGGACTTAATTGTGTTCTTCTACCAATGACGAATTCAGCAATCACAATTGATAGACCCACCACCAGAATACACACCAGATATACAACTGTAAATGCAGCACCGCCATTTTGACCGGCCATGTGTGGATATTTCCAGATGTTACCGATTCCGACAGCTGATCCAGAAGCGGCTAATATAAAGCCAAGTTTTGATCCCCATTGTTCCCGTTGATTACTCATTCTTCCTCGTTCGTTTCTGATAATTCAATATTCTCTGCCATGACGCTGTTGAATGAATTCAAATGGGCATCCACTACTGCATCAATCATACCGTAGACATATATAAACACTACCCACCAGGCAAATTTATTGCGTTTCTCAAGATAGCGATGTTTTGACAAACTATAATTCCCTGATTCATATTTCTTATAAATATCCCCATTCGAATACCATTGATTAATGGCCGCTGCTTCCAGGGACAAAAGAAACGCTCCCTTAAGCCACCTACCATTATAAACCTGTCCACCGCCGGGGAACATGGCACCGTACAGTGCTGCTTTTGCAGGTGATTTTGACTTTAGAGAATCTGCTCCCTGGGGATATAACCAAGTGCAGCAAATGATCAATATAATGAATCGTTTCATTCATTAATCACTGCAACGCATTCAATTTCAACATCTGTTCCTGCAGGGAGGCCTGACACAGCCACCAGGGACCTGGCCGGTGCGACTTGTTCATCTATCCTGCTGTTAAAGACTTCATTCACATCGGCATAATTATTCATATCGGTTAAGAAAACTGTGAACTTCACAACTTTAGACAAATCACTTCCTGCAGCTTTTAAAATATTTTCAAGGTTATTAAATACTTGCTCAACCCGATCCTGAAAACTGCCCGTAATAAGTTTTCCTGTTGATGGATCGATGGCTATTTGACCAGCGGTGAAAACAAAGCCATTTGATATGATACCTTGATTGTATGAACCAATCGGCAGTGGTGCATTTTCTGTTCTGACAATTTTTTTAATCATCATGTCTCAATCGATAAAACACATTGTTGCCAAACCAATTTCGGGATCCAATACCCGTTTCCCATCTGTATTAATTTTCCGCAAAACAAATTCTCCTACAGCTGCTACAGTT
>Ga0257108_1000661_pt1 | contig 9907 bp, 10 predicted proteins | sample LP_taG_FD_190181 | JGI IMG/M metagenome (GOLD analysis project Ga0257108, IMG submission 190181) | Marine microbial communities from Northeast Subartic Pacific Ocean, Canada - LP_J_2011_P26_1000m | ecosystem: Environmental > Aquatic > Marine > Oceanic | place: Canada: Northeast Subartic Pacific...
TAAAATCTATATTTGGAAAAAATTTATATAGAAAAAATACTCATCTTATTTTAGGAGTTTGTTCGGAATCAAATGGAAATAGACGAAGAAGGAATCCAGATTATAATATTACGAATGAAGAAGCAGGAGATTTGGTATATAAACTTGTGGGAAAAGAAAATCAAAAAGTTAAATTGATAGTTGATGGTTCTGCTAAGTATGGTATAAAAAAACCAACTAATAATAAATCAAAACTTGTTAGTGGTAATTTGTTCATGGAGTGGGCAGAAAAATTATTAACATCACAAAAAGAAGGCGGAGCTCTCGCTCATGGAGAGATTTTTAAAAATAATATTAAAAAAATAAAAAAACTTGAAGATAGAGATAAACTGTTCACTTGTTTACAGAGAAGACCTAGATTGTGTCGTTTTATAAATCTATATAATATTTACAGATATAATTTGGATAAATCTGGATTTTATTCATTACGACTGAGTTCATTTGATCCAGTTCGAGGTTATGCTGATACATTTAGACGAAATAGAGATTGGAAAATACAATCAGAAAATTTTAAAACAGCTACAAGAGAATTTACTAAATTTATTAAAACCCTGAAAGGAAGGGAATCATATCAATGTGATGATGTTGATTTAAATGTTAATCTGGCATTAAATTTAAATTCAAATCATTATTTAGATTCATATTTTCATGTTGTAGTCGAATCATTAATAGATTCTGAAGTTATGTTCTTTACAGAAAAAATTTATAAACCTATTATATGTGGTGCACCATTTTTTGTTTTGGGGAATAGAGGAAGTATTAGAGAATTACATAACTTAGGATTTAAAACTTTTGATAAGTGGTGGGATGAATCATATGATGATGATTTTTCTCATTGGGAAAGGAGTAAAAAGGTATTTTCTATCTTGGAAGAATTAAATAAAAAATCTAAATCAGAATTAAATATTATTTTAAATGAACAGTTACCTATCTTGATAGATAATTATAATAGGATGAAACATTTAATAAAAAATAATACATATATTGAGGACATAATTAAGTTGATATTATAATGAAATATAAAGAAAAACAAATAAATTTATGTTGGGCGCCATTTGGGTATTCATATTCTGTACCATTATCACTTGGATATTTAAAGTCTAATTTAACTAATAATGGATTTACAAATGTTAAAGTAATTGATCTTAATCAAGATTTTTGGTATCGTAACAGAGAGGAACTTGGTATGGGATTAAATCCATTTGAAGAAAGGTATAAGACCCTTTTGCAAAATGTAACGAATTGGAATAATCCAGAGAATTATTATTCTAAAATTCATGTTATTGGTCAAGTAAAGGATTTGGTAAATGAATACAGAGATATATTACTTGAAAACAATCCAAGTATTGTTGGATTTTGTATATTCAATACAAATATTTGGTTTACATTAGAAGTTTGTATTGCAATAAAGGCTAAAAATCCTGATGTTAAAATTCTTATAGGTGGTCCAGAGGCAACTGCTTCACATTATAATAAAGTTCATAAATTAAAAGAGATGATAAAAAATAGAGTTGTTGATGCTGTAGTTTTTGGTGAGGGAGATATTACTGTAGCAGAAACCTGTGAAACGATTCTAAAAGAAGAGTATGATTATGAAAGTATCGATGGGTTATATTATTTAGGTGGCGGAAACAATGGAGAGCGGGAAGTAAAAAATACAAAATGGAGAGAATTTATTAAAGATATTGATAGTATTTCTATACCAGATTATTCGGATATTGATTTTTCATTATATCAACAACCTGAAATACCAATAGTGTTGAGTAGAGGTTGTAATTATAGTTGTATTTATTGTGGGGTAAAATTATATTGGAAGAAGGCATCAGATTTTAGAAAGCGTTCATCACAAAATTTAATGGATGAAATTTTATATTTGGATGAAAGTGGTTATTTACCAAGAGGACAATTTAATTTTCTATCGTGGAAAGGTGCCTATGTTAATACAGATGTTGTAAAGAGGCCAGAAACAGAAAGTGGTAAATCAATACTTGAAGAATTGTGTGATAGAATTGTTGACCATTATAAAGATGCATCACATGGTGTTCCATTTCAATGGGGTGGATGGGCAAGAGTAAATAAAAATCTTACTCCTGAAGTGTGTAAAAAAATGTATGATGCAGGATGTCATCATTTAACATTTGGATTTGAAAGTGGAAGTCCACGAATAAATAAAGAGATGAAAAAGGGATATAAGTTTAAAGAATATGATAACGAATATGCAGCAAATGTATTTAAGAATTGTATGGATGCTGGAATACAAACAGTATTATTTTTAATCATTGGTTATCCAACCGAAACAGAAGAGGATTTTCAAGAAACAATGAAATTTTTGAAAAAATATAGAAAACATATTGATGCAGTTTATTGTATGAGTACATTTATTTTAAGTCATGAAATGCAGATAGATGATGATCCTAAATGGGGAAAGTCGGCATTTCATATTAGGTCTGCACGAGGTGGTGGTGGAGATATGGCACCACATCCAATTGAATGGGAAAGTGCAAAAAATACTTATGAGGAAAGACTTGATAGATTAGATAGATTTAAAAAGTTTGCAGAAGAAACAGATTTAACAACTATTTCACCAAGATTACCTGATGGGCCTACAACACCTAATCAGGGAACAACAATGGATTAATTATGACGGAAATACTTAAATTTAAAGATCACTATGAATCTGAGAGGGAAATAAGATATTTTTTGGTAGAACCAACAAATTATTGTAACTTGGATTGTATGGGGTGTAATAGAAGAGATGTTATTTTAACAAGACCATTACTTCATATGCCTATTTCAGATTATGAAATTATTTTAGATAAACTTGAAGGACAACCAATTCAACAGGCAAAATTTCAAGGACTCGGAGAAACATATTTTCATCCAGAGGTTGATAAGTTTTTTAGTTTATTTAAAGAAAAGTTTCCAAGTGCAGAAACAATTAGTATTACAAATGGACAATATCAACTTAGAAGAAAAGATGGTACAAATACAAAATACGGAAGAGTGTTTGAAAGTTCTTTAGATAATCTTGATAATTTATTAATATCTTGTGATGGGTGGGAAGACAATTATACGAAACATAAGTATCCAGGTAAATGGGATGTTTTTTTGAAGTTCCTTGATGATGTGGGAAGTTATGATAGAGTTAAATCTGGTGAAATTAAACTGGGGTTACAGATGGTAGTTTGGGAAGATAATTATAAAGATATAGAAAAGATAAATACTTTAATAGAAAAATATGATTGGTTAAATGAACTTAGATTAAATGTTTTTCAATGGTGGGGAGGGTCCGAGTACGCATCAGATTTGATAACTAAAGATATGGAAGGTAGACATATTAATGCAAGTTATAATTTTCCTCCAGATTTTTACAAAGAAATGCAAAAATGGAAACCACATATTGCTGGTAAGCCAGACTGGGATTATAATCAATGTTGGTGGCCCAATAATGGACTTCATGTAGAATCAAATGGAGATATAAAATTGTGTTTGTTAAATACAGATGCAAAACCATCTGGAAATTTACTTGAAGAATCATTAGATGAAGTTTTAAATAATTCGAATAGGAATAAAGTTGCATATGAATGTGAAATTAACACTCCAGGAGAACATTGTAAGACTTGTTCGTATAAAGACCTTGTTCCTATATTAACAAAGATACAGGGAGTTTAAGTGTTATTATATACAAATGGTTGTAGTTATTCACGAGTTGGAGAACCACAGATATGGTGTAATCGTGTAGCAGAAAAACTATCTTGGGATTTATTAAATGAGGCATTCGGTGGTGGTTCTAATGATAGAATCAATAGAAAGACTATAAAATTTTTAGTAGACAATAAAGATAATTTAGATGATATTTTTGTTGTAATACAAATTACTTGGCCACATAGAATGGAAGGCCCATCTTCTGAAATAATAAATCCAAATCATTTGAAAAATATAATCAGGCCTGGTGTAAAATATTTGAAATATGAAGAGAAAGTTATCTATTCGCCGTATTGGAGTATAGATTTGAATATTGCAAAAAAATTACATCCATATTTTTTAAATGAAAATTCAGATTTATTTTATTTACAAAAATCAAAAGATATAATTATAAATTTACATCGTAATTTATGTAGTTATAATGTTAAACATTTATTTTTCTTTGCACCAGAAACTTCTCTGCTCATAGATAGTTTTTCAAAAGAAGAATTAAATTACTTAGATAAAGAAAATTTCGTTTTTGATGATACACTTGTAGAATATCAGAAAAGATTGAATTGTACTCGTATAGATAGCCAAGGACGGGTAGATTTACATCCAGGATATAAATCACAAAATGGGTGGGGAGATAAAATTTATAATATAATTAAAGAGAGGTTTGATTTATGAAAGAATATTTAAAGAATGTAGAACGAAGATTTAGTTATGTTGACAAATCAAAATATAATTATATACTTGATCAATCAGAAAGAACTAAACATATACCTGATGAATTATATCAAAAGTTTTTAAATAGTTTAACTCAAGAAGATTTTTTACTTTATCCAAATACACAAAATTTTAGAGAAAAGTTATGTAATTTTTTTAAAGTGAATGATAATCAATTATTTTTATCTGCGGGATCAGATGTTGGTATTAAAACAATAATAGAAGTATTTACAGATGGTGGGGAAGTTGTAGGTTCAGACCCGAGTTTTCCTATGTATAGAATTTATTCTAAATTATATAATTGTGAGTATATTGGAATACCACACGAAAAAGATTATACTATATCAATGGAGAAGATTTTATCAAATATAACTTATGATACACAATTAATTGTATTAGCAAATCCAAATAGTCCAATGGGTGAATATAAATCGTTTGAAGAAATACGAGTATTATTAGAATCTGCAGAAATTAATGGAAAAAAGATACCAGTATTAATTGATGAGGCATATATAGAATTTACAGATAATAAAAGTTTAGTGGAGTATATTGATGAGTATCCTAATTTAATCATAACGAGAACTTTTTCAAAAGGATTTGGTGCCGCAGGTACTCGTGTTGGTATGGTTTTTTCTAATGAAGAAAATATTGAACTATTAACTAAGTTTAGACCAATGCATGAGATAGCTGGAATATCAATGAAGTATTGTGAATTTTTATTGAATAACTATAATTTAGTTGATATTTATATACAGAGTGTGAAAGAAGAAAAGAAAAAGTTATTATTGTTATTAAAAGAATATGATGTTATAGATTGTAATTGTAATTGGATACATTTTAATAATGAAGTAGATAATATAGATACAATTAAAATTTTTGAAAAACATAAAGTATTAACTAAATTTTGTTCAATACCATATGATGATAGAGAAAATTGGTGTAGGTTATCGATACAACCAAATATTACAAAGGAAACATTTATAAAGGAATTAATATGATACTATTGTCAAATCATTTATTGACATTACCAGAATTTCAAAATGTAAAGGATGTTGTAATTAGAATTAATATGGCGTGGGTAAAGGATATACAAGAATTACATAAATTTCTTAATATAGATTATGATATTTTTTTAGATTATCCAAAGGGTAGAACAAAACCACCGATTCCAACTTTAAGTTTATCAGATGCTATTCAAATTATTAAAGATTATTCAAATGTGAAATATTTTGCATTATCTAATATAGAAGATGTGTCGGAAGTTTCTTTGATTTGTGATATATTGCCAGAACATATAGAATTTGTTCCTAAAATTGAAACATTAAACGGTGTTTTGAATTTAGAAAAGATTTTTCAAACTAAATTGATAAATCATATAATGTTAGATACGGAAGACTTATATACGGATATAAGAAATGATGTAGAACTTTATATTCAATTAAAAGAAAGAGTAAAAAAACTTTGTGATAAATATGAAATTAAATTCTTTGAATTATATGGTGTGGTGTTTAAATGAAAAGAGATGAGATATTAGTAGTTACTGAATCACATTATTATGGTGATTTTTTAATAAAGTATTTGGGAAATGATAACTATTCACCACATTCACCATCTAATAATAATTTTTTGGGTGATGGTTGGTTTTTTTTAACTCAAAGATTGAATAGAGCAAGGTTTTGTAAAGATTGGTCAGCTAGTTTACAAAGACACATAATAGAAGAAGGTCATTATTTACCACCAATGCCTAAACTTGTAATAAATTATGGAACGGCAAGTAGTAAAGAATTACCAGGAGGACAATTGGTAGATTGTACAAAATTTATAAAACAATCTACAATTGATACTGGTTATGATGATTTAGAATTTAATAGTGAATTTAATCCAATTGGTAAAAATTGTGTTTTTGGTAAGGATGTATTTGGTGGAGAAGCCTATTCAATAGCTAAGGTATGTCATCATTATGGAGTTCCATTTATATCATTTAAGTATATTGTTTCTGATGATGAACTTGAAGACGATAAAAAAAATGGTATTTATAAATTTAAAAAAGAGATATTAGATAAATTATTAGAGAATTGATTATGGATATAGGAAAACCAAAATATTTTGAATTTACCCAATTGGAGAATGTTGGTACGGAAAAGGTTGGTATAGGGTATAGTCCAAGAACAGGTACATATTCATTATCTGCAGTTGCACAGCAGTCGAGGGAACAACAGGGAACAACTGTGATGCATAATAATATTATTAAAATACATAATGATTGGGTAAAACTGATGCCATCAGCCCCAGATTACGGGGAATCTGAAATAAATAAAGATAAAATTTATATTATATTAATACGAGATGTGCACGAAAAATGGAAAAGTGGGTATAAAGAAGAATTAATTCAAAATGACACTTGGCGTAAAAATGGTTTATCTCACTATATAGACAATAATTGTTTTAAAGATGGATTTCAGAATAATAGACCTGAAACTAAAAAATTTCTTAAAGTAATGGCACTTTTACATGATACGGATAATTTTGGTTTTTCTTGGATGTATAAGGATCATTGTAGATTTTGGCATTGGAATTCGCATTCTGAATTACCATTAACTACATATTTAATGAATCCTAATATATATTTTTTAGATTTGAAATCTTTAAGTCATCCGAAGTTTTTAAAGTGGTTACAAGAAAAAGATGAAAAGTGGAAAATTATAAAGGAAATACCACATGAAAATAAAACACCCGATAGTTTTTGGGAACAAATGTTGTATTTTTGGAGAGAATATGAAGAAGGTAAAATTTTAAAGAATAAATTATTGTATTCCCCGATTTTGCGCTCTAAAATATATATGAACAGGGGTGGGTTTGGTCGTATAATATGCATGAATGAACAGTTTACAGTAGATTATATAAGGAATTATCACGAAAGGTATTTAAAGTTTGAAGAGATAAAGTTTGATTATCATCAAAATGGATAAGGAGTTAATATGTTAAGTTGGATTAAAAAAGTATATTTAAAAATAAAAATGAATATTAAATATAAAAAAAAGTTAAAAGAATTAAAAAAACGAGACCCGTTTATTTATAAATAAAGGTAATGTAGTTATATGATTTTTAGATTAGGTTATGATTTTATTGATGATGATTCCCCAAATGAGGCACATATTGCTAAATTTGGAACTGATACTGCATTCTTTCGTCCAAATGGAACATTAAATTATGATAAAGCTGTAAGAACGGCATTTAGTTATCTTTTGCCACAATGGATTGGAGATTTAGTAAGGGCTGCAGGTCATGATTATAGAAAATTAAGTACAGATAAGTGCTGTGAGCTCACAATAAATGATCCTAAGTATGCGGGATGGAAGTGGATATATACTCTTGAACCACTTGGTGATCCTCGTGGATGGTTTGGGTATGAACAGGGATGGTATGACGGAACAAAGCGTATAAAAATTGTTGATTCACTTTTAAGTGGAGTAAGTGAAACGGCACTTAATAGTATTAGAAAAGAAGAAGCTTTATTATGTGTTTGGCATGCTCAAGAAGCTCCAGAAATTCCAAATCTAAATTTATGGGAAGAATTTCATAAAGAATTAAAATCAAAAAATATAAACCCATCTAATTTTTTATTTGTGATTGGTAATTTAAAGGCAAAAAATCAATATAGATATTGGAAAAAAAATAGTAAATATAAAAATGAGAAAAATATAAATATAATCGAACTTTCAGTACATAGACATGCAATACATACAGAAAGGATTCAATCGAAGTGGAAAGAATTTGCACAATTTGATGAAAATAAAAAAATAAACAAAAAGTTTTTGTTATTTCAAAGATCAATTATTGCTCCACATAGAATGTTATTACTTTCAATGTTATATGAGAGAGATTTAATATCGTCTGGTATGATTTCATGTAGAAAAATAGAACCTGAAGATTATGAAATATTTAGACAAAATTTACGAGTACATTTTAATTTCTGGGGGGGTAAATATGAAGATAGGATTTTTGTTAATGAAAAACTTAAAACTTTAAAAGAAATTGAACCAATGACACCAATGATTGTAGATGTTGAAAATATTTTTGCGGCTGGAGGCACAGGTAAGGATAATCACGCAGAGACTTTGAATATTTTTCCATATGAACAAACACTATTTTCACTTATTAGTGAAACAAATTTCACTCAAAATACTTTATTTATAACTCAATCAACTTGGAAGGCAGTATTGAATAGACATCCATTTATAATAGCAGGTAATCCTGGAGTTATAAAATATTTAAGGAATGAGGGGTTTAAAACATTTCATCCATATATTGATGAATCATATGATGAAATAAAAAATCCATATAAGAGAATGGTAATGATTATAGATGAGGTTGAACGATTGTCAAAATTAAATGATGAAGAATCTAAACAATTTTTAATTAACATTCGTGATATAGTTGATTATAATTATGATAAGTTATTGAGTGATAAAAAACGGCTTGATAAATTGGTTAAAGAACTTACAAGGAGAATAAAATTATGAATATATTAGTAACTGGAGCAGGGGGAAAGATTGGAAGTGAACTTTGTAAACTTTTGGAAAAACATAAATATAATGTTATTAAATTCTTACATGGTACAAACATATTGGATGATGCTGATGGTGGGAGAAGAAATGTTTATTCTGGAGATTTAGTTTATAATAGTCATGTAATAGAAGTTTTTGATAATTATGATATTGATGTTGTTGTTCATTTGGTTACTTCAAGGAATCCAATGGTAAATCCAAGAATTAGAAGTTTTGATACACTTGAAAAGGATATTAAAATTTTATTCAATTTAGTAAATTGTTCCAAGAAGAATAATATTAATAAGTTTATATTTGCATCGAGTTTAGCTGTTACTGGATATTTATTTAAAGAAGATATGATAGAAAAAATAGATGTTGTTGATAAAATTAAAGAAGTTATTGAAACTACAAAGTATAATAATAAAACTATAAATTTGTCTCACAAAAAATATAAAGAAACAAATGTAAATCCATTTTTACATTTAAATTTGGATAGTGAACTGGCAGCAGAAAATAGAATGTTTATAGGAGTAACTAAATATTTAAGTGAATTAATAATACAGGCATTTTCACATGAAAGTAAAATAGATTATACTAATTTAAGAATAGTGAATGTCATAAAATAGGATATGTAAGATGGAACGAGGAAATGTAAAAATAAATGTAACGAAAGATGAATTAGATTCATTGTATTTTCCAGATGAGGTTATTTGCTATAAACAAATACCGATTTTAGAAAAATATTATCATGATTCAAATAGTAAAATATATGAAATTTTTCATGAGGATGTTCCAAATTGGATGTATGATGTACTAAATCAGTTTCCAAAAGATTATTCCCACGCATATCTTTCTATTTTAAAAATTCCACCAGGGCAAACAGTTCCATTTCATATTGATAAACA
>Ga0257108_1000662_pt1 | contig 9882 bp, 8 predicted proteins | sample LP_taG_FD_190181 | JGI IMG/M metagenome (GOLD analysis project Ga0257108, IMG submission 190181) | Marine microbial communities from Northeast Subartic Pacific Ocean, Canada - LP_J_2011_P26_1000m | ecosystem: Environmental > Aquatic > Marine > Oceanic | place: Canada: Northeast Subartic Pacific...
GCTTGTACAAATAATCACATTAACGGCATAGTTTTTTAGTGCAATGGAAAAATCGTGTTGTTATAAAACTTTTTAAAAAGAACTAAAAAATTTTAAAATAGCATAAAAACCTATATAAAAAAGGGGACCTATGATATGAATTCAGGTTATTCTAAAGTTAATAAAAAATTATTGACTCTTCTAAAATAGTAACATATTGGTAAAACAAAAATTTATTTTGTGCATTGTTCTTACCTTTAAAACGCTTAAACTGGAGTACAATTCTGTTAATATCGCGTTGTACTTTCAATCTCATAATCTCAATTAGGAGAATACTATGAAAAATTGGATGAAAATGTCAGCATTTGTGCTTATGGCAAGTCTTATGACTTCTATGACCGTGAATGCTAATGAAAAAATATTGATTGGATTGGTTACTAAAACGGAATCAAATCCTTTCTTTGTAAAAATGCGTGAAGGGGCCAAGAAAGTAGCAAAAGAATTGGGTGTAGAGCTCCAATCATTTTCAGGGAAATTTGATACAGATAATGATGCTCAAGTAGCAGCAATAGAAAATCTTATTTCTGCAGGAGCAAAGGGGATTTTGATTACCCCAGCGTTGACACGCGCAATTGTACCAGCAATTCTCAGAGCACGAGAAGCAGGGTTGATTGTTATTGCTTTGGATACAGAATTGGATCCAAAGACTTCGGCTGATGCGACATTTGCTACAGATAATTTTCTGGCAGGTGTTTTGATTGGAGAGTGGGCTAAAGCTCAAATGGGATCAAAGGCTAGCTCAGCGAGAATTGGTTTTTTAGATATTGACAAATCTCAACCAACAGTAGGAGTCCAACGCGATCAAGGATTTATGACTGGATTTGGAATTGATATCAAAAATCCAAATAAATATGGTGATGAAGATGATCCACGCATAGTTGGTCATTACTATTCCCAAGGTAATGAAGAAGGTGGACGGGCAGGAATGGAGACTCTACTGCAGAAAGATCCTAATTTGAATGTCCTTTATACTTTAAATGAGCCTGCTGCTGCTGGTGCGTATGAAGCATTGAAAGCAGTCGGTCGCGAAAATGACGTTTTGATCGTATCTGTAGATGGTGGTTGCCCGGGTGTCAAAAACGTACGTGATGGGGTTATAGGTGCTACTTCAATGCAGTTTCCTCTAAGAATGGCTGATTTGGGAGTTAGGGCCATCGTATCTTATATCAAGACTGGAATGAAACCAGGAGCAACTCCAGGAAAGGCTTTTTACGATACTGGGGTTAAATTGATTACCGATAAGCCAGTGGATGGTATCGATTCAGCGACTAGTAAAGAAGGCCTAAAGTTGTGTTGGGGTTAGTTTAAATTCGCAATCTTTCAATAAGCCCGGACTCTTCTCCGGGCTCTTCTAAGCATCTTTCAAAAAGCCCGGGCTCTTCTCCGGGCTCTTCTAAGCATCTTTCAAAAAGCCCGTGCTCTTATGAGATTTTATCCGGGCTCTTCAATGGTTTCCTCTATGTCTGAGTTTTTAGATAATAAAACAAAAGAAGATGACAATTATTCGGTTGAGATAAACACAGGCGGAGAAGTGGCTGACTTTTCAGAGAAACATTTTTCAGTTGCTAACAAGATTCATCGCCTTTTTCATAGTCAACCAGTTGCAGCACCAGCTTTAATTCTTCTTTCTTCAATTATAGTGTTTGGATTAATAGTAGGAGATCGTTTTTTTCATCCTTATAATTTCTCTTTGATTTTACAACAAGTCACTATAATTGGTATTCTTGCTGTTGCACAAACATTAATTATTTTAACAGCTGGAATTGATCTTTCTGTTGGTGCAATAATGGTTATTTCATCTGTAGTTATGGGTAGACTTGCCGTAGATTATGGTATTCCTCCTGTGTTGGCGATTATAGTTGGTTTGTTTGTTGGAGCTTTTTTTGGAGCACTTAACGGCTTTTTTATTGTACGTTTTAAAATGCCTCCAATGATTGTGACATTAGGTACATGGAATATAATTTATGCTCTCAATATTTGGTATTCAAACAGTGAAACCATTCGTTCAGGAGATGTAAGAAATATTGCTCCGCTTTTGCAATGGACGGGGAACTCCTTCAATTTCTTTGGGGGACGTTTAACTTATGGGTCTATTCTTATGGTATTAATCTTTGTTGTTTTGTGGTATGCCCTAAACTGGACAGCGTGGGGTAGGCATGTTTATGCAACCGGAGATGATCCAGAAGCGGCAGCTCTCACGGGAATCAGAACTGACCGAATACTAATGTCAGTTTATACATTGGCGGGAGTAATATGCGCATTCTGTGGATGGGTTATAATAGGCCGAATTGGAGCTATTAGTCCAGCTTCAGGAGCTACTGCTAATTTGGATAGTATTACAGCAGTAGTTATAGGTGGAACAAGCTTTTTTGGAGGTAGAGGATCAATTTATGGGGCGTTATTTGGTGCACTTATTGTTGGAGTATTTCGTAATGGACTGGCACTTGCGGGCATGGATGTCCTGTGGCAGGAATTCACTGTTGGAGCTTTAATTATTATTGCAGTGGCGGTAGATCAATGGATTAGAAGGGTGGGATCATGAGTTTTCAGCCAATTATTAAAGCTCAAGGATTAGTGAAACATTATGGACGTGTCGTTGCACTAGATCATGCAGATTTAGAACTTTTTCCTGGAGAAGTATTAGGAGTGATCGGAGATAATGGTGCTGGAAAATCAACACTAATTAAAGCTATATCAGGAGCACTTCAAGTTAATGCTGGAGAAATTTTGTTAGAAAATAAACCAGTAAGTTTTAAAAACCCCATGGAAGCTAGGGAAGCTGGTATAGAAACAGTATATCAGAATTTGGCTGTATCACCTGCTCTTAGCATTGCAGATAATATGTATCTAGGACGAGAATTGCGTATCTCAGGAATTTTCGGCAAAGTTTTCAGAATGCTTGATAAAAAGACTATGCAACAGCAAGCCAGAGAGAAACTATCAGACTTGGGACTTTTAACAATACAAAATATTAACCAGGCCATAGAAACTTTATCTGGTGGACAAAGACAGGGAGTAGCTGTAGCTCGTGCTGTAGCATTCGGTAGTCGAGTTGTAATTATGGATGAACCAACAGCGGCACTAGGTGTTAAAGAGTCAAAACTTGTGATAAACCTAATTAAAGATGTTCGGGAACAGGGAATGCCTGTTATTTTGATTAGTCACAACATGCCCCAAGTTTTTGAAGTTTCTGATCGCATCCAAATACTCCGTCTAGGGAAAAGTGTCGCAGTGGTTAAACCAGAAACACATAGCATGTCAGAAGCGGTGTCCATTATGACCGGAGCTTTAGACCCCAATGATCATGAAGCGGGAGCTTATTGCTCACCGCCTAATGGGAATTAATTTCACTAATTGATCTTAGAATTTGCCCCACACAACTGCTTTCCTACAATTATAAAGAAGTAAAAAAGGAGGACGAAATCACTCTATTTTTATATCTTTTTTATATGATCTAGAAAAAGCGCTATGACACTAAAAAACCTTGTATAAAGGTGCACAAAGATAATGTAACTATGTTCGCAACTTAATTGCTATTTGTTGATTTTGAATATGATTCATCTACAAGCTTTGTCTCAAATTTGTAATATTTTCAGGAATTACTAATTAAATAATGGAAAGACAGATAGAATTTGATTGTGTTGTTTGTGGAATCACAACAGTAGATTTGATCCTAGGACCTGCCATTCTTGATGAGCCACTTGAGAAGGGGGCTTTACATTACATTGACCAAGTGCAAGCCATTGTTGGTGGAATAACGTCAAACTCTGGTACAGCATTGGCCAGACTTGGTATGCGAACGGCCGTGCTCGGGTATCTTGGCAATGATATTTGGGCAGAGATTATTCGTGAAAGATTGTTGACTGAAGGTATAGATTGCAGTGGTTTGATTACTCATCCAGAAATGTCTACAAGTATTACAGGCATCATTGTAGATCATCAAAATGATCATGCAATGCTTTGCAATCCTGGAGCATCGAGTCAACTTAACCGAAACCTTATTATGGGGCAAATTGAAATGTTTGCTCGAAGTAGATGGGCCTTGTTTGGTTACTATGGGCTACTTATTGAATTGATGGATGACCTTCCTTTCGTGATGAAACAGATAAAAAAGACTGGATGTTTGACTGCGATGGATACAGATAATAGTGGGATTTCGATGGAACCGTTAGGACGCATTCTTCCCCATCTGGATCTCTATTTCCCTAATGAGATTCAGGGTAAAAAGCAGACAGGTGAAGGTATACCGGAGAAGATGATCAATGCATATCGTAATGTAGGAGCCACAGGAATTCTAGGAATTAAACTTGGACCTGATGGAGCTTTAATCAGTCCGCAGAAGGGTAAATTTTTCAAAGTGACAGCTATTGAGCCACCTGAGAAATTAAAGGATACGCTAGGAGCAGGGGATAGTTTTTTTGGAGGATTGATTGCAGGTTTAGCTAGGGGATTGAGTATAGAAGACGCAGGTCGATTGGCTGCTGCTACAGGGGCTTGTAATGTCAGTGCGGCTGGTGGTACTGCTGGTCTTAGGAGTTATTATGAAACAGCAATGTTGGCGGGAATATCTAATCAAAATGCTAACATTTCACTGTCTTTAAATCTTGCTGGTGAGGAAACCGATTTGGCATTCAGACAAGAGGAAATTGAAATTTTGCATATACCATTAATTAAAGAAATGGCTTTGATGCAGAAAAAATTAGGAGGCAGGTTGATTGTTTTTTTAGCGGGACCTCCAGGTTCAGGAAAGACCGCTCTTACAGCACTATGGGAGGATTTGACAAAGCAAGGGATAATTGATGTTCCATTGCAACCACTTCCGATGGATGGATTTCATTACCCTAATGATTTTCTTGATCAGAAAAATATTATAGTGAATGGAAGAGAATTACCACTGCGAAAAATTAAAGGTAGTCCTGAAACATTCAATTTAAAGGAAATACAGGCCAGATTGTCTGAAGTACGTTCAGGAAAACCTTCTTATTGGCCAGTATATGATAGACAACTACATGATCCAGTTACAGATGCAATTTCAGTAATTGATAATGGGATCTTAGTGTTGGAAGGAAACTATCTTTTGCTTGATGAAATAGGCTGGCGAGAGCTACATCGACATGCAGATAAGTTGATTTTTATAAATGGACCGGAATCAATCATGCGAAAAAATGTAGTTAAGAGGCATCAGCGCGGAGGCCTTTCCTTGGAAGAATCGATCATAAGATATAACTTAGTTGATCACCAAAATTATAAACTTGTAAACACCAATCTCAAAGAAGTAAACACGATCCTTCAGATTGATGAAAATTGTAATATAAGGCTTGTATCATGAAATACTGAATAGTTCTGTGTTTCAGAGAATAATATATTAACAATTTCACTTATTTTGTTAAATGAAAAGTTTAGATAAAAAATTAAATAAAATTAGAACGAATACATACAAACCAACAGATTTCATTATCGCAGATGCCAAAGATGGTGAACTAGGGGGAGGGGCACAGGCTCCTGGACCGAAGAAAGGAGAAACCTCTTCATACAAATGCTACGCTGAGTATCTTCAGGCTATGAGAGAAATGGTTAAAAGTGGACTAGTTGACGTTATGTTAATGTCTGCCTATTCGGCAGAAATTTTGTTTCAAGAAGGATGTTTTAGCAAAAGCCCCGTAACTGCGGCTGTCAGATTGAATGATACTACTGATATTTGGGGGCTTCGAGGTTCGAATTACAATTCTTTTCCTTCAAAAAATTTCAGAACTGCTTCATTGGATCGTGTAAAAGAAATTGCTGATTTAGGACTTTATTCCATCACTTTTTCAAACAACGTTGAAAAAGATGTTGCGTCTCTGCAGGGGTTAAAGGATTTTCAAGTCGAAGCTGTAGAGAAAGGTATAAGATATTTTTTGGAAGTATTCAATCCTCAAATCGATATCAAAGTTGATCCTAAAATACTCCCATTTTATATAAATGACTGTATTGTAAGGTGTTTATCTGGTTCAGTTAGTGCGGATCGACCTCTATTCCTAAAAATACAGTACAACGGCCCAAAAGCAATGGAGGAATTATCTAATTATGATCCTGGACGTTTAATTATTGGGATTTTAGGTAGTGGTAAAGGGACTATGCGTGATACCTTTGAATTGGTCAGGCAGGCAGAAAAGTATGGAGCTAGAGTTGCGCTTTTTGGCAGAAAAATACTCTTGACAGAATCACCAATTAAGACTGTCGAGCTTATGAGAAGAGTTGTTCAAAAAGAAATAGGATCCAAAGAAGCTGTGGAAGTTTATCATGATTTTTTGAAGAATGAAAAAATAAAACCTTATCTAGACTTGGAACAAGATATGATAATATCAGATTCGTCACTTAAACATGGGTTGGAATACTAAACAATAAATTGATAAGTTATTGAGTAGACTCAATTCAGTCAAAGGATACCACTCATCTCTATTCTTAAGAAGGTAAGACTACTAAGTTTTGATTAGAATAGGATCAAACAGTCACAGGAACCGCTCTTTTAAAGTAACATTAAAATTGAAGGAGATATAATTATTTTTATCACTAAATAATTTCCCAGTTTTACCATGGACTAAATGCTAAAGTACCTTTAACCATTTTGAGGAGATATTGATTATGGCAATGACACTAGAAGAAGTTAACAAATGGCAAAAAGTGGCTTCCGGATATCTTGTTAAAGCAGGTATTGCGTTGACAACTGAAGAACAAGATACAATTGAAATTGCTGATCTAGGACTCGGTGAATACGAGCAAACTGGTGTTGCTTTGGTTGTTTATTATAACGATGAAAAATATTGCGCTAAAGAGATGGTTCTTATTCCAAACCAGACATGCCCCCAGCATATGCATCCTCCTATTCCAGAGTTAGAGTATATGGGAAAACAGGAGACCTTCCGCTGTAGATGGGGCGTTGTCTATTTGTATGTCGAAGGCGAAGCAACAAAAACCCCAAAAGCAAAACCACCACAACACCGCATAGAGAATTACACTGTTTGGCACGAAATTATTCTTAAACCAGGAGACCAGTATACGATTCCTCCTTTAACCTGGCATTGGTTTCAAGGAGGTTCCCAAGGTGCTGTGGTTAGTGAGTTTAGCACACGCAGTGCCGATGAGGATGATCTATTCTCTGATCCTGAGATTCAACGGACACCAGAAATCATTAAATAAGTTGGTATGGGTGAGGTATGGAAGGTTGTGAGCCTCACAGGTGGTCGATGGATCAATTAACAAAAAAATAGACTATTTTAGGTGAAGTTTAAGAAAACCTAGCAGTACTGATGCATATAGAGAAAATTTTGCTTGAGATTTTTTTATTAGTAAAAAGACTACTCCGAAAAATCTTCTTCCAGATGCCTGTAGAGTCTTCGGTAACGTTCCTGATTCTGTCTATACTGAGGTACATATTTTAGGTTGGGTTCAACAATTTCTTTGATTCCTGGCCGCTGGCAAATTTCTTCAAGTGAACCATTGTTGATTGCAATCATTGCCAAACGGGCTGCACCAGCGGCCGGACCCATTTCTGGACTGTCATGCCTTATCATGGGGCGTTCAAGAACGGATGCAAGGATCTGAGCCCAGAGATGACTCCTAGAGCCTCCTCCAATCAGGGAAACCTCATCAATCTCAGCTCCGGCATCTAAAAGGACCTGCTGGCAATCTCCAAAAGCAAAGGCGACTCCTTCTAACACTGCCTGTGTCAGTTCCTTTGTTCCATGTTCATGTCTCAACCCAAAGAATACACCTTGAGCATTTGGATTATTATGTGGCGTTCTTTCTCCGGACAGGTAAGGTAAAAACATCACTTCTCCGGGTTTAAGCGGACTGGATTCCAAGCTACTGATTAATTCACCTTCGTTCTGTTTCAGAACGCTTGAAAGCCAGCTCAGGCAGCTTGATGCACTGAGAATAACACCCATCTGGTGCCATGTATCAGGAATACAGTGACAAAAAGCATGAGATCCTTGTTTAGGGTTGTGGATAAACCGCGGATTGACGACGAAATACACCCCCGAAGTTCCTAATGAAATAAATGCAGAACCTGATTTAATCACGCCAATCCCTACTGCTCCGGCAGCATTGTCTCCAGCGCTACCTGCAATTATAGGATTCGCGGCTATTCCCCATTCCCTGCACAGTTCAGAACGGAGAACACCTCCGGGACTTGTTCCTTCAACGAGCCGGGGCATCTGATCCCTTGAAAGACTTGTGGCTGCAAGCATGATTTCGGACCAGTCTCTAGCTGCGGTGTCCATCCAGAGCGTACCCGATGAATCCGACATATCGGATATCGCTTCACCGGAAAGCCTGAATCTCAGAAAATCCTTCGGCAGCAGAACTGTTCGAATTTTGCTAAAAATCTCTGGTTCATTCTTACGAATCCAGAGAAGTTTGGGCGCAGTGAATCCTGGCATAGCTAGGTTTCCAGTGATCCGATGCAGATCTGGGACGGCATCTTCGAGTTCAAAACACTCCTTTACTGATCTTCCATCGTTCCAAAGAATCGCCGGACGCAACACCTCCCCTTTCTTGTCTAGAAGCACGGCCCCATGCATTTGGCCTGATAATCCAATACCTTTTAGATCTGACAAGGAAGTTTGTGATTTCAGGTCTTCAATCCCTTTTAGCAAAGCACGCCACCATTCATCGGGTTCTTGTTCTGACCAAAGAGGTTGGGGTCTGCTCACATCAAGTGATATGTTACTTTCCGCCAAAACAGAATTACTCTCATCAATGACCAGCAATTTTATTGCAGAAGTACCTAAATCAATTCCAAGAAACATAAAAAAAATTAATATGTGTTATAAGCATAAATACCCTAATGCTAGAATCTCTAAAATTCATTAAGGTCCAATCTTTCAACTTTCTATTTTCCAGCCAAATTCTTCTAAATACATTTCAAGACAGGTAAATTTGTCATTCTGGGTTCATGATTTTCCATTGAGCTTTTGGATGGCTATCTTCTTTGTGAAAATAACAACATATGTTACTGTAAAAGAAGCGGATTCATAATGAAATGAATAAAACCTTTTTCATCTTTTCCTCAAGACCAAGACTATAATCCTACTGGCTGGTTTAGGAGAACCCAAAATATAACATCAATCGGTTTGTTTTACAAGAATGTGGGGATTTTACTTGGTGGGTGTCTGACTGTGAAGAATTAGTGGGGGTTACTCACAGGAGATTAAGTGGAATTGATCAGGTTGAAAGTGCTACTGCTACAATCGCTCGATTTAAGCAATACAAAAAATTGGTTCAAATGAGTTATTTAATGCTAACAACTAACCTTCATTGAGTTGTAACATTAATTGGTTTCTAGAAGTCAATTAAATACTAAGATTTATTTCAAGTTCTTACCAATTTCTTGACTTGATCGAAATTTCTTCGAGACGCGAGCGCATGACGCTTTCATCAACTTTGATTCCAGTCCACAGTTCTATACCAGCAACACCTTGGTTTACAAGCATACCAAGACCATCAATTGTCTGACATCCAATTGCTGAACAATTTTTTAAGAATTTTGTTTTAGGCGGGTTTGGTATAACGTCAGCAACAATCATATGTTTTGTCAGAGTATTGTAATTAATTGGAAGATCTGAATCGACATCGGGGAAAAGGCCAATGGAAGTTGCATTGATGACTAGGTCAGTCTTAGGGTCTAAAGAAAATTGATCTACAAATTCTTTGAAAAGGGCCTTGGTCTTTGTATTTTTGTTGACCAATTCCACAAGATCAGTCCCCTTTTTTTTAGATCGATTTACAACAGTAATATTTTTTACTCCTGAAAAAGCCAACTCCACACAAATTGCACGCGAAGCTCCTCCAGCACCGAAG